>Ga0070741_10003133_pt1 | contig 41930 bp, 45 predicted proteins | sample Coa_R1_4_FD_66440 | JGI IMG/M metagenome (GOLD analysis project Ga0070741, IMG submission 66440) | Surface soil microbial communities from Centralia Pennsylvania, which are recovering from an underground coalmine fire - Coalmine... | ecosystem: Environmental > Terrestrial > Soil > Unclassified ... | reverse complement strand
GACGCAAATTCAATGCCATCGCCGCCGCCGTTGCGCGAAGGCAGTCATCGCCCGACCGCAAATTCGCCGAGCGTTACCGGCCGATTTTCCAACGGAAGGCCTGGGGGTGTTCGGCGACCGAGATCGAATGGCGAAAGCACGGCTTCGAGGCTCCCGCCTTGGCTACCTCTTGAACGGCGCAGGCTTCTTCCACCAGCCTCACAGGGCCGTCGACGATTGCCACGCTCTACTCGAAATTCTCTCGTTCGAGCTGCCGACGACCGGAACGTCGGCGCTCGCCGTCCTGCTGGAGCGAGCCCGCAAAAAGACCCTGCGGCTTTGGGCAGAGCAGCCGCCCATCGATCTGAAAGACGTGCTCAAACGGCGCAGTTATCGCTGGAGCGACGGGGGCGATGGCAGACCACGGTCATGGTACGTCGACCTTCACGAAAGCTGGCTGGACGACGAAATCGCGTTTCTCAAGACAGAGATCTACTTGGTGACGTAGCGCCGTCTGTGGAGACGCTGACGGCCTTCGACCGGTTTTCGATCCGCGCTTGACCGATCGTTCCTGACTTCCGCTTGTTCGCAAGTTAGCGGCCAATACCAGACGTTGCGGACGTTTCAAACCGATCCAAAAATTGCGCGCAACCGCGTTCCCAGAGAAGGCTGGTTGCGAAAACCGTGGCAAAGAACAGCCTGTCGATAACGAGCGCACACAGAAAGCGGACGCGAGTTGGCAGCAACTCAGAAGCGTCCCCGAAGGAAGGTAAAGGCAGACTTCCGGAGGAAGGGCCTTCTAGCGGCCGCTATCCAACACCGTGCGCTCTTGTGTCCACTTTTGAACCAATCCTGCAGGAAACCCGCGTGGAACTTCCGAGTTCTACACGCGAGACTTAGCAAAACCGAGAAACCGGATCTCCACTGGGCCACCATGAAATCGGCAAATGATCGTATATCGACCGGCAACCAAGGCTTGGACGTCGTGCTCCGCGGCGGTTTGCCCGCTAACCGCCTCTATCTTCTCGAAGGGTCGCCGGGCTCCGGCAAGACGACCCTCGCCCTCGAATTCTTGTTGGAAGGACGATCCAACGGAGAACGCGGGCTTTACATCACCCTTTCCGAGACAAAGGAGGAACTGGAAGTCGTCGCGGCGTCGCACGGTTGGAATCTCGACGGCATCGACATTTTCGAACTGAGCTCCGCTGATGACGTGCTCGGTCCGGGTCGGGACCAGTCGATTCTTCATAGCTGGGAGATGGAGCTCGGAGAAACGATCAAGTTGATCAAGGCTCAAGTCGAGCAAATCAAACCCAGCCGCGTTGTCTTCGACAGTCTTTCGGAGATGCGGCTCCTTGCGCAGGATCCCTTGCGATACCGGCGTCAGCTGCTCGTCTTGAAGCAGTTCTTTTCGGGTCTGCGCACCACGGTGCTCCTTGTGGACGACCTCACCGGCTCCGACGGTGGATCGGACAATCATCTGCACAGCCTTTGCCATGGTGTCATCACGCTGTCGCGGCTGACACTCGATTTCGGCGCGGCGCGACGCCGTCTTCAGATCCAGAAGCTTCGAGGGGTCGATTTCATTGCGGGATATCATGACTTTGTTATCTGCAGTGGCGGACTGGAAATATATCCGCGCCTGATCGCCTCCGAACATCACCGCGAGTTTGCCGACGATCGCGTATCTAGCGGGATCGATGAGCTCGACGCCCTCCTGAACGGCGGGCCCGCTCGCGGCACCAGCGTGCTGATCACGGGCCCATCAGGGGTGGGAAAGACCACGCTCGCCCTCCAGTACTTAGCCGCCGCCTGCGAACGAGGTGAGCCTGTGACTGTCTACCAGTTCGATGAACGCGTGGGTACGCTCCTCGGCCGAGCGGAAGCGTTGGGCCTGAACCTACGCCGTCATGTCGATGAGGGACGCCTGGTCATTCGGCAGGTCGATCCGGCCGAAGTTTCGCCCGGCGAGTTCGCGGCGGGAGTGCTCGACGAGGTCAAGCGGCGCTCGGTCCGGATGATCATGGTCGACAGTCTCAGCGGATACCTGGCCGCGATGCCGCAGGAGCAACAGCTTATCCTCCAGCTTCACGAACTGCTGTCGTATCTGAGCCAATCCGGCGTACTGACGCTTCTTATCAATCCGCAGACGGGATTTTTCGGAAGCATGCAGCCCGTCGGTCTCGATGTTTCCTATCTCGCCGATACGGTCATCCTGCTGCGGTTCTTTGAGGCCGGCGGCAGGATCAGAAAGGCCATTTCCATCGTCAAGAACCGATCGGGCAAACATGAGGATACCATTCGCGAGATGCGGATCGATGATCGCGGCGTCAGGGTCGGGGAGCCGTTATCGGATTTCAAGGGCGTCCTGACAGGTACACCAGAATACACGGGCGTGGAAAAACCGTTGATGGAAGATCGCGGCTCACGTGCATAGGTCCGCTGCCGAAGGTCATCGCGTTCTGATCGTCGCGCCGTACGGCCGCGATGCCGAAAGCGTTTCGGGTCTCCTGACGTCAAACGGTTACGACGCAAGGATCTGCGACACCTTCGGCGAAGTAGCCGCACACCTGGATGCCCATGCTGGGGTGATCCTGGTAACCGAGGAAGCGCTTGCAAGCGATTTATCGCCTCTGGAATCCGCTTTGATGGTCCAACCTCCTTGGTCGGACATCCCCTTCATCCTGCTCACCGGCCGGCGGGCTGGGAGGGATAGACCCGCCGAGGCCATGCGGCAGCGGTTGCCCTCGAACGCGACCAACGTAGTCCTGATCGAGCGGCCACTCAGCGCAGAATCGTTGCTCAGTACGATCGTCTCGGCCATGAGGGCCCGGCAACGTCAGTTTGTAATACGCGATCAGCTCGCTGAACTGGACACCCAGCGGACGCGATTGGAGACGCTCCTCGAGAACTTGCCGATCGGCGTCGCCTTCCTCGATACGCAGGGCTCAAGCGTTTTGACGAATCCGGCTTTCAAGCAGTTTTCGAAGTCAGGCAAATGCCCCGCTTTCGATGTCGATGCCGAGCTCCACTGGCAGGCTCAGGACCGGGATGGCGCGCCGCTGCCGCGCGACAAATTTCCGAGCGCGCGAGCGCTGAAGGGAGAGCATGTCACCGGCATCGAACTTCGCTATTACGGCCTGGACAGCGGGCCAGTATGGACGCGCGCCAGCAGCGTGCCGCTTCTGAACGACGATGGATCGGTAGCCGGCGCGATCAGCGTTTTGGTTGACATCGACGAGCAGAAGCGAGCGCAGGAAAAACTCGCCCATGTCGCCGAAATGCTCGAATCCCAGGTCGCCGCGAGAACGATAGAACTCCAAAACGCCTTGTCCGATTTGCGCAAGGAGACCGCTGAGCGCGCCAAGGCCGAGGCCGCGCTGCGTCAGTCGCAGAAGATGGAGGCTGTCGGCCAACTCACGGGCGGCATCGCACACGACTTCAACAATATGCTGACCGGCATCATCGGTGCAATCGACTTGATGAGGCGCCGCATTGCCTCGGGCCGATATGACGACCTGGATCGATTCATGGAAGCGGCTTCGACGTCAGCGCAGCGCGCGGCCGGCCTGACCTCGAGGCTGCTTGCCTTCTCTCGCCGCCAATTGCTCGACAGCAAGCCGACCGACATCAATGCTCTGGTTCGTTCGCTGTCGAACCTACTTCATCGGGCCGCGGATGAAAATGTTTCAGTCGCCGTGGAGACCAAGGATGGTATCCCCGCGGCGCTGGTCGACGCCAATCAACTCGAAAGCGCCATCCTCAACCTCGTCATCAACGCCCGGGATGCAATGCCGCAGGGTGGCAAGCTTACTGTCGAAACCTCGGCTGTCGATCTCGACGAGGCGTATTGTGAGGCTCATCCCGGCATCGCATCGGGACCGTATGTGGTCATTGCCGTCTCGGACACAGGCGTCGGAATGACGCCCGAACTCATCGAGAAGGCGTTCGATCCCTTCTTCACCACAAAGCCCCTCGGTCAGGGCACCGGTCTCGGCCTTTCCATGGTTTACGGTTTCGCAAAGCAGTCGAACGGCCAGGTACGGATCCATTCCGCACCCGGCCAAGGCACATCCGTGAAGATCTACTTGCCCGCAGCAGAACAAGGGGCAATCCAGCCTGCTGAGCATGCTCAATCCTCACCGCAAGGCGCGGGCCAGGCCGTCCTGCTTGTCGAAGACGACCCTTCGGTCCGGCTCCTGATCGGAGAGGTCCTGTCGGAATTGGGATACCGGGCGATCAAAGCATCGGACGCCAATGCCGCGATCAAGGTGCTCGAAAGCAGTCAGGCGATCGACATGATGATCTCCGACGTCGGTTTGCCTGGCATGAACGGCCGGCAGCTTGCCGAGGTCGCTCGCGAATATCACCCGACCGTGCCGATCCTGTTCGTCACGGGCTACGCCGAGAACGCCGCGATACGGGCGGATTTTCTCGGGACCGACATGGCAGTGATCAGCAAGCCGTTCCAGGTCGAGGAGCTCGCGGCGAAGATCAGCGAGATGCTCTCTTGACGCTGCATCCTGCGGCACGGCCGGCCCACGGGCTGGTGCGGCTGCTCAATCAATCGGTCTAACATCTCGTGTCCCGAGCTAGCCGGAGGCAACCCGCCCATTCGCTTGTGCTGCTCCTCGAGACACTCCGGCGCCGGCCGACTCGTTAATCGCCGCCATCACCTCCGACGTAGCGGACTGCTGGATCATGTTTCCTGCTGCGGCGATGCGGCGAAACTTGCTCTGTCTCACGTCCTGAGGAGCCTCGCGGATTGGCCGGGGTTTCGTTACTCGTGCGCCGCTATCCCCGCATCGATTCAAGTCGATATCGAACTCTAAGGATGCGGTCTCGGTCCTCCGCGTGAACTCTCGTCATCGTCGCTATAGCCCGTGCGTCTGCGTACGTGTCCCGGTCGATCTCGCTGATCAAAGCCGTGCCGAGAGAGGAGGACCTTCGGCGAAGCCGTGTCCGGCACGCTAAATGCTCCAGCATGGTCTGGCGGTCTATGGGTCTTCCTCCGAACGATTGGCCTTCGCGCCGCAAATCAAACTCACGGGGCCGCGCCAACAGCAGATTATCTCAGGTTGGCGACGGAACGGACCTCAATGACGGCAGTTCAAGATTCTGGCTGGAGATCAGCACCTTGAGGAATTTCAGTGCGCGTTCTTGTGGTGGAGGATGACCCGCTCGTCCGTGAAATTGTCGTGGAAGCGCTTCGGGAGGAAGGCTTCGATGTCGTCCACGCCGTCGATGGCGAAGAAGCGCTCGAGTGGTGCCGCCGGCGGTTCGCCGACGTGCTCGTCACGGACGTCAGGCTGCCCGGAAAGGTCGACGGTTGGCAGGTCGCCGAACGCTGCCGAGAGCATGATCCAGATCTCCGTGTCATCTATGCGACGGGGTTTTCCCCTGTGGCCCCTCGGCCCGTGGCGGGCGGCGTGCTCCTTCAGAAGCCATTCCGGCCCCAGGAGATCGTGAAGGCTGTCAGGCAGGTAACCAAACCACCGACGCCCGACAATCGGAGATAACAATGCGAAAGCGCCTCCAATCCATCAAGGTCGGCGTCGCGGCGTCGCTCGTCGTCAGGGCCATCGGCTATTTCGTTCTCGGAGGAACGAAGGACGACGCCGTCGAGGCCGATAGCGGCGTAACGACCAACTCTTCCGCCGCGGCGTCCGGCGCGTGCTTGGTGCCGACCGATCCAATGTGGAGCCGAGATAGATGCGAGTAAACTTGCCAATAGGAAGCACTTCAGCGGACGCGCCTCTGCGGCCGGACTGCTTTGGCCGGCCTGGCCGTCGCGACCTCGCGCCTCACAGGACGGCCCGCGACCTTCCTTCTAACGGCCGCCGTCGTCCTCGTGTGGGGGATCACTGGCCCGCTATTCGGATTCAGCGACACGTGGCAGCTCGTCATCAATACCGGCGCGACCATCGTCACGTTCCTGATTCAGGCGCCCCAGAACCGGGATACCCTGGCGCTGCAGTTGAAGCTCGACGAACTAATCCTCGCCACGAGGAATGCGCGAAACGAAATTGCAGGCATCGAGGAAGAGCCGGACGCTGAGATTGCGAAGGCGAAAGAAAAAGTCCTCCAGCGCGCCAGTTAGCTCCGCCTCGAACTGAACTCATTGCCCGCTCACTCGTCGCACGGGCTGCGCCGGCGCGCCGCACGCGAAGGGTTCAGAGGCCTTCCGCTCGTCGCGGGATATCACTTCCGGTCGGAAGGAGCCTGAGCGTTGGCGTTGTGCGGATCTTTCTTGTTCGTCTCATGGTGTCCGACGACGCAACCTGCCGCGGCGCCCAGCTTGCCGTGTCCTGCCATGTGGCCGGCGACGCCGCCAACGACGGCGCCCTTGATGCATCCTTTGGCCTCCGCCACGGGCGCGAACGCGATCGAAATTGCGGCTGCGCAAGCCGCTGTCATAATCCATCTCATGTACGTCCCAATCCGTTTGCTATAGCCCGGAGATCAACGCGATCGGGACCACGTCCGTTCCGACAGCAGGAACAGCGAGACGACGGCCATCAGGTCGAGACGCGACCGATGGGGCGGAGCGCCACTACGTCCTTAGGGTTCGCTTTCCGGCTTACCTTAGGGGCCGTCGGCCGACGTTGTCCCGAAGTTTGCGACCGGGTGTTCACGAAGCCGGTTCGAAGATGACGCCTCTTTTGCAGCGACTTGGCTCGAGCCGAGCTGGATCCCGATGCACGGCGACGGCAACGATCTGAACCAGGACGATTAGTGCTTCGCACGCGAAGGGTCGGTTTGGCCAAGGTCGTCGTCACCGCTCGTCGGCGGAAGCGCTAAGGTCGTGCCCCAATGGCACTTTTGACCGCGAGCAAATGCGCCCGGTTAGCCCGCAGTGCATTCGAGCGCCATTGGAACATGCTACACGCTGGCACGTTTGCGCTTGGCGGAGCCAGGATGAACAGTGCCAGAAATGCAGATGAAGCGGATAAGCTGCGGAAGCTAGTCTCGACGCTCGCCGAGTTCGGCAAGCGCGCGCTGCAAGTCGATGACGTTGGCGCACTCCTGCAGCAATCAACGCGGCTCGTGTCCGATGCGATAAACGTCGATCTCGTAAAGGTACTTGAGCTTCTTCCTGACCGTAAGACGATGCTGGTGCGGGCTGGGATAAACTGGGACCCGGGAGTTGTTGGTCACGCGACCATCCCCGCTCTCGACGGCTCCTCGGCCGGATATGCCTTGCGAACCGGGGAGCCGGTCATCACCGAAAACGTCGCGACGGAGACCCGATTCGAGATTCCGATGCTGCTGACACGGCATGGGGTCAAGAGCACGGTTAACGTTATCATTCGCGGTGAGCATGGGCCGTTCGGCGTCTTGGAGGTTGATTCGCGGCAGCTCCGCAGCTTTGGGCAGGATGATATCGATTTCCTGCAGAATTACGCTAACCTCCTGGCCTCTGCGATTGAGCGTGCCAAGGATCATGCCGATTTGGCGGAGCGCGTGGAACGTGAGAGGACGCTCCGCCACGAGCTTCAGCATCGCATCAACAACATGCTGACGACCATTCGGGCCGTCGCAACACGAACGCTGGCACGAAGCCAAAGTCTCGACGAATTTGCGAACTCTTTCGACAGCCGACTCGCCGCAATTGCCCGCACCCACGCCCTACTGAGCGAGACCGAGCCGAGTGCGATCCGTTTGCGCGAGGTCCTGGCGCGGGAACTATCGGCACATGGGGCCGTAGAGGGCCAAAACCTGACTCAGCGCGGGCCCGAGCTCCATATTTCTACAAACCAGGCTAAAGCTCTTTCGATGGCATTTCATGAGCTCGCGACAAACGCGGTCAAGCATGGTGCGCTTTCGGTGGACAACGGTCGTATCGACGTCTCCTGGGAAATCGTTTCTCAAGCCGATCAGCTTCGGATTCGGTGGCGCGAAAGCGGTGTCACAATCGAAGGGGAGCCGGTCCGACGTGGCTTGGGCTCCGACATCCTCGAAAGAGCCATACCAAAAATGTTGGACGGAAAATTTGAACGAACACTTCATCACGACGGCATCGAATGCGTGATCGTCATGTCGTTGGAGCCGGGCCGGAGTGATGAGCTACCGTTTCAAAGCGATTTCGGATCCGGCAAACATTGACAATCAAGATTGCTCCTCTTCGAGCAAGGGCCCTTTGCGGCCTCCCCTTGTTGAAGCCCCCAAAACTCACCGCTAATCGGGCGATTAGGAACGTTCTATCCGGCCAGCAACCATCCTTGTCTCCACGCTCTTACGAAAGGATATATCCGGCAACATTCGCCCACAGTCAGAATCCTACGAGCGCTCCGTCGGACTCTTCCTGCAAGCGCAAGGTAGAGCAAATTTCCTTCGACGATCCGGACTACGTCAACAAATGGATCCAGCAGTTCGATAAGCAGCACGGCATCAAGAAGACTGCTCCCGAAATAGCGGGTCATCCAAGAAAGCTGCGCCATGGTTCGCTCGCAGGCGAACCGCCCGCACTTGGCTTCCCTTTCTCACCGCCGACAATCGCCCTAAGCAACGCGTCTTCAGCTCAAACTGCGGAGATCAAGACAGACGCCCCTCTGGTTGGCGGAAATTAGCCGCAGGTCTGTTACCACACCAGGATGTGGTGCACGCATGGTGGGGCCTCGGGCGCGAACCGGAACATCACACATCCTTCGAGCGTTTTCTCCTTTTGAGGCGTCGACATATGGCGCGTAGACCCTTGATGGATTACGAATGAGCCGAGCATCGACGCTGCCGAAACACTTGCGGCCGATGCTTGCGACATTGACAGACGCGCCGTTCGACGGTCCCGGATGGGTATTCGAGGATAAGTACGACGGCTTCCGAATGGTCGCTGAAATCGAGCGCGGCAAGGTCACGCTGTACAGCCGCAACGGCAAAATCATCAGCCGCCGCTACATCGAGGTTGCCAAGGCACTCGAAGGCGTCAAGCTTGAGGCCGTGATCGATGGCGAGCTTGTTGCGATCGGAAAGGATGGCGTCTCGCGTTTTCAACTGCTCCAGAATGCGCTGCGACACCAGGCGAAGCTTCTGTACTGCGCTTTTGACCTGATGTTCGAGAAAGGGCGGGACTTGCGGAAGCAACCCCTCCTCGAGCGCAAGAAACGTCTCAAAGCCATTTTGCCGCGCAACAAGCTGATCGCGTTCAGCCCTCATCGCAAAGTCAAAGGTACGACCTTCTTCGCGGAAGCCGAGCGAAAGGGACTGGAAGGTATCATGGCGAAGCGTGCCGATAGCGCGTACGCCTCCGGAAGGCGAACCGCAGATTGGCTGAAGATCAAGACGGCGAAGCGACAGGAAGTTGTGATCGCCGGCTTCACGGCGCCCAGACGCAGCAGACCGTTCTTCGGTGCCCTTGTTCTCGCCGTGAGGGAGAACGATGCCTGGCATTACATCGGGCACGTAGGGACCGGCTTCAGCCACAAGACCTTGGAAGAGTTGCACGCCAAGCTCGTGAAGCTGAGAGCACCAAAATCGCCCTTCCCTGCCAAGGTCAATGACGAGGGCGTGACGACATGGGTCAAGCCGTCGTTAGTGGCCGAGGTGAAGTTCGCGGAATGGACGAGCAAAGGCGAAATGCGCCAGCCCGTTTACCTCGGTCTCAGAGCCGATAAGCAAGCAAAGGATGTCGTTCGCGAACGAGAGCAGCCTCGGAGGAGCACCCGGCTTTCCAAATAGAAAGGAGGACTTATGCCAAAGCCCGATGTGAAGACGGTGGCGAAGCTACTCCGGGAGTACGCTCAGCGCACGCCCTTGCGCGGGGGTAACCCCTACCGGGCGAAAGCCTATTCGCGCCGCGGACAGCCTAGCTGCTCTCGCTGAGCCGCTGAACAAGCTTATCATGGAGGAGCAGCTCACGGAAATTCCCGGCATTGCGGACGCGATTGCCGACATCGTCACCAAGCTTTATCGGACCGGCACCCACCCGAGCCTCGAAAAAAAGCGCATCGAAATCCCGGCGGGCGTGCTCGAACTCCTCGACGTTCCCGGGCTGAGGCCGGAAAAGGTTCTGCGGCTTTATAAGGATCTTGGCATCACTTCACTGGCCGAACTGAGAAGAGCAAAGGCCTGGGAACCGAGCTGCAGACAAAGATCCAGCAGAATCTGGCGATCGCGAAGAGGGGCGAAGCGAGCCTTCATCTTCATCGGGCCGCCGCCCTGCCCGATCACGCGATGGCTTCGCTTCGAACCACTCGGCCTGAGCTCAAGCGTCTGACCGTTGCCGGCGTGCTTCGATCATCCCTTGACTGCCCCGCCGGACAATCCCCGGACAAAGGCTTTCTGAAGAAATGCGTAAACGACCAGAACCGGAACCGCGGCGGTTACAGCAGTTCGGCCCCAACATAAATCAAGCAGGATGCCTGTCTCGTTCACACCGCGACCTCAGCGAAGGTACAAATGTGGCCCAACTGCCCAAGTCTTGCACCGACGTCTATTTTCCTTTCGGTCCGAACCAAAGCCTTACGGATTAATTAGTTGAACTGTGACCCGTCGACGTGCACGAACATTCCATTCCCTAATGATGTTGGCGCTTGAGGCCAATGGTGTCATTGCTCTGCGCTGTATGACGCTGTTGCATGGCGGCAAGAAAGCCCGACGGGAAGCCGAGCTAATGGTTAGCGAAAAGATAGAAGCGGCCATCCAGGCGAGCGGACGATTGTTGGCCGGCGCTTCAGGTGATGAAATAATTCGTCGATACCGGCGGCGAGTAGCGGCTAATGCTAAGCGGCTTGGTCGGACAAAGCGAATAACACGACCATAGGCATCCTAGGCCAAATCCAGTCCCGAGCGAGCCGAGAATCTGTTGGAACGTCACACCGCGACGCCTGTTGTCTTTGACCGGTAGCGATTTAACCGCGCCATCCATAGAGCCTCAGATGCGTAAGCGTAAAGTGGCAGCAGAGCGTGCTCAGCGTAACCGTAAGCCAGCGACAACATCAAAGCGCTCCCAGCGCCCGAAAGTGGCCGCGCGTGCGCAACATAAAAGGCAAGCGCTTATTAAAAGTCGGAAAGACAGCGCTGCCGCAAGCTCGTCCGAAGAGCCAGCGGAGATCTACCAAGAGCCGAAAGCGGAAACTTCAGTCGCCGACAATCGGGCGCGAGCGGCCGCCTTGGAAACCGTCCTACAAACCTCCTTGCAAAATGAGTTCAGTCCGAAGATGAGAGATAACGCTCCAAGGTTGGACGTTTTCTTACCTTTTTCAAATATGCAGGCTTATCAAGCCAAGTTTCTGGAAGTGACACAAGCAAACACGCAATTTGCCTTCGAATTCATCCTACGGCTTGCGAGAATCAGATCACCTTTTGAATTCTGGGCCGTCATTACAGAGTTTACCGCTAGACGGATCATGACAATCGGGAAAGAGTCGAAAGAATTGGCGACCTTCTGGCGAGCAGACGCGATCCGTAATCCTTTCTGACGTGGACATCGCTCTCTATCGTATCGCAAACTAGACGTTACGGAATACATCAGGCAACGGCCGACCTCATCACGTAACGGCTGACGATCGCGCATGACCTGATTTTTGCTGATTTCTTAGCAGTGCGCGAGTTGACCTTGGTTTCGGTTGTAGCCCCAACCCGTTACGATGGCCAAGCGGTCATAACTGCTGGCGCGGAACTCGTCTGGAACGATAGACGAGGAAACGGATTGGGGACGAGCAGGGCAAAACGGAGTTGACGGATGAAGCTTATTATGATCGCAGCCGGGACGGCGGTCTTGCTGTCCGGAACAGCGGGGTATGCGCAAAGCCGCTTGCCCGGTAGTCCCGCCGCACGACAGGCCACCGAAGATCCATTGATCAAGCAGCCGACAGCTGAGCAGCAACGCCACTCGCGGGTCACGACCGGCAGATCAATCCGTGCCCCCGATCCTGTGAACGGACGTCTCGGCGGAACGGCTGCGAGCCAGCAGGAGACCGGGAGCTCGGGAGGGCAATAGGAATTTACACTTTGGGCGGGAGCCAGAGCGGTTAGGCGCCCTCAGGCGAACATATCCTTGCCGGCTTGAGTCAGTCTCACAAACGTTCTCGCGCCGCCAGCGCCAGCCGCGCTCGATTGCAGGAACCCCGCGGTGCCTCGTTTGCTTGTGCCCCGGGGCGGGCTGCGGTGTGACCGGCGAGGTCCCCCAATGATCCAAAGCCGCGTCCTTGCCGTTGGTCTGCCCCACTTGGATTTGGAACTCGCGTTGACGCTGGTCGTTGAGGGCCGGGTCGACGAAGAGGGGCACGATGGGCTCCCTTTCAACACGGCGGATCGGCGGCCCAACTTGGCATGAGAGAGAACGAGAACTGCCCGGTGCGGAGGTCGTGCCGGGCTTTTTCTCTACCAGGTTCGTGGGCATCGTGAATCCGCCTGAGGCGGCTCACCAAATTCTCCCGGACGAAACTCGGCGAAATCCGCGGGAGCGCGACTTTCGCAGCACCTTGGAGCTGCTGGTGCCGGCAAGTCCCAGGCTTATCGCCCTTGAGGACGCGCCGGCGTAAGACGAGCTTGACAATAGCCATCGGCAATACTCGATCCGTGCAGGAACTACCCAGTGTAGTGGCTTCATTTTCCGGTTGTTTGTCTTCGATTTGCAAAAGCCGTTGCTTGGGAAGGGCATTGTCCGAATACATTCGCTAACGCGCTGCAGGCGCGATGATGAACACTCTCTCAGGACGGTGCTTGAAACCTAAAAGGCGCCATCGAGTTATTGGCTCGCGCCAGGGAGGAAAACAGCAGGGTGAGCGAATCGCAAACTCCGCTCGCTCCGTCGATGTGAGTTGAGGAGCACGAGACATGAGCATGAAATCCGGGACGTTCACCGCATATCTTCTGGTGGGTATTGCGTCCTTTGTAACCCCAAGCGCGATAGCCCAGAACAACAGGCTGCCGACCACCGCAACCCGTCCATCGCCAAATGGCCCGGAGCAGACTTCTGTCCCCAACAACGCACCACCAGCGTCGCGGACGCAGATCACGGGGCAAACCAATCAAGACGCGATGACCAAGGAAATGAACACAAAGGAAAAAGACAAGATCGAGCAAGAGGGGAAATAGTGCGCGACTCTCTTGGCCTTGGTTGCTGGTCTGCGGCCTGCGTAGCATTTACCTGTTGAGGATTGCTTACTCGCGTTCGATCGATCTGGTTGGGGAACCGGCAGAGCCGTCGGCCGAAGCCTCCCCTCCGCTAGAGAGCGCGCCTCCCGTCAAATACAACAGACCTGGAAGCCCCGGGGAAGGGAAAGCTTGGAAGAATGCCATCGGCGCGAGTAGCCGATGGCCATTTCAATTCGATCAACCCAATCGGCCGGGCATCATTTGATGGTGTCCGAACGCGGGTTACGAGCCGGCGAGATTGAGCACGCGTTTGGAGGCCAACGAAAAGGCCCCGGCGAAACGAGACCTTCGAAGCGTGTGACCTGTTCAGTTGCCTGGCGGCCGATCGCCTACGCCTTCTCCACCGACGCGGGACTTATCCCGAGCTCCGGGCACCACGCCAGGTGTTGCCGGTCGGACCACCGGCGCAAGACCCGTCGTTCGCTCGTTTTGAATCGTTCCAGCGGGATCGACGACCTTAGGTCCCGCGCCGTCGGGCACTACGACGTTTCGTTCCGATGCGGGCGGCGCGGGCTCTACTGTGGTTTGGGCAATTGCCACTGAGCCGGTGAGCGATAGGACAGCCACGACGGCGATGGTTTGTATCTTCATGGGCATTCCTCCAATTGAAAAAAGTCAAACACGCGGCTCGCGAGTTAGTTCAACGCGAGCGGGCCGATGGCGGGAATGGCTGGGGATTATAGCGCCGGCTGCGGGACATCACAGATCGCGAGCGTCAGTTCAGGAGCATTTGAAAAACATCTTGCCTAGACATTTGCGAGCGTTCGTCTGTTCAAAAGGTAACAGAACGATGCAAGCGTTTCTTCGCTTGGCTTCGGAGCGAAGACTATTCCCGCGCTCATGTGCTGATCGCAACGCAGCCTCGTTGCCTAGGAACGTAGGCCACAAGGGCCCGTTGGTTCGGAGCGAACGTTTGAGGAGGGTTGCATGGCGATAGAAGATCGTGAGTTCGGAAATCTGATCGGCAGTGACAAGGTCGAGGGCACCGCCGTCTACGGTGCAGACAAAACCAAAATCGGTTCGATCAAACGGGTGATGATCGACAAAGTGAGCGGCAAGGTGTCTTACGCGGTTTTAAGTTTCGGCGGCTTTTTAGGAATGGGAGACGACTACTATCCCTTGCCGTGGCAGTCCCTTAAGTACGATACAGAACTCGAGGGCTATGTGAACGGGCTAACTGAAAACCAGCTCAAGGGTGCACCGAAATATGAAAACGAGAGCGCATGGGACTGGGGTAATCCATCTACAGCCAAAACGGTCGATGACTACTATGCGACACCGAGATTGGAGTAATCGCAGGTCTTACTGCCTAAGGTAGGCAGAAATAGCCTCGGTGCCAGCAACATCGAGGCTATCATCATCGCGGTTGATAATGCATCATCATACAACCACAGGAGATTTCAGGACCCTACTTGCGGCTATCGGTGACGCCACAAACTGAAGATTTCATCAAGGAAGCCGCAGGCGATGCGAATCGATCGTAGGCGCTACGGCAACCGGTAGCCCTTCAACTCGCGCACCTCACCCAAAAACAGACCATAGGCAAGACCGTTTTCACGCGCTTTCGGTGACTCGCCGAGCAGTCTGGCGGTCCAGCCTTCGGGAATTGCATCGAGAACACGCTCGACAGCTTCCTCGCGTGATGTTGCAGCGGCCCACACCTGATGTATCCGATCATCGGTCGTCACTCTAACCAGATGGATAGGGTTTCCGGCCATCTCAATCATCCTCGCGGAAATAACTGAATAGCACCAGTCGAAGTGCTTGTGAATCCGGCAAAGTTTGCATTAGCCAAAGACAAAAGATGAGTAAATGACGATACTACAACAGAGATGAGTTAACGGCGAATTGCCGCGTCCGCCCTGAGTGACTGATCGACCCGCTCGGTAGCGAGGCACTGCAGCCTCATCTCCGGGATCTCTATGTTCGTCGTGGCGCGTCCAGCTGCCGTTGCGCATGAGCGCGAAAACTCAAGACTGCCATGTGCACGAAATGGAGCTTTCCCTTAACAGCGAGCGGCAGTTCGAATGGATAGGCATCGCTCAGACCCATCGAACGGTTAAGTTCATTCATTGTGTAGGAGACTAGCATCCAGGCAGACAGCAAGGCCTCGAAGTCCTTTTCCAGGTAAGGATCTGCGAGCGTTTCATGTGATCGCCGATTAAGGGACAACGGAAGCGACGAGGCGGAATCTAACGTGGAGACGATATGAAGGAAATGAGCGAATGTTTCGGCCCAGTCTTCCCATGGATGTGACGTCGCATATTCGCTGATGAAGACGGCGCGGTCGTAAACACGGTCGGGGCGAGTGTGATAGCGGTGGATGGCTTCCCGATAGCTCGCGGTCTCGTCGCCGAAGATGACTCGAAAGGGCTGCTGCAGCTTCGTGCCGTTTACCAGCAACTCCCAGAAAAAGTGACCGACCTCGTGACGAAAATGTCCGAGCAATGTTCGGTAGGGTTCGCGAAAACGCGTCCGCCGGGCTTCACGTTTTACATCATCGGCCTCGGAAAGATTCATCGTGATCAATCCGTTCGAATGGCCGGTCATCACGGGTTGGCCAAGATCGTCGGCGAGGATATCGAAAGCAATCTGCCAACCGCGGCCACGGTCACTTAGCGGCAACTCAAGCCTTGCCAGATCATAGAGAAGGCGTCGTTTTGCTACCTCGACGCGCCGCCACAGCGCGACATTTTGTGGGGACTGTAACGTCGGAATAGTGCGTGTGAGCGAGCAGGATGGACAGAGCGCATCGCTTTTCTTGGCAGCCCAGTTACAGCCGATTAGCGACCGGTTGGCGCAAGCCACCGCATCGCCACAGTGAAATATCGTACCGGATGCATCGAATGTGAGCTGCGCATTGCAGCGATTGCAGGAAGTCTGCTCAAAAAAGATACTTTCGTGGCAGGCGGGGCAATGAAGCTGTCTCATGTCGGGTCGATTAGACGTTATTGAGGGAGGGCTGTCCGTAGCACCGGGCTCCACAAACAAGAATAGGCTGGAGCTGCTCGTTCGCACCTTGGCGAACCTGCGCGAGAGTACTCATGTTCTCCTCCGGTGGCTTATCGGCTTTTTGCTCAGAGGATCTGCGAACCTCCAGATCGAGTCTGTTTTGATATTGCATTTTTCAATTCCATGGCACTTCGGCGGTTCCTTGGCGCGGGTGCTCTTCCGAAGGGCGGCGCAGTCGTCGTTTATGATGCTATCACCGATGATGATACCGATGGCGGCCATTATCGTGAATCCACCCGAAGCCGACCCCGGAATCAATCGGCAGGCGTTGCTTCGTCGTTTTTCCGATTGAAAGACGTAACAAGCCTGCGCCCGGGTCGGCCTTGCTGGATTCAACCTCGCCAGAACACGACCATTCCTGCGGCGACGGTAACCCTCCTCACGCGCCACCGCGTGGCGCGAAAAAATCGAAGAGCCGCGCGGACGCATTCAAGTGGAGTCGAGCCAGCCTGTGGAACTATTTCTCCGGCTGTCGCTTGAATTGCATCTTACGCATAAGGAACTGCCATGCGCATCCGTACATATCGCGACGATGCTTATAGCCGCCACGTTGATCTGATCAGCGAGAAGTAGTCTCTCGATCTGGTCTCAACGTCAGCCGCAACTCTATTCCTGGCGGGCTTCGTCTCGGCGCTATGGTCCCAGCTGGTCCATTAATAGCTGGGCGCTTGATCGATAGCTCATGGGATCGGATATCGAGGCGTGCGTCCGGACGCGCTTTTTCGTATTTGAAGAAGAAAGATCGTCTTGGCCTGACTGGGATCGAGGCTAGTGGGTTAACAGAAGGGAAGCGCACAGCCCGGGCAGAAGCCGCTCCCGCGTCTGCTGCTCTTCATTGTCTCACCGGCCCTACCGGCCGGCCGCAAGTGCAACGATGACTTTCGTTCCCCTACCGAAAATCTGTCCGTCTCCTCCGCCAATGCGGAAATACCTGAAGCGGACCACCGCAACCAAGGCAGGTCAATGGCTGTCATGCTCCAGGATGCCTCCGCCAATGAAACTTTGTACGGCGCGCGGCAGTCTGGACGGTCAAAGCGGATCGGCTGCGACATGCGGAATCGTAACCCACCAAAATCGAATTAAGAACGACCGCAATTATATGGTCTGGCAGGCCATTCAATGTGCGTTAGTGGACAGACCAGAGGGGAGATTCGGGTTAACCTGAGCAATCGTCGTCCCGGATCATTTCGCCGTATCGGCGATAATGCGAGCGTCCTTTCGCAATGTGATGCGGCGTTCGGGATGTTCGCCTTGAGCCGCTTTGAAGATAGCGCGCGCGATTATCGTAAACGCCGATTAATTTGCCCCCTGCGACCGGAACTCGGTTCTCTCATTCAAGCGCCTCCGGCGAGTGAGAGCTCATCGCACATCTATCTCCTCTGCTCTCGGAAATTTTGTCGTGCGCGTACGCCAATCTGAGGCGCCACCGTCACGGTGACGGCTTGATCACCCAGGTTGTAATGAGATTATTCTTGATCTCCCGGTGCACACGTCGTGCACACGCCGGGTTCTAACCAATTGAAAATCTTGAACTCTCGTTCCAATCCATCATGGGTGCAACGGAAAATCGATGCGCTAACATATTGATGTTATTTCGCTTTATCATCTCGATAGGTAATGCCAATTTTTGGGCCGACACAAATCCGATGTCGACAGCTAAAGCATTTCCCTTTCATTTCAAGCTCTTAATTGGATCGGCTGTTGTCCTTCGAGGCCGTCAGTTCGTCGTTCGGTACGGCGCCGCAGTACTGGAAGAGCTCGTGCAGTACCTCGCCCGACTATCCCGGCTCATGTCTCTCTCTTCGGTTGAAAACTAGCGCACTGCCCTCCCCACGCCCAACACTGCAATAACACGATCGCAGTTTTGGCGGCGACAGAGTGCGAAGACTTGCGCCCTGCGGATCGGAAAGTTGCAGCGACTTTCCAGGATCGACCATTTTCATTGTTCACGACAGGAACAGCATGGCTTACCCTCTTAGAGGTCAGGAGACTGGGGGTAGCCTTGGAAAGAGACGAACTCGAACGCCTCGTCGGGCGCCCGTTGCGATTGAGCTTCGAAGCCATCGTGAACCATCCCGGACTGCCGGTAGCGCGGCACGCCTATCTTGAGAGCTTTTCTGCGGTATACGAGGGCGATCAGTTTCTGGTCCGGCTCCTGCTTCAGGCAGGGCGTTTTTTTGTCTTTCACAATGCGGCAGTGCTCGAAGCCGCGCAGGATCCGTCGCGACGTGAGACCTGGTTCACGGTCGCGGCCCTGAAGCGGCAATTGGCCATGTTCGGATATGCGAGCGCGCGGCAGGTGGATCATCTCTTGGAGCGGCTGTGCGAGGTTGGATTCATCGAGCGGACCCGCTCGCCGGAAGACGGGCGCGTGCGGTTACTCGCGACCACGGAGAAACTGCGCTCGCATCACACCGAATGGCTTGCCGCACATACCGTCCCGCTCGCCATGATATACCCCGAGCATGATTATAGCCCGGTGCTGTCGCGAGATCGTCTCTACCACGTCCTCCATTGCCGCGCGTCTCTGCCGTTCCATCCGGTCGCAGCGCGCCTCATGATGACGCTGCCCGACACGTTGCTGTTTTTTGCTCACGCCGCCGGGCCGCTGATCCAGAATGCGGTGCTGAAGGCCGCCATGGATGCGGGCGATCCGGCCGCAGCTATTCCCTATATGGAAGTTGCCGAGCGATTGGGCGTTTCCCGAACCCATATTCGCAACTTGATGAACTCCGCACAGTCCGCCGGTCTGGTCAAGATCGTGGGGCGCGGCGGTCGGAGCATCGAAATTCTCCCCCGCCACTGGGCGAGCTATGACCGCGGCCTGGCCGTCGGCATGTATCTGCACGATGCGGTCAATCTCGTCGTGATGCCCGAGTGGAGGAAGCGCCAGTCCGAGGGCACGGCGCGGCCGCTTGCCCCCGCGATTGCGGATTAGGCCATTAAAGCGCAGCCATAGCCTGCGTTTGTGGGCAGCCGTGGCAATTATTGGAGCGAGATCACAGCTACACAGCGAGAATACTCGCGACTACTGCGGGCGCGATGAGATACCCGGTCGAAAAACCCGGAAGCTCGCGCGAGCCGGTTTGCAATGGCTCAATGCACATTCATCCCCCGTTTGGCCACGCAGACCTCTCAACAAGCCCGCACGATCCTTACCGAAGATGTCTTGGGACGTTTGGAAAAGTTTACGCAGATCGCCAGCGGATGTGCTCTCTCGCTTCTCAGATGTCCGCTTCTGACCGCCCCATCGCCGACCTCGACAAGCTCGGGACTTCTCTTTCGATGCGCTCAAATGCGAGGCGATTGCGCGGCCGGGCGGCCGCGCGAAATCAAGGCTCTCGTTCGAAGACCAGAACCGAAACAATCTCCTTGTCGTAAAACGGACTCACGAACGGAGCGGTCGTAACGGTCAGCGTGTTGTCGGAAATGACGACGATGCGACGCTGATCAGTCCCGTTCCATGCCTGGTTCCAGGAAATCTCGGGATGATTTGTCAGCTTGTCGCCGTCCAGGTGATACTTTCCCGAATAGGCCACCATGGTCCGGTACAGCGCAGCCGCCTCCGCATCTGTTGCTTTTGGAGCGGCAGCCGCCTTGCGTGACGGATCGGCCATGATGAATGACACGTGACCGTCGGCTGTAAAGATAATGAGGCCGATCGGGTGCTCGCCGAGCGGCTTGTGGACGACCTTGTTTGCCGTCTCCTCTTCCGTGACCGCCACCAAACGCCACGCACCAACAACCGAATCGGCTGCGCGGGCCGGACACGAAAAGCCGGCGCAGACAATCAATGCCGCTGCAAAAATCGCTTTCGCAAAACATCTCATGAAAAACCCCCAATCATAAAATCGAACGACGCAGATAATTAGCAATCCGCGTGATTACGTCAACGCATGGCGGCTTGTAGAGTCATAGCAAGCGCAAGTCTCGCATCACGGCGCCGGCGCTTCGAACGTCCTGACCTGACCCCGCGGCGTTCTTTTGCCTTCCAGGATATACGCAAAGTTTTCCGAACGCATTTCGCCTGGAACGGCTAGGCTTGATTCGTCCGCAGGCTTTGTCTGCGAACAGTCTCGTTTTCCAAACGCGACAAACGATTTTCTTCTGACTGCCTATTGAAAAGGATTTGATTGTGGTTCGACGTGCAATGTTTGGCTTGGCCGCGGCAACAATTTGGGTCGCTTCGGCCCCGGCGCAGGACGCTTCTCCCTCTTATCAGGCCGACCCGACGGTCTATAAGGTTATCTTCGAAGATCAGAACTTCCGCATGATCGCTGCTACCTGGAAGAACAACGCCACGGATAAGCCGCACGGCCACCCGCTTCCCTTCGTAGTCTACCCGCTCGATGATTGCACGTTGCGCCTGAGAAATCCGGACGGCACCACCCGCGAGACGAAGAGCAAGGCGGGAGCGGCGTTCGCGGGACCAATCGCATCCTCGCACACAGCCGAAAATATCAGCGGTTCGGACTGTCGAGCTATTTTAGTCGAACGCAAGTGATCCATCATGCGCGTGCGTGGCGCGCGCCGCTGACATTTCTCGCGAAGGGCAATCGTGAAGCTTGCTTCCCGCTCGCTTGTCAAGACAGCGCGATCGCCCGAACACCACGCTCAAACGCGCACAGCGCACGCTAAATCCGGAAACTTGCGTTATGCGCCAACGGCTCGCTTTGATCGTGATCGTCCAGTGCCTCTTGATCGGCGCGCTCATATCTCCAGGGGCCGCGGGCGAAACGGCCGATGCGCGCGAGCCGGCGCCGCGAACGGAAGCCGAGAAGGCTTTTGTCTTCGACCAGATGCGGTTGTTTCTGGCGTCGATCGCCGAGATCCAGGATGGGCTTGGATCGGGTGACATGGATCTGGTCGCGCGTGAAGCTGCGGCGCGGGGCCGCAAGGCAAATGTGACGCTTGCTCGACCGCCCTCTCTGGCTAGCAAGGAGAGCGATGCGTGGAAGATGATGATGGGATCAGCCAGGGCCGGATTCGATCGGATCGCCGAGGAGGCGAACGTACGTGCCCCCACGGCACAAATCAACAAAACGCTCGCCGACACGATGAGGAACTGTGTCGCCTGTCATCAAACTTATCGCATTTCAGACGAAGCGCGATAGTCAGGGGTCCGCCGCCACACCGGGCAGCGTGCGCCCCGGAGTTCGCGCATGCAATTAAGGGGAAGGAACAGCGATGAAATCCAAAACCAAAATTGCTTTGGCTGCTCTCGGCAGCTTCGTTCTTCGCGGGCGCTTCGAGCGTTTTGTACGCGCAGGCCAAACCACCAGCTTACATAATAGCCGAAATCGACGTCAAAGATCAGGACGGATACGGCAACGATTTTCTGCCGAAGGCGCAGACCTTGATCAAGGAATCGGGTGGCAAATACCTCGCCGGTGGCGCCAACAAGGCGATCGGGCTGGCGGGAGCCCCCCTCCTAATCGCGTTATTCTGCTGCAATTCCCTGAGATGGATGCGGTCAAGGCGTTCTTTGCAAAACAAAATCAGCTCGAGGCGGATGTCGGGAGCAAATACGCCAGTTTCCGTGCCATAGCTATCGAGGGCGCTGAGCCGAAGTGAAGTGACTCAGCGGGCGCTGGCCCATTTTTCGGCCAGCGCCGCCGACCTTCCAATGCGATCGGGATTCGATTTGCGATCGTAGCGACATCTGTCGCTTGAGCTCAGTGCGGCGTTTGGTACTGCACGACCAAAGATGATCTCGTTTAAGTGCTGATCATGCTTTGCTTTTCGAGATTTCCCGGTCCAATCCATCATCGGGGCCGTGGAAAATTTCCACCGTAAGTCATTCATTTGATTTAGCTATCTTATCTCAAGTCGACTCAATAAGTGATTGGACCGACTGAGACATTTGGTTCACCAAGCTTCCGCAGCTTGCACCTTCTAGGATCCTATCGGTCCGAATTGGAAGCGAAATCGCGCTTTCGGATTCTCAGTGCACACGCCGTGCACACGAGGAGCCGAGTGCACACGCGCCACTCGCACAACGTGTATCAGTCCTGGTGCGTTAGCAATTGTCAACGACTGCTTCGATTCCGTTGTTCGCCGTCTTGGCACCGAAGCGCACCGCCGCCGCGCATGCGCGAGTCACCACCCCTGAGAGCAAGCCTCCTGAGAGACTGCGCATTAAACCGCCCGCCGTTCCCGAGAAGCGTCATCCGAATAACGGGTCCAGTCTACGACAGCGGAAAGCGCAGCAGATTTTAGAACCGCCGGGTCGCGCTCGCCCTTCGCTGCGGAGGCCAAAATGTTGGAGGCTATGTCGGCCTTGGTTGTCGATGTCCGCTTTGCTTCAGGTAGCATCGCCGCCGCTTCTTCAAGCACGGACCTCATCAGTTCGACCAGCTCAGGCTCAAAAGCTGCTTCTGTCATCGATAGCCTCCCTCCAACGCAACTGTCTGTTCCTCGAACGCCAGCTCTCACTTTTCTCTACAGCCTCGTTAGGCCCGCTTCGATTGCTTTGATATCCTCGTCGATGAGTCCCACCAAAAAGCTTGTGTCGAACCATGCACCCGCCTTCTCCTCGAGACGCTGCCGCAACAGTTGCCGGTGTTCGTGAAGGTCTTCGATCGCTTTACGATCCTTGAGGCTTACATAGCTATCGACGATCAGCTTTACTGCTTCAGACACACGCAATCTCCCACTCGCCCACAAACCATCGGAATGCAGGACGGCAACGTATGGCTGATTCAATGAACCGACGTTTTGATTTGGTCGACCGTCGCCACCTACGCAGTCGAAACATTGCGCATTATGAAAACTCTCGCATTATCATAGGTGAATCGACCACCTTCAGGTATCCCAGCGATGAGCCATTGTCCTCGAGCAATCGAACTAGCGGATCGACGCGCAGTCTGCCGCGTTAGCTCCGGCTCAAGTAGTCGCTGAAGACCAACGAGAACATCAGGACCACCCAGAACAAGCCGGCCACCGCGACAACGCGGACGAGCGTCTGCGCGTTCTGCAAGTCCATCAGGAAAATGGCGAGCACAACAACCATGACGGCTGCGACGAAGAGATTCAGAATGACATTGCCGTTACCGAGAGGAATGAAGGCCGAGCCGAGATTGATCGCAAAAAGCAGCATGAGGACAACCCAGGCCCAAGCGGGCGCGCGCCAAAGCCTGTGCGCACTTCGGTCACCGTTGGTCACGTTCGACCTCCCAGATAAATCAGGGGATAGAGGAAGATCCAAACGGTATCGACGAAATGCCAATAGATCGCCACGCCTTCCATGGTCGATCCTTGCACCGGAACGATTTCGCGCCCGAACAACAGCATCACGACGATGACAACGCCGATACCGGCGGTCAGGTGGATGGCGTGGATACCCGTCATCACCCAGTAGAGAGCCCAGAAAATCTCGGTGGCTGCCGGCTTCAACGGGAACGTTGAACCCGGGATCAGGTGTTCCTCGATATCGCCGTAATACTCGAGGCCCTTGGTGACGAGGAAGGCGAGCCCAAGCAGAACCGTCAGACCAAGAAAGAACAGCGTCATCCGCTGCAGGCGCGCTGTCGCCGCTCGTAGCGCGATGGTCATCGTGAGGCTTGAAGTCAGAAGCAACGCGGTATTGATCGAGCCGTAGATGAGTTTGGTATGGGCTGCGGCGATCCGGAAGGCTTCCGCATTGAAACTTCGATAGACGGCATAGCTGCAGAACAGCGCCGCGAAGAACAGCACTTCGCTCGCCAGGAAGAACCACATGCCGAGACCGACCGCCTCTCGCTGCAACCGAAGATCGGACCATGGTTCCTGCAGTGCGTCGGAAAGATCGGTCACGATGTACCTCCCTGCCCCGATACTGACGTCGGTTCACCCTCTTCGCGCGCACGGCCGAGTTCGTGATATTGGTATGGCGCGGATGTCACGCGCGGCGGGTGGAGGAAATTTTGCTTGGGCGGTGGCGAAGAGGTCTGCCACTCGAGTCCCGTCGCTTGCCAGGGATTGTCCCCTGCTCTGTCGCCACCGATCAGAGACCAGGTGAGATAACCGAGCGGCAGCAGATAGGCGACAGCGAGCACCGCCGCGCCGCCACTCGACAGCACGTGCCAGATTTGAAAGACGTCGGGATACATATGATAGCGTCGGGGCATGCCGAGCCAGCCCATGATGAACTGCGGTATGAAGGTCAGGTTGAAACCCAGGAACATGGTGATCGCCGCAAACTGCGCGGCGAACTCGTGGTACATGCGGCCCGTCACCTTCGGCCACCAGTAGTGGATGCCGGCCATGAATGCGGAAACCGTTCCTCCCACCATGATGGTGTGGAAATGCGCGACCACGAAGTAGGAGTCCGTGGTGGCGATATCGATCGGGACTGACGCGAGAAACAGTCCGGTGAGACCGCCGATCGTGAAAAGCCCGATGAAGCCGAGCGCATAGAGCATCGGCGCCTCAAACCCGATCTGGCCGCGATAGAGCGTGGCGGTCCAGTTGAATACCTTGATCGCCGAGGGGACCGCGACGATGAAGGAAAGAAAGGAGAAGACCAGATTTGCGAAGGGTGACTGGCCGGCCACAAACATGTGGTGTCCCCAGACCATGAAACCGACAATGCCGATCATCAGCAGCGCGTAGACCATGAAGGCATAACCGAAGACGCGGCGGCGCGCGAAACACGGCAGCACCTCAGAGACGACGCCCATCGCCGGCAGAATCATGATGTAGACGGCCGGGTGGCTGTAGAACCAGAAAATGTGCTGGAACAGCACGGGATCGCCGCCCACGCGCGCATCGAATATCGGAAGACCGAATAGCCTTTCCGCCGAAATCAGCAGGAGCGACATCGCCAGCACCGGCGTTGCCAGCACCATCACCAGGCTGACGACATACATCGACCAGGCGAACAGCGGCAGGCGGAACCAGGTCATTCCGGGTGCGCGCAACAGATGCGTGGTGGCGAGGAAATTCACGCCTGTCGCGATCGAAGAAAACCCGACCACGAACACGCCTGCGGCGGCGGCGACGACGCTCGAATTCGAATAATTGGAGGAGAATGGCGGGTAGAACGTCCAGCCGGTATCCACGCCACCCGTCAGCAACACATAGACCGTAAAACCTGCGCCGATCACATAGAGATACCAGGACAGCAGATTCAACCGCGGAAAAGCGACGTCGGGCGCTCCGATCATCAGCGGCAAAATGAAATTCCCCATGGTCGCCGGGATCGACGGCACCAGAAAGAACCACACCATGATGATGCCGTGAATCGTGAAGGCGCGGTTGTACTCGTCCGACGTCATGAACCAGCCAGTCGGGCTGATTAGTTCCAGGCGCACCAAGCCGATCGCAACACCACCGATAAAGAAGAAGATGGTGATCGAGAGAGCATAAAGGATCGCGATCCGCTTGTGATCGGTCGTCAGCAACCACGAGAGAACCGTATGGCCCTCATCGAGATAACTCGATGCCCCGACATGTTCTGCTGGGGCAAAAGGCAGTGTCATCTCGCTCATAGCGGAACCTCCTCACCTCGATCCAGTGGATGCAGCCGCGCCCAGCGACTTGATGTAAGCGACCAGCGTGACGACCTGCGCTTCGTCCAGCGATCCGGTAAAATTGGGCATCACGGGAGGAAATCCCGCGACCCTGTTCTTGTCCGGCAGGAGAATGCAGTCGCGCAGATAGGCTTCGTCGGCAGCGACGGTCCGGCCATCCGAGAGTTGTACCGGACGGCCGTACAGGCCATGCAGATCGGGCGCATGCACGGTGGCGCCCGGCGCGTGGCAACCGGAACAGCCCAGCGAGTGAAACAGCCTCTCGCCCTGATGCGCGAGATCGTCGCCCTCCGGCTGCGCTGCGTTCCAGCGCGCGTATTCATCCGGCGTGACGACCACGAGGCGTCCCGCCATCACGGAGTGATCGGTGCCGCAAAACTCGGCACAAGTCAGATGAAATACGCCCGTCTTGGTCGCGTTGAACGAGAGTGACGTGTAGCGGTCAGGCAGAACGTCCTGTTTCAGCCGCAGCGCCGGAAGGTAGAGGTCGTGGATGACGTCCTGCGATGTCATCACCAGTTGAACATTGGTGTTGGCGGGAACGTGCAATTCGTCGATTTCACGCGCCCCGCTCGGATGCTGGATACGCCACATCCACTGTTTGGCCACCACGTGAATTTCCAGAGGGTTCTTTGGCGTTACCAGCGCCGACAACTGGTCGGAAGCCGCCCACCAGAACAGGAAGAGAAATGAGAAAAAGGTCGCTGCCGTCCAGCCGATCTCGATTTCGCGATCCAGCCGCTCGGGCGTCTCGCCGCGCGGCGCCCGAGATCCCCGGTGGTATCGAATCAGAAAGTAAGTGATCAGGCCGGCAACCAGAGCGACCACAGCGCCCGAAATGATTGACAACAGCGCGAACAGCGTATCGACGCGCACCGCATAATCGGAAGCCTGCGCGGTGAATTCGGCGAGTCTCATGACCGGCCACACTTCTTGTCAAGGGAAGCCAGAAAGGAGATGCCGGTCAGCACCGCGACCAGCGTCATTCCCGCCGCGAAAGCGAGAATGGTCGTGATGCGCTCGGTATAAATTCCACGGACGGGATCGTAGCCATAGCAAAGCAAATGGATGCGATCGGTGAGCGTGCCGACGGATCCCTGCGCAGCATCCACGATCGCGAGCCGAAGATCGGCGCCGTCGAGACCGAGAGGTGACAGGACTCGCCCGATCCTCCCCTCGCCATCGACGACATAGACTGCCGCGGGATGCGCGAATTGATCGTGCTCAGCGTCGTAGACGTACCGAAATCCGGCAGCTTGGGTCACGGCATGCACCTCCGCATCGCCGCCAGTGAGAAAAATCGCCGATCGGCTAACTGGACTAGACTGATCGAGACGCGCCGCGCGTATCGCCTGTGCATCTGCCACGCTGTCCCGCGGATCGATCCCGATCGCAATCAGCCGGTAATCGTTGCCTGGTCGGAGACCGGACCTGGAGAGCCCGGCCAGCGTGAGCTCCAAAATCGGTCCACACAGGGTGCGACATGTATAGTCGACGAACACGACGACCGCCGGCCCATGGCCAATCGCCTCGCCTAGCGTGATGGGCTGACCGGTATCGTCGCTGAAACCGAGATCGAGCGGCAGCGTGGCATTCGCGGCCGGCACGGCCTCGACGCGCTGGATCTGGGATGTCACGACGCCTGCGTCGGCGCGCGGCGCCAACGCGGCCATCGCAAGAGCGGCAGAAACGCAGATGATGACCGCCGGCCGCTTCATTTGTCAGACTCCGGCTGAGGGCTGGCTGGACCGGCGGGCGCGTCCTGGATCGTCGTCCGCTCAGCCGCAGCGGTCGGCGGCGCCAACGCCGACTGCGGAACGAGCGGGTCGTAGGCATGAGCGCCCTTCCCTGCAAGTAATTGCATGGCCCGTTCGATGGGAACCTGCGCCAGCGAATGCTGACTATCGGACCACTTCCAGGTCTCGAGCTCCTTGTTTTGAGCGTCGCGAAGGCGATGCATTTCCTCCCGGTCTCGCGTATCGACCTGCGGCTGAGGGAAGCTCTTCGCCGACGGCGATGGCACAGACGGCACCGCAGCGCGGTAGATTCCAAGGAGGCCTCCAATCGAAATCGCCAGCAGCAGCAGCGCCGCGATCGCCGACCATCCGACGAATGTCAGCTCGACACCGGGCGGCTCGGGAACATATTCGATCAGATGCTTTTTACCGGGCATCGATCGCCTCCCGCGAAGGCCGTACGAAATTTCCCGGAAGGAACGCCGTCAAGCTCAGCAAGACAAGGCCGATGCCAACGACGGCCAATAGCCCGGTGCCCAACGCCGCCACGCCGAACGGAGCTGCAACCAGATAAGCGTCATAGACAGCCAGGCCAGCGAGCGTCACCGCGCCGACGTGCCGGAGCGGCTGGCGATGATTGCGGAAGCGCGATTGAATCAAAGTGACAGTCGGAAACAGCGAGGCGAGTATGAACGCGATGATCCCGAGTGCCATCCATGGGGATGCGCCTCGTGTCGCGAACCAGATTTCTTCGCGTGGCAGGTCGCCGTACCAGATGACCAGGACGGCCATGAAATCGATATAGGTCAGGCCCAGTACGGTCGCGAGCAGCAACGCTCCGACATCACCGATCGCCGGATCGCCTTCTGCGGCCGGCATCCAAACGGCCGCCCACGACAATGCGGCAACAAGCGACGAGATAGCAACGCTTGCGCCGAACGACGACGACGTAAACGGCGCTTCGACAGAAAGATACCAGTCGATCGACACGCCGCTGATAGTAACGGCGTAGAACACGAGCCCGATCGCGGCCCACAGCTGGCCGCGCCCACCGACCATTCGCGGCAACACGAATGCGAGCACTGACCAGCCTGCCAGCGTGACCAGCGAGCGCAGGATAAACGTCGGTTGGTTCAGATAGGCCGACAAGACGTCCGGCTTCACGGAAGGCGGATGCTGAGCCCATGGATAGAGCGCCGGGATCGCGACGAACAACGGTATGATCAGGAGAATAAGAAACGGCACTGCCGCAGCCGCTCGACCGGTCACGGGCGCGATGATGTCGCCCCAATCGCCCGACGTCAGCCGATGGATCATCATGAGGCAAAGGCTGCCGACGAGGATTTGCATCCAGAAGACGAACCCGACCAGCCAGCCTGCGGCAGCCGCTTGCGGGGCGACCACCGCGCAGACGACGAGAGCAACCAAAACAATCAAGCCGGAAGGCAAAGCCACACCTGGTCTGAGCACTATCATCTGATGTGCTCCGCTGCATCGGGGACATCGGCGACTTTTGTTTGTCGCGAAAGCTGCAAGGCACGGATATAAGCGGCAATCGCCCAGCGATCGTGCGGCGGAACGCGATCCCCATACGCGAACATGACGCCATATCCGTTCGTCATGACGTCGTAGAAATGTCGGGCCGGCGCAGCGAGAAGGCGATCAACGTGATACGACGGCGGCGCAGGGAATCCGTGTTTGACAATGACCCCGTCTCCGTCGCCGGCAAGCCCATGGCAAGGCGCGCAGAAGATCCCAAAGCGCGCGCGGCCGCGCTCCAACAGCTCGGTTGTGACCGGCGGCGGATTGGTGGCGAGTTTTGTACGCTCGACGTCGCCCTGCGCTACCACGCTCTCGGGCAACGGCCGCGCGGAGGTGCCGTCGGGCCACAGATCCGTTGGCGCGTAGGTCGTCAGCTTGCGCTGCTGGGTCATGCTCACATCGCAGCCAGCAACGAGTCCTGCGCAGACCATGGCCATCAAGAGCCTGGCTGTGAGGCCAATCATGCGTCGATCTCCCGCACTGAGATCGAGCCAAAACTCTGGAGCAGCTCAACTGCTGCGGCCCGGTCGTAGGTTTCGGAAGGAAACTCGATTTCCAGCAGGAAGCGATCCTGGCTGGCGCGTTCAAACCCTTCGACGGCAAACAGCGGGTTGCTGAGCTTCGGCAGGCGCGTCTCGAAAAGAAATGAAGCCAGCCCGCAAACTGCCGCGACGAAGATGCCGATCGCAAACGGAACCAGCATGAACGTCGGCCAGGCATTCAGCGGCCGGCCGCCACTGTTATAAGGATAATTGATGGCCGCTGAGTAATACTCGAGACCATAGGCGAGCGCCGCCATCACCAGGCCGCCCCCAAGCATCGCCGGCCGTATTCGGCTCGTTGGATGGTCGAGCACGGCCGATACCTCTTCGACCGGATACGGCGTATGGGTCTCGACCACACGACAACGCGCGCCCCGAGCGCGCTTCAGCGCGGCAACAAAGCGCCTCTCGTTCTCGAACTCGGCCAAAAAGACGACAGTCATGACATTTGCTCTTCGGCGACCAGCTTTCTGACCTCGTGCATCGACACGACTGGAATGGCGCGCACGAAGACGAGGAACATCAGGGAAAACAGTCCGAGTGATCCGAACGTTGTGATCCAGTCCCAGACGGTCGGAAGAAACAGCCGCCACATCCCGGGCATGTAGTCGTGCGAAAGCGTGTTCCAGATGATCAGAATGCGCTCGAGCCACATCCCGATGTTGATGATCACGGCGATGATGAAGACTGCGATGACGTGCCGGCGTATGCTTTCAAGCCAGAACGCTTGCGGAATGATCACATTGCAGAGCAGAAGCGCCCAGAACATCGGCGCATAGCTGCCGGCGAATTCGAACGCGACCAGACTGCGATCTGCGCGCTCGCCGCCATACCATGCATTGAACCATTCGGTGGCATAGGACAGCCCCATGATGATCGCAGCCGCGAGCATCACCTTGGCCATCACGTCAAAATGCGCCGTCGTGATCAGGTCCTGCATGGAGAAACCCCAGCGGACCAGGGCGGCCAGGCAGACCACCATGGCGAAGCCGGAATACATCGCGCCGACGACGAAGTACGGCGGGAATATGGTTTCCTGCCAGCCCGGCATGAGGCTCGCAGCAAAGTCCATGCCGACCACGCTGTGCAATGACACGACGAGCGGCACGCCCAGGCAGGCGAGCGTGAGATGAAGGATTTCGTATGCGTGCCACTGTCGCGACGAACCGGTCCAGCCCAGCGCCAGCGCGCCGTAGATGATGGCTTGCACCCTGGTCCGCGCACGATCGCGTATGGTGGCAAAATCGGGAATCAGGCCGACGTACCAGAACAGGATCGAAAAGAGGATGTAGCTGAGGATCGCCCAGAAATCCCAGATCAGCGCGCTGCGCCACTGCGGCCAGAGGTGCATCGTGTTCGGATAGGGCGTGAGCCAATAGAAATAGATCGGCCTTCCGAGATGAATGATCGGAAAGATGCCGGCGATGGCGGCGGCAAACAGCGTCATCGCTTCGGCAAACCGGTTGGTCGATGCGCGCCATCGCTGGCGCATCAAGAGCAGCATCGACGAAATGAGCGTGCCGGCGTTGCCGATACCGATCCACCAGACGTAATCGGCGATCGCGACACCCCAAACGACGGTCGTATTGACACCCCAAATCCCGATGCCGCGATAGAACACCAGAAATATCGAGAGCAGGAACGCCGCGGTCACGATCAGGCTAAGACAGAATGCGATCCACCAGGCACGCCAGCTGAAGTTGGATCGTTCGAGCAATGGAGCCGCCACAATTCTGTTGACGGCCTGGAGGCTTCGTCCCTCCGGCAGCGTCCAGCGCTCGGCCTCGGCCGCAACGACGGCATTGGTCGCGACTGCCATCGTCATGAGCGGACCTTTCCATAGTCTGGATTGGGATTTCGCAGATCGGCCAGGTAAGTCGTTCGCGGGCGCGTCCCGAGATTTCCGAGCAGCGCGTAGCTTCGCTTATCGGCGCGAAGTGCGCGAATGCCGGAGTTCGAATCGGAAATCGTACCGAAGTTGATTGCCTTGGTCGGACAGGCGGCCTGGCAGGCCGTCACAACCTCCCCTTCCCGGATGCTCCGTCCCTCCTTTTCGGCCTGACGACGCGCTCCGCTGATCCGCTGTACACAATAGGTGCACTTCTCCATGACGCCACGGCTTCGCACCGTGACATTCGGATTGAAGACGGCTTTGACGATATCATCGCCGAGATTGCCGTATTCTTCTCCATCGGCGTAGCCGAAGAAATTGAAGCGCCGCACCTTGTAAGGGCAGTTCGACTGGCAAAACCGGGTGCCGACACACCGGTTGTAAACCTGAACGTTCACCCCTTCGCTGTCGTGAATCGATGCCGCTACCGGGCAGACGGGTTCACACGGCGCGTGCTCGCAATGCATGCATGGCGTCGGACTGAAGGCTGGCTGTTCGTCAACGACGTAATTGTCGATGCGGAGCCAATGCATATTTCGACCTTCGGCGACTTCCTCAGGGCCGACAATCGGCACATTGTTCTCGGCCTGACAGGCGATGACGCAGGCATTGCAGCCGATGCACGCCGAAACATCGATCGCCATCGCCCATTGGTAGGTGTCGTTATGCGGCGCCGGGTAAAGTGTCGGGGGGTTGGCATCGGGCCGTTCGAAGTGGAAATTTCCGCGCGCGAGGTCATCAAGGGTCAGCCGAGGCTGCAGTTCCTTCGCCTCGCCATCCAGCTCGAAGAAATGCTGCACGCGCAGCAGATTTTCCCGACGCCCTGTCTTGCTGACGGCGACGCCTGCGACCAGCCACGGCGCATCGGAGCGGCGCATTGAATAGACGTCGAAGCCAATGCCTGACCCGATGCTGCCCGCACTCTTGCGCCCGCTGCCCAACGTGGCCGAGATGGTGCCCGCCGCCTGTCCGGGCCGCACGAGAATTGGAGCTTCCAGGACGGTCTCATCTCGCTTGAGCTGCAGTACATCGCCATCTTGCAGTCCCAGGTCGTGTGCGTCGGCTTCCGCCACGTACAGGGCGTTTCCCCACACCTGGCTCGTGAACGGCTTTGGGCATTCCTGCAACCAGGCATTATTGGCCATGCTGCCGTCGTAGACAGAAGGGTCAGGCGATAGTGCAAGTGTGAATTTCGATGCTGCGGTGGCCGGCGCAATCTCGGGACGTTTGGGTGACGGCGCGGAGATCTTTGCGGATGCCGAATTTGCCACGACGCCGTCATGGAGCGTCTGGCGCCACCAGTCGTCCCAGTTGCCGTTATTGGCTCGCGTTGCGCGCCATTGATCTTGAACCACTTCCAAGGCGGAGCGGTTTGCCTGTCCCTGCAACAGTGCCAGGACCTGGTGACAGTCACGGGTATCGTAGAGCGGACGAATAAGCGGCTGGATGATGCTGGCCGTGCCATCGAACGATCTGATGTCCGACCAGCTTTCCAGCACATGCGTTAGCGGCAAATGCCAGGTGGACCGTTCGCCTGTCTCGTCGCGATAACATGAGAAGTGCGCCGTGAAGGGTATCTTGCCGATGACCTCAGCGAACCCGAGATCGCCGGCCGAATCGTAAGCAGGATTGGCGCCCATGACGAGCAGTGTTTCAATGTGGCCGGTGCGCGCCTGCGCTACGAGTTCGCGAAGGGACTCGGCATGTCCGGCTTCGATGGGATCAACTGGCGCGACGAAGTCGATCGGGCTTTTCAGTTGGCCGTTGATCCAGTGGCAGAGCGCGTGCACTTCCGGCGGCTGCCTCGGACCGGTTACCACCAGCGCCGCTTCGCGCCGAGCCTGGACATCGGCAACCACAGCTTTGGCAAAGTCGCCTGCATAATCGGGAAGAGAGGCGGGCTGGAAATCGGCGCCGAGCGCGCGCGCCACCTCGATCGCGAGATTGCGGATCAATTCCGGCTGCAAGGCGATGCGATGATCGGCGCGAGCGCCCGTCAGGCTCCAATCCGGTTCAGCCGAATAGAGGCGCAAGGAGTCGCGGGGCGACGTCGGCCGCCGCGCGTCGACGATTTCGCGCGCGCACCTGATCTGGTCCGGACCAAACCCGATGGGGTCGGCGTCCAGCGCCAGCAATACGCGGGCATCCCTGAAACGCGGAAGCCCGGTTACGCTTTGGCCGAACGCGAGCTTTGCGCCGGCGCGCTCGGCATCATCATCGATCGCCTCGTACCGGTACCATTTGAGGTGCGGCATCGATCTTGTCAGGGCATCGAGCTGGCCAATTGCGGTTGGCGAAGTGATCCGCCCAGTCAGGATCGCCAGCCCCTCGCCCTTCCGCGCGCGATGCTGATCGAGCCGCGGCCGCAACGCAGCTTCAAAGGCGCTCCACGACTGGATCCGATGGTCGCTAAAAGGCGCTCTCGAGCGATCTGGATCGTAGAGAGAGAGCAACGTCGCTTCGCCGTAGACATCGGTCGATCCCAGGCTCGCGGAGTGTCGCGGGTTGCCGTTGATCTTGATCGGCCGCCCCTCCACCGAGGTGACGATAACGCCTCGTCCATAACCGCCAAGCGGCAGCGCGCTCGCAAACTGCAATGGCAGCCCCGGCGTCTCGCGCTCGGGAACCTCGACATAGGGCACGATCTCCTCAGGCGGACGGCCGCACGATGCGAGGCTCGCCGCCACGCCGCTGATGAACAATTTCAACGCGGCGCGACGATTGAGGTCCTGACCGCCCACGTATTGGCGGCGTCCGTCTTGTTTGAGATCTTTCGTTCGAGCATTCATCGATGGCACACCGAGCAATCCGTGAGATGCTTGTTGTCGAGATATTGATGCGCGAGAGCTATGCCGCGCTCTGCCTGATCATCAGGAAATTTCCAGTCCGGATCGAAAACCGCTGAGGCTGGCCGGAGGTTGGGCGCTGGATCGCGGTGGCAGTCCAGGCACCAGCCCATGGTCAGCGGCGCGGCCTGTCGCATCAGCGGCATGGTCCCCACCGGCCCGTGGCAGGTGGTGCAGCCGACGCCTTTCGCGACGTGGATTGAGTGATCGAAATAGACGTAACCGGGTAGCCGGTTGACCTTGTTCCAGTGGATCGGCTGATTTTCCGCGAGGCTTTTGCGAACAGGAGCAAGCATCGCCGTCTGCGTATAAAGCTGCGAATGGCAAGTCATGCAGGTGTGCGTCGGAGGAACCCCAGCGGTCGATGAATTCTCGACGCCGGAGTGACAGTAGCGGCAATCGAGACCGAGACCGCCGACGTGATGGGCGTGACTGAACGGAACGGGCTGATCGACGGTGATGGAACGGTCCGTCGTGTACTCGGAAGCCGAAAAGGCGAAAGCCAAGCCAATCGCGAGTGCCGGCACCGCGATGATGGAAACTAGAAAGATTCGCGCAACCGTATCCGCGAAAGGTCGGAACAAGTACGGCATGCGACGTTTCTCTCCGCCGCCAACTCTTGTTTGGCGCGACAGCCCGCACGCTCAACTCGACCAGAAAACGGATGTTCCTATTTTACGCGGCTCCGGAACCGCCGGAAATCGCGGGCATTGGTCCGCGTCCCATGGTTGATTGAGCGTCGTCTTGTCCTCTCCTCCTTCCGTACAAACCGACATTCCATTTCGGCTCGATCGGCTTCCCTGGAGTCGATTTCACTGGCTCGTCGTGCTTGGTCTCGGCATCACCTGGATTCTCGACGGGCTCGAAGTCACCATCGTCGGCTCCCTCGGTCCGGCGCTGCAGAGTCCCGATACGCTGCGTTTGTCCAGCGCAAATCTCGGTACGATCGCCTCGTTCTACGTCGCAGGCGCGGTCGTGGGCGCCCTCGTGTTCGGATGGACGACCGACCGCTTTGGACGGCGCCTGGTCTTTTACGTCACGCTGATCGTCTATCTGGTGGGAGTATTGTTGAGTGCACTGGCGTGGGATTTCTGGAGCTTTGCGCTGTTTCGCCTGCTGACCGGCTTGGGCATCGGCGGCGAGTATGCTGCCGTCAATTCAGCCATTGACGAACTCATCCCGGCGAAATACCGCGGCCGCGTCGACTTGATCGTCAATGGCAGCTTCTGGCTTGGCGCCGCCTTCGGCGCCCTGGCAACGCCGTTTCTGCTCGATCAAAAAATCTTCGCGGTGAACTTGGGTTGGCGGCTCGGCTTCGGAATCGGAGGCGTTCTCGGTTCCGCTATCCTGCTCTTGCGTCAGTTCGTCCCCGAGAGCCCGCGCTGGCTGGTCACGCATTGCCGCAGCGATGAAGCGGAAACAACCGTGAAGGAGATTGAAGACAGGGTCACCGCCGATACCGGGCGATCGCTGTCGATGCCCGACGAGCGGCTAGAGGTCCATCCGCGCAAGTCGTTCGGCCTTGGACTGATTTTCTCGGCCATGCTCGGCAAATATCGCCAGCGAAGCATCCTGGCGCTCACCCTGATGGTCGCGCAATCCTTTCTCTATAACTCGGTCTTCTTCACGTTCGGCCTGATTTTGGCGCATTTCTATCAGGTGCCGAACGAGCGGATCGGATTCTATATCCTGCCGCTGGCGATTGGAAATTTCTGCGGTCCGCTCCTTCTAGGTCACCTGTTCGACACGGTCGGCCGCAGGAAGATGATTTCGCTCACGTTCGGCCTGAGCGGCGCCTTTCTGATTGCAACTGCCGCCTTGTTCGGCCTCGACCGCTTGACGGCGGTCACCCAGACCATCGCCTGGCTCGCCATCTTCTTCGTCGCGTCACCCGCCGCAAGCTCAGCCTATCTCACCGCGAGCGAGATATTTCCGCTGGAAACGCGCGCGTTGGCGATCGCCTGCTTTTACGCGTTAGGCACCGCGCTCGGCGGTAGCATCGCGCCATCCGTGTTCGGACGGCTGATCGAAACCGGCTCGCCCTGGCAGGTCTCCTTCGGCTATATCGCGGCCGCCCTCCTCCTTCTGGCCGCGGCGGTCGTTGAATGGCTGCTGGGCGTAGACGCGGAAGGAAAGTCGCTGGAGAGCATCGCCGATCCACTTTCGCACTCGTAAGGGCGGCTCACGCTGGATCAGGTATCGACAGCAGTTTGTCGATGGTGATCGGGAAGTCCCGCACCCGTTTGCCGGTGGCATGGAAGATGGCGTTCGCAACCGCGGCCGCAGTGCCGACAATTCCGATTTCGCCCAGCCCTTTCACGCCGAGCGGACTGACCTTGTCATCCTTCTCGTCCACGAAGATGACCTCGATGTCCTCGACATCGGCATGCGCCGGAACGTGATATTCAGCGAGGTTATGGTTGATCACCCGGCCAATCCGATGGTCCGTCAAGGCCTCTTCATGAAGCGCCATGCCGATACCCATCACCACGCCCCCGAGGATCTGACTGCGCGCCGTCTTGGGGTTCAGGATTCGTCCGGCCGCCACAGCGCACACGATCTTTGGAACGCGCACGATGCCGAGTTCTTCGTCGACGCGAACCTCGGCGAATATGGCCGAATGCGTATAGCTGGCATATTTACGCGACTGCCTGAGGCTCGGACCGGCGCTGCCCTCGCCCACCATCTCATCGAGATCGGCAGCGTGCAAAATTTCTATCAGGTTCAAACTGCTGCCGGGATCATCCTTGCGGGCAATCCGCCCGAACTTGAAGTCGACCTGCTCGAAAGTGATGTCCGCAAGCGGCGAGTTGGCCATGCCTTGAGCATGTTTGAAAATCGTCTGCTTGAGCACTTCACAAGCGGCCTGGACAGCCGATCCATTCGATGCCGCGGTCCATGACCCCCCTTCGACTGGAGAAGCGGGCAAAGATGAGTCGCCAATTCGGGGCACGACGGACTCGATTGGCAGGCCGAGTGCATCCGCACCGATTTGCGCCAGGATGGTCCAGGTTCCCGTCCCAATATCCGACGCGGCGGTCGAAATCTCGAGGCTGCCGTCGACTGTCAACCGCGCCTTTGCGGCGGCTTTCACCATCATGGCTTCCCAAATGCCGGTGGCCACGCCGAGACCAATGAGCTCATGGCCGTCTTTCATCGAGCGCGGCTGCGGTTTGCGTCGTGGCCAGCCGATGGCGGCAGCGCCCTGTTCGTAACAAGGCAGCAATGCTTTCGAGGTGAGCGCCTTGCCCGTTGCTTCGTCTTTCGGCGTGAAATTGATCTCGCGCAGTTTGAGCGGATCGATGCCGACCTCGTACGATAGTTCATCCATGGCGCATTCGAGCACCGTGACGCCGTTTGCGGCGCCCGGCGCGCGCATGTCGCATGGTGTCGATGTATTCAGTTTCGCGAGCGCATAAGTCAGCGCGACGTTGTCACAGCGGTACATCATGCCGGACCAGTTGACGAGCGCCTCCTGGTAATCCTCGTAAACCGAGGTTGCCGCGACGGCGTCGTGCATGATCGACAATAACCGGCCGTCCCGATCGGCTGCCAGCGAAACAGTATGATAACTGTCAGGCCGGTGGCCGATGTAAAACATCTGCGCGCGCGTCAGCATGACCCGCACGGAGCGCTTCAGCTCCATCGCTGCCATGACTGCAAAGAACAACTGCTGCTGTGGCCGCAACGCGGACCCGAAGGCGCCGCCGACATAATGATTGATGACCCGGACGTTGTTCTTCCTCAAACCGAATACCGAGCAAATGTATCCCTGGTTGTTCTGCGAGCCTTGCGTCTTCTCGTAAATGGTCAGTTTGCCGTTGCCTTCATAGACGCAAGTCGTCGCGAACAGCTCCATCGGATTGTGGTACTCGGCGTTGACACGATAGTCGCGGCTCAATCTATAAGGTGCCTCGGCAAACGCGACATCGGGCTCTCCCTTGGGGTCGGGAGGCGGCGGAATGCCGCTGCGCTTGATGGGCGGCTCATAGGCCTCGTTGCGCTTGCTTTCGAGCTCCGTGTGATGCGGAAAGGCCTCATATTCGGCTCGCACCAGGGAGGCTGCATCGCGTGCAGCCTCATAACTGTCCGCGACAACCAGCGCGATCGGTTGTCCACTGAACAGGATGTGGTCGGACTCGAGCGGACGGAACGGATGCCCTGGCGGCGCAACGTCGTCGCGCCAGCTTCGATCGAGCCGGGCGCCCTTCCCGCGATTCTCATGGGTGAAGATTTCAACGACGCCCGGAATCGTCTTGGCAGAAGCGACATCGAGCCGCCGGATACGGCCAGACGCGATGGAACTGGAGACGATCGCGCCATGGAGCAGACCCGGTGTCGGATATTCGGCCGCGTATTGCGCCCTGCCCGTCACCTTCAAATGGCCGTCCACGCGGCTCGTGGGATGTCCGATTTGAGTGGCTCCTTCTAGGCCAAACATTGCAATCTCCCTAGCGCACGATCTTGCTGGATTGATCCTGCGGCGTGGCCGCCGCAGCCTGGCGCAAGGCGCGAACGATCGTTCGGTGGGCCAGCTCAAGCTTGAAATTGTTTTGGCCGACGCCTTTGGCGCCGCGAAGGAGTGCTTCGGCACAGGACACAAACGTCTCTTCGTCCGGCACCTTGCCGCGCATCCACTCTTCGATATCGCGATCGCGCCAGGGCTTGTGCGCCACGCCGCCGAGAGCGACCCGGGCGTCGGTGATCGCCCCCGCTTCGATCTTCAATGCCACCGCAACACTGACGAGCGCAAAGGCATAGGATAGCCGGTCGCGTATTTTCAAATAGGTGTAGTAACTCACGAAGCCCGATGCCGGGAGCTCGACGGCAGTGATCAACTCACCGGGACGCATCGTGTTGTCATGCTGCGGCTGGTCCGCCGGGAGACGGTGAAACTCACTGAACGGAACGACCCTGCTACCGTCTGCCCCTTGCAGATGAACGGTGGCGTCAAGTGCAGCCAGCGCCACACACATATCGGATGGATGCACGGCAATGCAGCTTTCGCTCGCACCCAGTATCGCATGAATGCGATTGACCCCATCGACCGCGGCGCAGCCGGTTCCCGGCTCGCGCTTGTTGCAAGGTGTAGATGGATCGTAGAAGTAATAACAGCGGGTACGCTGCAGCAAGTTTCCGCCTGTCGTTGCCGCGTTGCGCAGTTGCGGTGAAGCACCGGCGAGAATGGCGCTTGCCAGCAACGGGTATCGCTTCACGATGCGGGAATCCCATGCGAGGTCGCTATTGCTCACCAAGGCGCCGATTTTTAGTCCACCACCCGCTGTTTCCTCGATGGCCCGGAGCGGCAGGCGGTTGATGTCGACGACGCGCGGTGGCTTTGCCACGTCGTACTTCATGAGATCGACGAGATTGGTGCCGCCGGCCAGAGCCTGCGCACCCGGAACGCCTGAAAGCGCCTTGACGGCATCGGAGATTGAGTCTGGCCTGAGATACTCGAAGCGGTTCATTCGGCCGCCTCCCGCCTCGCGCGTCGGCCCTGCACATCTTCAATGGCGTCCGCGATATTCGTGTAGGCGCCGCAGCGGCAGATATTGCCACTCATCTGCTCGCGGATTTCCGCGCGGGAATGTGCATGGCCCTCGGCAAGCAAGCCTGCCGCAGAGCAAATCTGGCCAGGCGTGCAGTAACCGCATTGAAAGGCATCGCGTTCGACAAACGCGGCCTGAAGGGGATGCAGCCCATCGGCTTGAGCAAGGCCTTCGACGGTCGTGATTTCGGCGCCGTCCCTGGAAATGGCGAGGATCAGACAGCTGTTGACCCGCTTCCCGTCGACCAACACCGTACACGCACCGCATTGTCCCTGATCGCATCCCTTCTTGGTGCCCGTCAGCTGAAACTGCTCGCGCAGCAGATCCAGAAGCGTGACCCAGGGCTCGACGGTGAGGACGCGGCGAGTGCCATTGACGGTAAGGTTAAGCTCCAGCGCGCTGGAAGATTGAGACCGTTGAGCCACAGGAACCTCGCCGCAGATAGAGAACGAATCCCTTGAAAAACGATCTGATGTCAGACGCGTTCCAAGCGGCCGCGGCGAGCATTTGCCGCGCATCGCCTTCAATTCGTCCTTGTGGCTTCCTCTGTTCGCGCTTTACGGACGTCAGTCTCGCTCACAGTTGGCGCCTTCCCAAAGTGGTCGCGAACATAGCTCGCAACCGCCGCAATCTGGGCGTCGCTGAGCTGCCAGCCGAAAGCCGGCATGGCCGGGCCCGTCGGCTCCCGATCCGTGGAAACGGTTTGCGCCCCTTGCAGGATCACGCGAAGAACGGTCGATGGATCTTTGGCCTTGACTGTCGCGGTCTCCGCGAGATTGGGAAACATGCTCGGGACGCCCTTGCCATCCTGCCGGTGGCAGGCCGAGCAAAGATCCTGGTAGATCGCTCCTCCTGCGGCGAGCGTCGCCTTGTCCGACGAGGAACTCGGCTGAGACGACGGCCCAGATACATCTTTCAGGTAAGTGGCAATCGCCTTCACATCGCCATCGGTCAACTTCGACGTCGAGAGATCAACGACTTCGCCCATCAGGCCCGTTGCCGCCGCGTATTGATTATGTCCGGTCTTCAGATAGGTCGTGATGTCACCAGGCGACCAGTTGGCCAGCGGTCCTTGCCCGCTGGTGATGGCGGGCGCCGCCCAGCCCTGCAGCTTTCCGCCCCGAAACGCGTCGGAAGATTTGTCGCCACCAAGGAACGTCTTGGGCGTATGGCAGGCGCCGCAATGCCCGGGACCGAGCACCAGGTACGCACCGCGATTCCAATCGTTTGACTTCGACGCGTCCGGATGAAATTCACCAGGTTTGAAATAGAGCGCATCCCAGGCCACCATGGACGCGCGTATGTTGAGTGGAAACGGCAGCTGGTTCGATTTGACCGGATTGTGCACGGAGGCAATTGTTTCGAGATAGCTGCGGATATCCTTCACGTCCTCGCGGGACATCCGGCTGTAATACGGGAACGGCATCGCCGGATAGAGCCGTTCGCCGTTGCGACCTCGCCCGTTTCGAACTGCTGCATCGAATTCTTCATCGGTCCAGCTGCCGATGCCTGTCTCGTGGTCGGGCGTGATGTTCGGCGCCGCGAGTGCGCCAAAGGGTGTTTCGATCCGCCGGCCTCCGGCAAAGGGATGATTGCTGCCGGGCACGGTATGACAACTGCCGCAATCGGCCGCATCGACAAGATAACGGCCGCGCTGGACGGCGGAAAAATCCTGCAGGCCGGCGCTGTCGACGAGGCTTGAACTGGCGCAAAGCGCGGTCATAGCGATGGCTATGGTCGCTCCGCTACGCATTAATCAGCTGTCCCGGATTTTTCAGGTACTTGTTTCTGATGGCGTCTGCTGCCCAATAAGCCAGAGCGGCCACGGTGCCGGTCGGGTTGTAGCCGGCGTTCTGCGGGAATGCGCTTGCACCGGTCACGAAGAGATTCGGGACATCCCAGCTTTGCAGGTAGCGGTTCAATGCACTGGTTGAAGGATCGCTCCCCATGATCGCGCCACCACAAAGGTGTGTGGTCTGGTACTTGGTGATGTCATAGGGCGCCTTGCGATATTGCTTGACGACCTGCTTGGCCCCCATCGCCTGAAAGATCTCGGCGAATTTGTCGGTCAGGAAATGGTTCTGCTTGAGCTCGTTGTCGTGGAAATCCATTGTGATCCGCGCCAGCGGCCGGCCAAGGCGATCCTTGTAGGTCGGATCGAGATCGACATAGACGTCGCGGTAGCTGTACATGCTGCCGTGAACGCCTGTCCCCGGCTTCAAG
>Ga0070741_10003132_pt1 | contig 41931 bp, 32 predicted proteins | sample Coa_R1_4_FD_66440 | JGI IMG/M metagenome (GOLD analysis project Ga0070741, IMG submission 66440) | Surface soil microbial communities from Centralia Pennsylvania, which are recovering from an underground coalmine fire - Coalmine... | ecosystem: Environmental > Terrestrial > Soil > Unclassified ... | reverse complement strand
ACTCCCTCACGATCGACGTCCTCGTCGAGATCGACGACCCGATCACCGGCACCCACCTGCAGAGCCCGGCCACCAGCGCCGACCAACTCCTGTTCTTCCTCCCCACCTCAACTTCGTGCGCTCCGCCACTCGTGTCCTGCCAGCAAGGGACCAGCGCCGCTTCGAATGGAGTAGCGACCGCAACCAGTTCATCTCCGACGGGGGCGATCACCGCAACCGGCGCCGGCGTGGGAGCGATCACCGTCGGCCGCTATCCCTCCGACCCGGTCGGCACGCCGACATTTGCTGTCGCCGGATCGTTCTTTGACGTTCAGGTGTCCAACCCCAACGGCTTCACGTCCGCCACCGTGCAGGACTGCGACCTGCAGGGGGCAACCGCTGTCCAGTGGTGGAACCCCACAGCCAACGGGGGCACCGGAGCATGGCAGCCCGTGTCCCCGGTAACAGCCACGGCGGGTCCTCCCGCCTGTCTGACCGTCACGGTTGACGCGAACTCAAGCCCCACGCTCTCGCAGCTGACCGGCACGGTGTTCGCCGGGGCCACTGAGGTGCCCTCCGCCGTTCACATTCACGCCAGCGCAACCAAGGCTCACGTCGGCGAACGGCTACGCGTCGACGCGACGGTCGACGTTAAGGGGCGGCACGGGCGCGAACCCACAGGCACTCTCACATTCACGGATAACGGCGCGATCGTGGCCGGATGCAGCAACCTGAAGGTTCCGCGATCAAGGCACGTCGAGTGCCCGCTGTCGTACCCGACGACGACTGGTTCACCTCACACCGTCACTGCGACCTATTCGGGCGACAGCGTCTACGAACCAGCATCCGCCGCGGTCGTGATCATCGTGACCAAGGCAAGCTCGACCGTTGAGCTACGCGCGTCGGCTAACCCAACGACCATGGGCCAGGTCGTCACCTTCACTGCACGCGTCAGCGCAGCCGGGCGACACCCTGAACTCAGCGCCCCTACCGGGACGGTCTCATTCGTCGACCAGGGCGCCCCAATCGCTGGGTGCGAGGCGGTGCCCCTCGACGCGCGCGGCAATGCGAACTGTTCGGTCACCTACTCCGCAGCTGGTGGCCGACACGAGATCGTCGCGACCTACAACGGCGACTTCGCGTACGGCAGCTCCACCGACCGCATCGCGGAGACCATTCGCGCCCCGCGCCCAGGGCACTGACAGGTCGCGGATCTCCGGCTGGTACGCCAGGCAGCAGGGGGTATCCCTGACGTGCCGGTCAGCGACGCGCCAGAAGTCGGTGAACAAGTTCCCGAGGATGCTCGATCACGCCGTGTCGAGGGGAGGCCCCAGCCTGGGACCGCTGGCGCAACCGGTGATGAGGAGTGCGCCGGTCACGATGACGGCACCCGCCCACGGTCCCAGCCGCATCACCTCAGGGTAGGCGATGGATGGACCGGGAGAGTCCAACCGGAGCCTCCATCAGACCCAGTCCGAGTCGAAGCTATGACTCGGAGCACGCCGCTTTCCGCAGCAGCTCGGCGTACGCAGTGTTGAGCACGTTCGGAATGAAGCGATTGTGCGAGCGACGGCGTCGTCGGCCTCCATCGATTCGCGCTCGTGGCGAGGCTCAGTCCGCCGTCGCTCGCCAAGAGGTGCTGCCAGCGCCTGTGCGGCGTCGCGCCGCGAGCCCCGGATGAGTCTGCGGTCGGGTGCGCGTTGCCCCTGGACCCGTGACGTACCGATTACTCTCCCGCGGCCACAGGACGCGTGCCCGCCGGACCGGCGGCGCACGCCGCCGCGTTGGAGTCCATCCGGGCGTGGGCGAGCCTTGGAACCGCGAGGAGCAGGGCCGACCCCGCCATTGCCCACGCCAGCACGCTCACACCCGCATGGCTGAAGTCCGTCCCGGCCAACTGGGCGTGGACCACCATCAGGGCCAGCATTGGGTACGTGAGGCGGTGCAGCCATCGCCATGCACGCCCCGGCATGTGCTTGCGGGCCAGGCTCGTCAGCAGGGTGATGACGAGGAGCAGGAAGCTGATGGTCCCCAGCCCGACCGCGGTGGACGCGTACGAGGCCCGGAACGGGACCACCGCGTCGACCAGCCGGATACCGGCCGTCGAGTCGAGGACAAGCGCCCCGACGTGGACGAACACGAGCGGCACCCAGAACCACGACAGGAACGAATGCACGGCGGTCACGGCCCGGTTGCGGGCGATCGGCGCGAGGTAGGCCGTGCGAGTGGCGACCCCCGTCACCACCGCCGCAACCAACACAGCCAGCGCGGTCATTGCCGCAACTCGCGCGCCGTACCAGAGGTACAGGTCGTGGTTCACGCCGCCACCAGCGCGTAGGTGACGTGGCGCGCCGCCAGCCACCGTTCACCGTCGCGTGAGCCCTGGATGGCGCACGCCTTTGCCAGCGCCTCGGCCTGAAGCGCAGTGGCGGTGACCACTGAAACCGCCGCGACATCGGTCGACGCAGGACGGCCGGTGCGCGGGTCGATCAGATGGTGCCCCCCCACCCAGCGCCGGTGCGCGATGCCACTGGTGGCGATGCCCGCATCGCGCACGGTCGCAACGGCACCGTCGCAGAGCCCGACTGCCCACCCGCTCCCATCCGCGCCACCACCCCGTGCGAAGAGGTCGCCGCCAAGGTTCACCACCGCGTTGTCGAACCGGTCAGCCAGCCGGTCGGCCAGCCATCCCTTTCCCACGCCACCCAGGTCGATACGCCAGCCGGGCGCGACCCGGACTGACTGGGGCGCAATCTCCAGGACGGCGGCCAACGGTGCGACCGGCGCATCGGGCCCCTGCATCGGGCCGACTGCGACCACCGCAGCCCGGGCCCGCCGGTCGACGAAGGGGAAGCTCATGTCGTACCCGGCGCGCACGACGGGGTCGTGGACCGCCGCGTTGACGAGGCCCCCCGTCAGTTCGCACACGTCCAAAGCTGCGACCAGGAGCGCCCGCAGGAGCGCGCTGGCGTCGAACCAACCACCACCTGCCGCGTTCAGCGCCGAGAGCTCGCTGGCCGGGTCGAACCTGGTGAGGCGGCGTTCAAACGCGTGTACTTCCTCTTGTACCGAGCCGAGGTCGCCCACGGTCCCGTCGACTGCGATCAACTCGCACGCCGCCCCGCCGAACGCGGTGAACCGCAGCGACGCCGTCATGACACGTACGTGTTGGTCGCCGTCGCACCCGGCCCCGGGCCAGCAACGACGGATGCTGAGATCTGCTCCGAACTCGGGGCGCCAGTCCCACATCCCCCCCGTCCTGCAATGAATGCGGCCACCTGGAGGCGCTCGTCCGCTGGCAGGCTGGCGAGGATCGCCCGACGTCCAGCCGGCGTGGTCGCGGCCTGCAACTGCGCGAGCACACGTTGCTCGGAAGCAGTGAGCGACGACGGCGACGGCCGCCGCGCGTGGCATGTTGGGGGGATCACCAACGCTGGGGCCCCGGTGGTGGCAGGAGCAGTTGAAGGAGGGGCCGCCGCGTGCCGAGTCGGCGGCTTCAGGGGCGCGCCCGTTGGCTTCGGGTCGGCCGCGACCAACGCGCTCGCTGCGGCGCAGAACAGGGCTGTCCCTGCAGCACTGACGGCTTTGAGCGCGACGAGCCGCATGGTCAGGCGATGACACGCGTCTGCGGGAAGGTCGCGCCGAGCACAGCGGACGCATCGGCCGCGAGCCAGTCCGTGATCAGTGACTGATAGACGCTCCGGAAGTCGGTCGAGTACACGAGGTTGCCGCTGTCCGTCTGGGTCAGGGAGGGGTACTCGCCCATCAATCCGCCTTTGACCGGCGCCCCGATGACGAACATCGGTGCGGCGGCACCATGGTCGGTCCCCTGGCTCGCGTTCTCAACGATCCGGCGGCCGAACTCGGACCAGGTGAACAGGACCACCCGATCGGCCTGGCCGTGGGCGGCGAGGTCGGCCATGAACGCGCTGACGGCGGTGTCGACGTACGCGAGGAGCTGGCGTTGCCGCGACGACTCCTGGAAATGGGTGTCGAACCCGCCCAACACGACGTGGCAGACCCTAACCTCAGGCACCGTCGTGATCAGCTGTGCCGTGAGTTGGAGCGCAGCCGCGAGGTTGTTCTTGCTCCCGAACACGGTGCTCACGGTGTCGTAGGGCACGGCGGGCTTGTAACTTGCAGCGGAGCTCTGCACGGCCTTGATGCCCGCCTCGGCGGTCGTGAGCGCCTGGTCGAACAGGGCCCCGTAGATCCCAGTCGTGTTGCGGTACAGCGCTGGCGCGGCGACCTCGGGGCCGGCGCCCTGGATCTGGTAGGTCGCGGCCGTGTTGATCACGCTGACAGTGGCACCCGTCGCCCGCAGTTCCGCCGGCGCGCTGGCCTCGCCCAACGCGCACCCGGTGAGTGGGTGCGCCGACGACGCGAGCTGGGAGGCCAGCAACTTGCCCAACCAACCATCTGTCTGACTGAGCGACGGGTCCGCGCACTCCCAGACTGCGAGTGACTCGAAGTGGCTGTAGATCGGGTTCGGGTAGCCCACCCCCTGCACGATCGCCACGTGGCCCTTGTCGAACATGGCCTTGATACCGGTCATGACGGGGTGAAGTCCAACGCGACCGTCGAGGTGTAGCACCTGCTCGGCTGGTATGCCGATGGTGGGGCGGACGCTCGCGTAGGCCGGATCGGCGTAGGGGATCACGGTGTTCAGCCCGTCGTTGCCACCGCCGAGCTGAAGCGCGACCAGTACGTGGTCATTGGCGACCCCGTCGGCGCGGGCAGCGAACGCGGCCTTGGCGAACACAGCCGGGACGGCGGCCGTACCGGCGGCGAGCACCCCACTGGCCAGGAAGTCACGGCGCGTGAACGTACTCATTTGAGCTGGAACTCCGGGCTGGCGAGCACCGCGAACCACTTGTCAGCCGTCGTGCGGCTGGCGTTGAAGACGGCGGCGGTGTCGGCTCCCACGATGCCGTCGAGCTGGTCGGCGACGGCAGTCGCTGGATCCGGCAGCGCCGCCGACGACCGGGCGACCATCCCAGCGAAGTTGATGCGGCTCAGCAGGCTGCCCGACGACACCCACCCGGCGTTGACTGGCCACCCGCCCACCGTCGGCATGTCGTAAAGGACCTGGTCCATGTACTGCCCGGCTTGAGCGCACTGGCGTGCGAGCTCAGGACGCGCGAGCACACGCATCGTCGAGACCATGTAGTCGACAGGCGAGCGAACGAGCGACCGGTAGTTCGCGGCAGCCTTGAAATCAGCGCTGGTGAAGATGGCTCTCATCATCGCCTTGATGTCGTAGCCGCTCGACCGGAAGGCGGAAGCGACACTGGCAACGAGTTCCTTCGACGGGTTTGGCGTCGCGAAGTACTCGAGCGCCTTGGTGGCGACAAAGGGCGCGCACGCCTCCTGGGCCAGGATGATGTCGACCACATCGTCGGGACCGAGGTTCCCGGTCCGGCCCAGGTACGTCTTTGTGCCGTTGTCGTGCAGACGTGGGTTCAGCCGTCCCGCAAAGCGGTAGCCCTGCTCGACCATCATGGAGATCCGCTGGTAATACTGCTGCTGTTCCATCGGGTTCTTGACCTTCGGCCGCTTGGGCAGAGCGGTGACGGCCCCGGACGGGTCGACGAACGCGAGCCGCAGGCCGGACAGCGCGCGTGCTCCCTCGCGCACGTCGTTCTCGGTGAAGTGGCCCACGCCGAGGGTGAAGAGCTCCATCAACTCGCGGGAGTAGTTCTCGTTGGGCGCCTTGGCGGTGCTCACGTCGAGGTCGAGGTAGCGCATCATGAGCGGGTCTATGGTCACCGCACTCAGCAATGCCCGGAAGTCGGTGACGCCCTTCTGCCGGTAGAGGGCGTTTTGCTGGGCGACCAGCGGAAGCCCCGCTGCCTTCCTGTAGTCGCTCGTCAACAGGCCGTGCCAGAACAGCGTCATCCGCTCCGGGAACTGCGCCGCCGTGGTGGCCATGTGCGCGTACCACGCGACCACGACCGCCTGGTACTGGCCCAGCTGGGCGGGCATGGTCATCGGCTCGGGGGGAGTCGACACGACCCTGTCGACCAGATCGCCGTACGGCATCGCCGCGGCAGAGTCGAGGTCGGCTGTGCTGTACGAGAAGCCGGCACGCCTGAGCAGGTGGGCGGCCAGCGTCCTCGGCTCCGCCAGCGGGTTCGCTGCCGGGGCGCCACCCGCGGCGACGGCCTTGGCAGGCAAGGCGCCGCTCCGGCCGCCCGGGAACGCCGCGAACCTCACCGCCGCAGCGCCGCCCGCGCCAGCGGCGCCGAGGGCGAGCACGTGGCGTCGGGACAACCGCACCGGCATGAACCCAGCCTGGCTCTCAGATGTTAGGAAACTGCGATTGAGCGGTTCGGGTTTTCCCGCGCCGATTCACTGGCTCTGGCGGGCTGCCTCCTCGCCCGCGCGGGGCGACGTGAGCGCCGCCTCGTGCGGCACCCTGTGATCGCCGGAGGGCTGGACAGGGGGGTGCAACGAGCCATTTGATCCATTCAGAACGCGCCGTGGCGTGCCGATGAATCTCGCGATGGACGGCTTTGAGCTCTGGCAGCAGCTTGCCGCCTTCCTTCGGGCACGCTTCGGTAGGTCTGAGCGAGGAGCCAGCCTGGTTGAGTACGCCCTGCTCGTCGCTCTGATCGCCGTCGTGTGCATCGTTGCGGTAAGTCTGCTCGGCAAGAACGCGTCGAAGAAGTTCTCCACGGTGGGGTCGGCGATTCAGTAGGGGGTTCCGTCGGCGCCGTTCGGCGTGTGGCGTCCCTGCACCCCTTCTGGCCTCCCGGGTCGCCGGGCTTGCAGCCCTGCATCTCCTAACCATCCGCGACCCGCGGCTGTTCACGGGTGACTCTCACAACGCGCCGCTTGACGCCGAGAGGGTCCCTGAGGGCGCTGAGGCCGCGCGGTCCTGCCCGTCGCATTCGATGCGATGCCAGGAAACAACCCGGTCCGCCGGGACGCTCATTGCCGGTGATCCGGCTGGGCCATCAGCGCCGAATGGGGGCGAGGACGCCAACAGGAGGTGGGGCAATCGTGGGGTCGGCAGCTGAGATCGTGATCGTGGGCGGCGGCATCGCCGGTATGGCGCTTGCCAGCGCGCTGGCCCGGGACGGCCGGGACGTCGCCGTGCTCGAGGCGTCGATCGAGTACGAGGACAAGGTCAGGGGCGAGGAGATGGCCCCGTGGGGCGTGGCGGAGGCCCTGGAACTGGGCGTTCAGCAGGCCCTGGTCGACTCGGACGCACGGGTCACCGCCGAGGTGGTGCACTACGACTCGCTCCTGCCGACCGAGGTCTCCCTTGCGCACCCGATCCCGGCCAACATCGTCGTCCCGGGCGTTCGCGGGCTGCTCAACCTCCGTCACCCCGAGGCCTGCACGGCGCTGGCCAAACAAGCGATCGACGACGGCGCCCAGGTGCACCGCGGGGTGACGGACGTCACCGTGGTCCCGGGCGCGACGCCGACCATCACCGCTCAGGGCACCACCGGTGAAGCTCTCGAGTTCCGTCCCCGGCTCGTCGTCGGTGCCGACGGTCGGAGTTCCACCGTCCGCCGCCAGAGCGCAATCGCCCTCGAGCGCCATGACGCGACCCACATGATCGCCGGTGTACTGGTCGACGGGCTTGACGACCCCGAGATCGAGCATGACTGGCTGGCGACGAGCGACGACCTGTTCATGGCCAGCTTCCGCCAGCACCACGGGCAGGTGCGCGTCTACCTCGTACCGGGCACCCAGCAGAAGGCGCGCTTCGCTGGCCGGGACGGCTTGGCCGAGTTCATGCGGAGCGTCAACTTCGCGTGCCTACCGTTTGGCGAGCGCCTCGCCAACGCGAACCCCATCGGGCCGCTCGCAACGTACGCAGGCGACGACACGTGGACTGACAAGCCCTACACGGATGGCGTCGTCCTCATCGGGGATGCCGCCGGGTACAACAGCCCGATCATCGGGCAGGGGCTCTCGATTGCGATGCGCGACGCGCGGTCGGTGCGCGACGCCATCCGTTCCGGGGACAGATTGCCCGACGCCTTCCGCCCCTACGCCGCTGAGCGTACCGAGCGCATGCGCCGGCTGCGGACTGGCGCGATCTTCATGTCTGCGGTCGCCGCCGACGACTGCGATAACCGCACGGCGCGCCGGGCCAAGTTCTTCGAGCTGCAGCAGGCGGAGCCGCTGACGATGGCCATGCTGGTCTCGTGGTTCGCCGGCCCGGAGACCGCCCCGCCCGAGGCGTTCGACGGACGCTTGCTGGCTGCCGTGCTCGCGGCATAGCGGCGTCGGAGCCCGTGCCTAGGACGGCACGGGCTCTCTGGCGCGAGGGGGCAGGCCGGCACGGCGTCCCACGACGTGAGTCACCAGGCCGGATCCGTGCTGCTCGCGGCCGTGAGGACAGCACCGTGGGACACCGAAGCCGCACGATGAGGTGGTGCACTCCTCCTGAACGCCGGCGCGCCTTCCGCGGCGTACCCATGGTTCGGAGTTCGGGCTCCTACTCCGACACGCCGCCGCCCTGCGCTTCAGTGGTGGAGGGGAGCGGCGCCCGGCCCAGCGATCGCGCCTGACGTGGCGTCGGAGCTCCGGCGCCGCAGGGCGGCGACGAACGCCCGTCCCACCGGCGAGCCCGGCTGGCCGCTCAGGCGTTCGACACCGCCGCCGCCGGCTTCGTCGAGGATCGCGTGGAGGAGCTGCCGACTCCGAGCCGGCGACGGGCGGGGTGGACCGCGACGAAGGTCGTCGCGCGGCACGCAGTGATGGCGAGCACGCCGACCCCGATGAGCTGCAGATCGTCTTGGAACGCGCCAATCGCCAGGTCGATACGCCGACGCACCGGTTCGTCCAGCGAGGCGAAGAACATCTGAGCCCGGGAGGGTGGGATGCCGGCGACGCGCGCCCCGGAGAACGTCACGGTCCTGTTGGCCACCGGGGCCGGCGCGTCGTGGCGGACGAGTGGTTGCGTCTCGAGGACCTCACGTGTCAGATTCCTTTGATTGCTTGTCTAGCATCTTGTCATCTGCGACAATTGTCAAATGCCGCGCGGTGCAAGGTCGAACGTGCAGATCCCGCCTCCCGAGTTGAGCCAACCGATCTCCGTGATGAAGGCGGAGTTGTTCAAGGCCATCGGCCACCCGGCTCGGATCCGGGTGCTGGAGCTGCTGGCCGAGGGTGAGCGGTCGGTGGGGGAGATGCAGCCGCTCGTGGGCATCGAGTTGTCGCACTTGTCGCAACAGTTGGCGGTGCTGCGCCGGGCCGGGCTGGTGACTGCCCGCAAGGACGGCCCGACGGTGTTCTACGCCGTGAAGGACCCGGCGGCGGTCGAGCTGCTGGCCGTCGCCAAGCGGCTGCTGATCAATTCGCTCACGGAGACCCGCGATCTGCTGGCCGATCTGCAGGCCGCCGCGGGTCACCGGTGAGGCGCTTGGCGCGCAAGATCGCGCGCACGGGGAGGGTGACCGAGCCGGCGCCGCCGCTCGCTTACGACGACGAGGGTTGCCCGCCGGCTGCTCGCGCGCTGCGAGGCTCCCTGCAGGTGCGTCACGTGGACGCCGGGTCGTGCAACGGGTGTGAGTTGGAGGTCGCATCCGCGTTCGGGCCGGTGTATGACGCGGAGCGGTTCGGCGTGCGACTGGTGGCGTCGCCCCGCCACGCGGACGCGCTGCTGGTGACGGGACCAGTGACCCGCAACATGGCGGTTCCGCTGGTCAAGACGTGGGGGGCGACCCCCGCCCCGAAGCTCGTGGTCGCGCTGGGGGACTGCGCGCTCGACTGTGGGGTGTTCCGCGGCGGCTACGGCGTGGCGGGCGCCGTCGCCGATGTGGTCCCCGTGGACGTGTCGGTGCCGGGGTGCCCGCCGGCGCCGGAGGCCATCATCGTGGCGTTGCGCCGGTTGACCGGCCAGTGACGACGGCGGGCGCCGGCCTGCTTGCCGCCTGCGTGCTCGGCCTGGCCGCGGCGGTGGCCGGCGTCGGGTTGCCCCGGCGGGCGCGGGCGTGGGCCGTCGGCGTGGCGACCGCGCTGATGGCCCTTGGCGCGCTCGTGGCCGCCTTGGCGGTGATCATCGGCGACCGGGCCTTCACGGCGCGGCTGCCGAGCGTCTTGCCGTTGAGCGGTGTGACTATCGCCCTCGACCCATTGGGGGCGCTCTTCGTGGTCGTTGCCGCGGTCGTGGCGGTACCTGTCGCCGTCTACGGCGTCGGTTACGCGCTGCACGGCCCAGATGGCCGTGCGTTCCACGCGGTGGTGCCGCTGTTCGTGCTCAGCCTCCTGCTGGTCCCGGCAGCGGGGAGCGTCACCACGCTGCTGGTGCTGTGGGAGCTGATGGCGGTGGCATCGACGCTGTTGGTGCTCGCTGACCACCGCCGTTCGCCCGCGGCACGGGACGCCGGGCAGTGGTATGCGGTGATGACCCACCTCGGCCTCGTGGCGATCTTGATCGGTCTGGTGGTGTTCGCCGGTCACGCGGGAGGTGAGTCGTTCGCGGTGCTGCGCGCCCGGGGGCCGCACCTCTCAAGCAGTGTCCGCTCCGCAGTGTTCTTACTCGCGTTGGTGGGCTTCGGGTCCAAGGCCGGGGTGGTGCCCCTGCACGTGTGGCTGCCGAAGGCTCACCCTGAGGCGCCGAGCCACATCTCCGCGCTGATGTCGGGCGTCATGGTCAACCTCGGCGTGTACGGGATCGTGCGGGTCGGGTGGGACCTGCTGGGCGGCGGGCCGCGCTGGTGGGGCGTCGTGGTGCTGGCCGTCGGCGCCGTGTCCGCCTTGTTCGGCGTGCTCCACGCCCTGGTGTCGTCTGACCTCAAACGACTGCTCGCGTATTCAACGACCGAGAACGTCGGGCTGATGCTGATCGGCGTCGGCGCGGCGGGCCTGTTCGCGGCTGACGGCCACCGCACGCTCGCGGCGATCGCCATGGCCGCCGCCCTGCTGCACGTGCTCAACCACGCCCTGTTCAAGGCGCTGCTGTTCCTCGGGGCCGGATCGGTGCTGACGGCGACCGGCACCAGGGATCTCGACCGGCTCGGCGGGCTGGCTCGTTCGATGCCGGTCACGACGGCCACGTTCGCCGTCGGCGCGCTGGCGATCGCCGCGCTCCCGCCGCTCAACGGGTTCGTGAGCGAGTGGCTGCTGCTCCAGAGCCTCGTTCATAGCCTGCCGTCCACGAGCGCGACCGTGGCGGTGGCAATGCCCGTCGCGGTCGCCGTTGTGGCCCTGACCGGCGGGTTGGCTGCAGCCACGTTTGTGAAGGCACTGGGCACCGGTTTCCTGGCGCGCGCTCGTTCAGAGGAAGCCGAGGCGGCGCACGACCCGACGGTTGCGATGCAGGTGGCCATGGTGGCGCTCGCCGGCGGATGCGTTGCTGCTGGTGTGGCCCCCACGGTGGCGGCGGTCCCGCTCGAACGGGCAACTGCAGTGCTCGGCCCGCTGAGCACTGCAGTCGCGTTCCGCGGCAGCGGCTCGTCCCTGCGCCTCAACGGGATTTCCGGATCGATGTCGCCGGCAGCGATCGCCGTCGGACTGGTCATCGCCGCCTGCGTCGTGCTGGGGATGCTGCGCGCCGTCGGATCGCCGCGTGCCCGCCGGCGGGCCGAGGCGTGGGGGTGCGGTCGGACGGTCCAGACCGCCCGCATGGAGTACACGGCGACGTCGTTCGCCGAGCCGCTCCAGCGCGTCTTCGACGATGTGCTGCGCCCCGACCTCGATCTCGACGTCAGCCACGCGTCGGAGTCGCGCTACCACATCGACGCCGTCCGCTACCGCCACGGGATCCGCGACGCTGTCGACACGGGGATCTACCAGCCCCTGTTGCGCGCCGTCGGTGGGTGGGGCCGGTGGGCCCGGCGCGTGCAGAACGGCAGCATCCACCGCTACCTCGCGTACGCGCTGGTCGCCGTGCTGACGGTCCTGGTGGTCGCCCGGTGACCGTCGGCGACGATGCGGTGGCCGCCCTGCAGGTGCTGGTGGTGACCGGCAGCGCGCCGCTGCTCGTGGGTGTCACCCGCAAAGTGCGGGCTCTGCTGGAAGGCCGGGCGGGCGCGAGCGTGGCACAACCGTGGCGCGACCTACGCAAGCTCTTCGGCAAGGAGCGGATCGTCCCCGAGCACGCGAGCTGGGTCTTCGGCGTCGCCCCGCTGGTGGTGGTGTCCACAGTGTCGCTGGTGGCCGCCGCCGTGCCGTTCGTGAGCACCCGTGCCCCGCTCGCCGGGGTCGGCGACCTGTTCACCGTCGCGTACCTGCTCTTGGTCGGGACGGTGGCGCTCGCCTTGGCCGGTCTCGACCCTGGTACCGCGTTCGGCGGGATGGGCGCCAGCCGGGAGATGACGATCGCCGCGCTGGCGGAGCCGACCGTGCTGCTGGCGGTGTTCGCGCTGTCGGTGCCTGCCCGTTCGTCCAGCCTGGCGCGCATCGTGGCAGCCACCCTGGCCGCCCCGCACCGCGCGGTGTCCGTCGAAAGCCTGCTCGCGTTCGCGGCGTTCGCGGTGGTGGTCGTCGCCGAAGCCGGTCGGCTCCCCGTCGACAATCCAGCGACACATCTCGAGTTGACGATGGTGCACGAGGCGATGGTCCTCGAATACGCCGGCCCGGACCTCGCGCTGGTCGAGCTCGGTGCGGCCATGCGCCTCGTCGTACTGCTCGGCCTCATGGCGAGCCTGTTCGCACCGTGGGGCATCGCCACCACCGCCCGACCCGCGCAGGTGGCCCTCGCCACCCTCGCGTTTGTCGCCAAGGTCGGCGTTCTCGGCGCTGCGCTCGCCGGCTTCGAAGTGTTCGTTGCCAAGCTGCGCCTGTTCCGGGTCCCCGAGCTCCTGGCCGCGTCCTTCGTGCTGGCGTTGCTGGCCGTCACGGTGTCGTTCTTCCTCGCATGAGCGGCTCCCTCTACGTTCAGTTGCTCGACCTCACGGCCGGGCTGGTGCTCGTGTGCGCCTTCGTGGTGCTGTGGCGTCGCGACCTTGCCGCCATCATCCGAGCGCTTGCCGTCCAGGGCGCCGCGGTGGCCGGGGTCGCGGCGGTGAGCGGCGCACACCACCGCGACGCCGAGCCCCTCGTCGTCGCTGCGGTCGTGTTCGGCTTGAAGGCGGTCGCCGTACCGGCCGTACTGCGCCGAACCGTCGGCCGCGGCGGTGACACCCGGGAGGTCACGCCGCTCGTCAACATCCCCGCCTCCCTGGTCGCCGCCGCCGCCTTGACCCTCGTCTCGTACGCGGCCACCACCCCGGTGGTGGCGGTCGCCCCGTCACCCGAGACACGGACGATCCCGATCGGCGTCGCGGTCGTGCTGATCGGGCTGTTCACCCTGGCGACCCGCCGCAAGGCGATCACCCAGATCGTCGGCTTCCTGCTCGTCGATAACGGCATCGCCCTCATCGCCTTCGTCGCCACCGCGGGAGTGCCGCTCGTCGTCGAGTTGGGCGCATCGCTGGACCTGCTGCTGGCCGTGCTGATCCTGCAGGTCCTCACGGTGCGCATGCGCACCAAGACCGGCGGCCTCGACCTCGACGCGCTCCAGGAGCTGCGCGACTGATGATCATCGCCGTACTTGCCATCCCGATCGCCGCGGCGGTCCTCGCCGGGCTGCTCGGGTGGCGCCGCCCGGTCGCCTGGACAGCGCCGCTCGCCGCCGCCGGCGTGACGGGCCTCGGCATCGGCATAGCTGTGCACGTCCTCGACCACGGGCCGGTCTCCGCGCTCGGAAGCCTGCTGCGCGCCGACGCCCTGTCCGCGTTTATGGTGATCGTCATCGGCGTGGTCGCCACCATCGCCGGCTGGTACGGGGTCGGTTACATCGACCACGAGGTGCGCGCCGGTCACGCTACCGCGGCATCTGCCCGTCTCTACGCGGTGCTCGTCGAACTGTTCGTCGCCGCCATGCTGGCGGCCGTGCTCGCCAACAACCTCGGGGTCATGTGGGTCGCCGTCGAGGCCACCACGATCGCGACCGCCTTCCTGGTCGGCCACCAGCGCACGCGCGCGTCCCTCGAGGCGTCATGGAAGTACGTCATCATTGGCTCCGTCGGCGTCGCCCTGGCCTTCCTCGGGACGGTGCTCATCTACTTCGCGACCCGTCACGCCCCGGGCCTCACCGGCGCCAGTCTCGACTGGACCGTCCTCGTCGCGCACGCCCCACACCTCAACCATGGGGTCGTGAGGCTCGCCGCCGGGCTGCTGGTCCTCGGGTTCGGCACCAAAGCCGGCCTGGCCCCCATGCATACCTGGCTCCCCGATGCCCACAGCCAGGCTCCCGCCCCTGTCTCGGCCCTGATGTCCGGCGTACTGCTCTCCGTCGCGTTCTACGCACTGCTGCGCTACAAGGTCATCGTCGACGCCGCACTCGGACCGCGGTACATGCGGGGCCTGCTCATCGTCGGCGCGCTGCTCACGCTCGCGGTCGCCGCCAGCCTGCTGCTCGCCCAGCGGGACTACAAACGCATGCTCGCGTACTCGAGCATGGAGCACATGGGGCTCATCGCCCTCGGCGCCGCCATCGGTGGCCCGCTGGCGATGGCCGCCGTGCTCCTCCACGTGCTGGGCCACGGCATCGCCAAGTCCGTCGTGTTCCTCGGGTCCGGCGAGCTGCTCGCCGCGGAAGGCACGACCGAGATCGCCCGGGTGCGCGGCCTGCTCACCCGGCGCCCTCTCGTCGGCGGCGCGTTCGGGCTCGGAGTGCTCGCCCTGCTCGGCTTCCCGCCGTTCAGCCTCTTCGCCAGCGAGCTCGGTATCGCCCGCGCCGGCTACGCGTCCGGCCTCGGCTGGGCCGTGACCGCCGCGCTCCTGATGGTGCTCGTCGCGTTCGCGGCGATGTTCGGGCACTGCCAGCGCATGCTGCTCGGCGCCCCAGAGGGCCAGGCCATCATCCACCCCACCGCTGCATCAACGGCGGCCCCGCTGGTCGCCGGTCTCGTGCTCGCCGCCGCGCTCGGGGTCACCGTGTGGCCCCTCGAGCGGCTCCTCCACGCCGCCGCCACGGTGGCCGGAGGGCGATGACCGTGGACGCCGTCGCCCTCCCCGGCGGAGCCGCCCCGCTCCCCGACGGCGTCGAGCCGCACCCTGTCGGGCACGCCCGGTCGGCCGCCGATATCGCCCCCGACCAGCTTCTCGGGTGCGCCAAGGTGCTGCTCGACCGCGGGTGGCGGCTCGCCCTCGTCGCCGGCCACGACGACGGTACCGAGGTGCGCGTCGTTTACCTGTTCACCGCCGGGCCTCCCGACGAGCGCCTTGAGCTGCGCGTGCACCTCGACGCGCGCGAGCCCGTCGTCCCCTCCCTCGCCGCTGTGTCGTTCCCGGCGAGCCGGTTCGAGCGCGAACTGCGCGACCTGTTCGGCGTCACGCCGGTCGGGCACCCCAAACCCGCCCGGCTCGTCCTCCACCAGCACTGGCCCCACGACTGGCACCCCATGCGCCGCGACGCCGGGCCCGCCCCCATCATGAGCGACGAGCAACTGCCGTTCCCTTTCCTCCAGGTCGACGGCCCCGGTGTCTACGAGATCCCCGTCGGCCCCGTCCACGCCGGGCTCATCGAACCCGGCCACTTCCGCTTCTCCGTCGTCGGCGAAACGATCCTCACCATGCGCGCCCGTCTCTGGTACGTGCACAAGGGCATCGAACGCCTCTTCGAAGGCCACGACATCTACTCCGCTGTCCGCCTCGCCGAACGGATCTCCGGCGACACCGCCGTCGGCCACAACCTCGCCTACTGCCTCGCCGTCGAGGACGCGTGCGAAGCAGATGTTCCCGATCACGACCAGCTCCTACGCGCGCTCCTTCTCGAACTCGAACGCCTCTACAACCATGTCGCCGACATCGGCGCGCTCTGCAACGACGTCGGCTTCGGCGTCGTCCACGCCCACGCCCAGCGCATCCGCGAACGCCTGCTGCGGCTCAACGCGACCGTCACCGGCCACCGCCTGCTGCGCGGCGCGATCACCCCCGGGGCCACGCGCGTCCAAGCCCTGCCCGCGGCCACCGAGCTCATCGCTGTGGCCGACGACCTTCAGGAGGTCGTCGACATCGCGCTCGCCAACCCCACCGTCATCGACCGCTTCAGCGACACCGCCGTCCTCAACATTGACGACGCCGCGGACATCGGCGTGGTCGGGCCCGTCGGCCGTGCCTCTGGGCTCCCCCTCGACGCCCGCCATGCACACCCCTTCGCCAACGTGCCGTTTGGCCCCCCGGACGCCGGGCCTACGCGCGGCGACGTCCTCTCCCGCTTCGAGGTCCGCGTCCAGGAAGTCCGCCACTCCGTCGCGCTCATCGTCGCCATCCTCGACCGCGTCGACGGTGGCCCCGGCCCGCCAGTCGCCTTGGACTTCGAACGCCGCCGCGATAGCGGCGTCGGGATCGTGGAGGGATGGCGGGGGACGATCACCCATCGCGTTGAAATCGGGCCGGGCGGCCGCGTCTACCGCCTCAAGGTTGTCGACCCCTCCTTCTTCAACTGGCCCGCCCTCGCCATCGCACTCGCCGACACGATCGTCCCGGACTTCCCCCTCGCCAACAAGAGCTTCAACCTCTCCTACGCCGGCAACGACCTCTGACGCGCACCTGAGGGCCGGGGGCCGCGAGGGGCGGACGACTCGAACTTGCGACCGCAGGCGCGAGGGCAAGGTCGGAGAAGCGGAGCATCACAGTGCTCCCCGCCGCTCGAGCACCTTGAACGCGACCCAGCCGACGGGCACAGGCAGCCACAGGGTGACGAGGCGGAACAGCAGCACGGCGGTGAGCGCGGTCGCGCTGTGAAGCCCGGCGGCGGTGAGCGCCGCCGTCATCGCGGCTTCGACCGTGCCGATGCCCCCGGGCGTCGGGACGACGGACCCCAGCGCGCTCCCGGTGAGGTAGACGACGGCGATCGTCGCAAAGCCTGCGGACCCGCCCACCGCGTGCACGCACGCCACCAGGCAAAGGATGTACGTGCCGGACAACGCCAGCGCGCTGCCGATCCCCTCGGCCAAGCGGAGCGGGCGTTGGACGATCTCGAGCAGGCGCGGCCCCATCTGCGAAAGGATGGGCGCGAGCCTCGCTCGCAGCAGGCCGCGGCCCTGGGGGAGGGCGACGACCGCGAGCGCGAGCGCACCGAGCGAGACCAGCACGTACCACGCCCATGACGGGAGCGAAAACGACAGCCCACCGCGACCGGCAATGACGGAGAACACGACGAGCAACACGGCGTGGAGGGCGAAGGCGACGACCTGGCTGGCCCCGACACTCGCGACCGCACCCGATGGGGGTACTCCGGAGCGTTCGAGGTAGAGGATGTTCACGGACATGCTGCCCGTCCCTGACGGCATAACGAGCGCGACGAACGCGGACGCCGCCTGGGCGAGGACCGTGCGCGCGGCGTTCAGCCGCTCGCGTACGAAGGCAAGCAGGTTCGCGGCGGCGATGACATAGGTCGCGGCGGAGAGTGCAAGGGCGGCAACGGCCCATGACCAGTCGACCTTTCGGAGCACGGTGCCGAGGTCGACGGTCGTGACCTCAGTAAGCAGCAGGTACGTCGCGGCGACGGCGGCGACGAGGCTCAAGACGGATCGAACCGAGACGCGCTCGAGCCGGACCGGTTCGGGCTCGACGACCCGGCCCGCGTCGGCCAGCCGCTGACGGAGCTCAGCGAGGAGGCCCGGGTGCGCTTTTAGGGCTGCGCGCGTCGTGCGCTGGAGCGCAACGCGTTGCAGCAACGGCGCGGTCCGGGCGAGGTCATCAGGGCTCGCGTCCGCTGCGGCGATGGCCGCAGTGCGCGCTGTGCCCGCCAGCAGGCTCAACTCCACCAGCAGCTGCGCATCGTCGAGGCGCAGGGCGAGGTCGCCGGCGGCGACGGCACCTTCTTCGGGCGCGACGAGCGCGGCCCCGGCACCGCTGAGCAGCACGATGCGGTCCGCCGTCAGGGCACCGTGCGTGACGCGATGATCGTGGAGCCGCTGCACGGCCCGCCAAACGTCGGCCAGCTCGGCGTCCGTCACCTCCGGGCCCCGCGTCGACAGCGGCACCCCGTCGATCGGCTCGAACGCCAGCGCGGCAGCCTCGGAGCCCACGGGGACCGAGGCCAGCACTCTTGGCGTCACCACGCCGGCTGCCGCAACCGCGAACGACATCAGCTCCTGGCGCTCGAGGGCACGTTCGACGGACAGTGGGGGGACCTGCGACACCGGGCTGCGCACGCGCAGCGCGCGGTAGAGGCTGTAGAGCGCGCCGGCGGCCTCTTGGTCACGGTCCAGCACCGTCACGTCCAGTCGCTGCCCCGACGTGGACGTCGCCGCATACCGGCGCCGGTCCGGTGTTCCATCGTCGACCCGGACGATCCGCGCCACGTCAAGCCCGGTACCGCACAGCGCCTTGGCGACGTCAAGGGCGGACGGTCGGGAGGACGGGAGTCCGGCGGCGTAGCGCGCCAGCACGGCGATCGCGTAGGCGAGCACGAGCGCGAGGAGTTCGCCGAGGACGGTGGTGTGCCGGGTGGCGAGGCTGTCGAGCACGAACACACCGATCGCGGCACGTCCCCAGCCCGACCATCCGGACCGGATCCCCGACAACGTCAAGAACCCAACGAGCCCGGCGAGCCCAGGGTCGAGCGGCGACGTGACTCCGCCGTGCGGCACGGTCACCAGCGTTGCCGCGAACTCCGACGCCGCGGCGGTGTGGAGTACTGCGTTGGCCGCGACCGTCGCGCCTGTACAGAACCCGCCGATGGCGACGGCCTCCGTCAGCAGGCCGAACTGTCGGCGCACGAGGTGGTCGATCGCGGTGGCGCTCACCACAAGGATTGCTGCGACACCGGAAATGACCCCCATGGCGCCGAGGACACCGCCGGTCAGCCGCCTACCTGCCCCCACGACATCGCTCTCGACGCCTGCCGCCGTGCGACGCGCGACGAGCCCGACAACGACGAGCACCGCCAAGCCGGCGCACGCAGCAACGAAGCGCAGCACGTCCACGGGTTTGCGGATCCGCGTTGCATCCTGGTCATCGACGACCTCGATGGGTGTCCCGTCCTGCGCACCCATCGTGGGCCCGAACCGTAGCGGCACCCGCCTCCGCGACGGTGTCATCGGAATGCGAGTGACAGTGCGTGGAGGCCGACACCGACGACAGCGCCAACGAGTGTCCCGTTGATGCGGATGAACTGAAGGTCACGGCCGAGAAGCAACTCGAGCTGGGTCGCTGTCTCCGACGCGTCCCAGCGCTCGACTGTCGTGGTCACCAGCGCGGCGGCCTCGTCGCGAAATTGCTCCGCGAGGGCGCGAGCGGTGGACTCGACGCCTCGCGTAATGCTGTCCTGAAGGTGGCTGTCGGCACCGACGCGGCGGCCAGCCGCAAGGAAGCCGTCGGTGAGGCGTCGCCGGAGCTCGGACGCCGGGTCGGCGGCCTGTCGGCGGAGCGACTCGCGCACCTCGTGCCAGACCGTTGACGACCACGAGCGGAGCTCGTCGTGGGCCAGGACGTCCCGCAGGAGCGCCTCAGCCCGGTCGCGTACCTCAGGGGAGCTCTTGATGCGTTCCGGGAGCCCGGCGATCCACTGCTGGAACCGTTGCCGCGTCTCGTCGCCGGGGTCAGTGGTCATGTCGACGAGCTTGCGCCGCATCCGCCCGTGCAGTTGGTCGAAGAGGCGCCGTGACACGGCGTGGGGAACCCACGCCGGTGACTGTGCGACAAACAGGGTGCTGAGATCCTCTTTGTGCGCGGCCAGGTAGCGGTCGACGGCACTGACGGTGACCTCGAAGATCTCGGAACCGCCGTCCGCTGCTGTCGCCGCCCGGACGCCCCCTGCGAACAGGGCGGGCAGGTCGAGGCGCTCGACTGCCCCAGTGAGCTGGTCGGTGAGCAGGTCGTGCACGTCCTCGTCGGAGAGGAGCACGGCGACCTGGCTGACCAGGTGGGCGGCGTAATCGGCGAGCCTGGCGGCGTTCCCTGGGTCGGCCGTCCAGGCGGCGAGCCGCGGCGCCAGCCGCGCCGACTTGATGCGCTCCACGAGGACATCGGCGTTCAGGAAGTTCTCCTGGAAGAACTGGCCCAGCGTCGCGGCGAACTGGTCCTTGCGCTCGACGATGAGTGCGGTGTGGGGGATCGGCAGGCCGAGCGGTCGGCGGAACAGGGCCGTGACCGCGAACCAGTCGGCAGCGCCGCCGACCATCGACGCCTCAGCCGCGGCTTGCACGTACCCGAGCGCGGTGCCGTGCGCGCCCGATGCCGTCACCCCGAGAAAGACCGCTGTGGCCACCGCCAGCAGGGCCGTTGCGCGACGCCGGGCGACCGCGTAGAGGCGCGTTCGCTCTGCGGACGACAGCGCCGTCTCATGGACGGGCGCCGTCAGGAGCGGTACGTCGCGGTCTCCAGGCGTGGCGGCCATCCTACGAAGACGTCCGCCCCGCGTATGGGTGCGTTCAGGACTTCTTCGTGTGGTGGCCGATGTTGCTCAGCCTCTCTTTGAACTCCACGCGTCGCTTCTCCCATCGCGCCTTTCTCGCCTCGGCTGCGGCGCGTCGAGTTGCCTCCTGGGCTGCGGCCACTTCCTTCTCGACCTCGGACGCGGGGATGCGGGTGACGGTCCCGTCGAGCTTGGCGGCGATGTCGTCGGCGATGGCGTGGCTGGTCTCCGACATCTCGACGATGAGCGCGTTGCTGCCTGGAGGGATGCTCTTGCTGAGGACGGTGAAGCCGTCCTCAGTGTCCGCCTCGTCGTCGGCGTCGAACAAGGCGCCGGTCAGGAGCCCGGTGCTCCAGCCGAGGAGGACGCCGAGCGGTCCTGCGAGGATCCCGACGAGCGCACCGACCAAGCCACCGATCGCGATCCCACTCCCGAGTTGCTGCGAGTAGCCGTCCGCGGTTCGGAGCCCTCCGTCCGAGGTCCGCTCGAGAACGGCGGCGCCGATGACATCCGGCTGCTGCTTCAGCTCGCTGAGTGCCTGGAACGCGTTGCTCGGCGCCGAAAAGTGCATGACGAGCACGTTCTTCTCTTCGGGCATGGGTCCCTCCTTCGGGCGCGACCGCTCAGATGTTCCGAGCATTGAACCGCCGCGGGGGGACCCGCGGGTAGGGGCCAACGGTCCATTCACGGGCAGTGGCACCGGTGACGCCAGGGGCGTCACGCCACCGTCGCCGCGGCATCGGCGGCACCAGGGGCGGACGGCCCTGTGACCCCGCGGCCGCCGTGCAATACCGTGAGCCAGTGGCACAGCCCACTGACGGCAACGACGGGGTGGAAGCCGCAACGAACGACCCCGTGACGGAGACGGCGACGCCGGCCCCCGTCATCGCGCGGGAGCACGCGCCCGCCGGCACCATGGCGATGACCGGGCCGAGCCGCCGCTCCCGGTTGCGGCTGGCGGCAGCGGCTCGCGGCGTGCCGCTGGCGACCATCCTGGTGACCGTTGCCGTCGTGGCGGGCGTCTACCTGCTGGGATGGCTGGCCTACCGGGTGCGCCAGGTGTTGCTCCTGATCCTGATCGCCGGCTTCCTCGCGCTGCTCCTCAACCCGTTCGTGCTGATCCTCCAGCGCCACCTGCGCCGGCGCGGGTTTGCCGTCGGAGTCGTCGTCGCCCTCGGCGCGGCCGCCTTTCTCGGGCTTGCTGCGGCGTTCGGGTACCCGCTGTCCAACGGGCTCGCCCATTTGGCGCACAAGCTCCCGACGTATGTCGCCGACGCCGAGCACGGTCGCGGCGTCCTCGGGCGCATTATCGAGCAACTGCACCTTCAGAAGTGGGTGACGACGAACGCGCCGAAGCTGCAGCAGCTGGGCGGGAACCTGGCCAAGCCCGCGCTGGCAGTGGGAAAGGGCGCGCTCACGCTGATCGGTGAGCTGCTCGCCGTCCTCACCCTGGTCGTGCTCCTCCTCCTCGAGGGGCCGCGGATGCGGCGCTGGCTGCTCACGATCCTTACGCCCGATCACGGTGCCTGGTGCGAGCGTGTCGGCACGGCGATGCGCCAGGCGGTCGTCGGGTACTTCTTCGGCGACCTGCTCACGTCGTTCATCGCCGGGCTGGTGGTGGGCCTGACGATGTGGGCGCTGGGCCTGCCCTTCCCTCTGCTCTGGGGGCTATGGGTCGGGCTCGTCGACTTCCTGCCGCAGATTGGTGGCGCGCTCGCTGGGATCCCGACGGTGCTGTTCGCCGTCGTGCAATCGCTCAGCGACGGTGTCGTCCTCGCCGTGGTCTTCATCGCCTACCAGCAACTGGAGAACCATGTCTTGAACCCGATGGTCATGAGCCGCACGGTGCGCACCAGCCCGTTGGTGATCTTCCTCTCGGTGTTGATCGGCGGGTCGATCGGCGACTCCATCGGCGGTGTGTTCGGCGCGTTCTTCGCCGCGTTGCTCGCGGTGCCGATCGCCGCGTGCGTCCAGATCCTCGCCCGAGAGCTGTGGCGGCTCACCGCGAGCGACGCGAGCGACGCCGGCGACGCTGGCGGCGCCGGTGAGCTGCCCGCGACGCCTTGAACCGCGCCCATGGCGGTCGGCGCAGCCACAGGCGCGGTCTCGCCGCAGCGGACTGCCGCGCGCCAGGCGCCGCGTTCCGGCGTGGCGACGCCGAGGGTGCGGGCCGGTGGCGCGCAACGTGGGACCTTCGGCCCTAAACCGCCGCCGTGGCGGCACGTCATCCTGATCTGGTGACGTCCGACGTTGTGCCCGCGCGGCCCGGCGCCCTCGCCCTCAGCGGCGACGTGGTGATGCTGCTGGCGACGCTGATCGGGCTGGCCGCCGGCGGTCTCGCCGAGGCTGCCGGTGCGTCAGGCGCCGCACATGTCGCGTGGGGGCTCACGACGGCGGTGGCCATCGTGCCCGCCGCCTGGTGGGTGGTCGCGGCGGCACGCCAGCGCCGCCTCGGGGTCGACGTCATCGCCCTGCTGGCCCTGATCGGGACGCTGGCCGTCGGCGAGTACCTCGCGGGGGCCGTGATCGCAGCGATGTTGGGGACGGGCCGGGCGCTCGAAGGTTGGGCGGCCGGGCGCGCCAGCCGGGAGCTCACGCGCCTGGTGGGCCGCGCCCCGGCGTCGGCCCACCTCCGCGCCGGGCCCGATCTCATCGACGTGGCGGTCTCGCAGGTCGTCGTCGGCGACCTCGTCGTGGTCAAGCCCGGCGAAGTGGTGCCCGTCGATGGGCGGGTCGAGTCCGGCGTGGCCGTGATCGACGAGTCGGCGCTGACCGGCGAGGCGCTCCCTGTGGAGCACACGGTGGGCGACGTGGTGCGCAGTGGCACGGTGAACGTCGGCGGGCCGGTCGAACTGCGCGCCGTGACCGCCGCCGCGGACAGCACCTACTCGGGCCTCGTCGCGCTGGTCGCAGCCGCCCAGGCGGAGTCGGCGCCATCCGTGCGCCTCGCGGACCGCTACGCGCTGTGGTTCCTCGCCGTGACCGTGGTGGTCGCCGGGGCGGCGGCGTTGGCGTCCGGGCAACTGGCCCGGGGCGTCGCGGTGCTGGTCGTCGCCACGCCCTGCCCGCTGATCCTGGCGGTCCCGGTCGCGCTGGTGGCGGGGCTGTCACGGGCGGCCAGGCGCGGCGTCGTCGTGAAGGGCGGGGGGCCGCTGGAGCGCCTGGCCGCGGCCAAGGTGCTGCTCTTCGACAAGACCGGCACCCTGACCGTCGGGCGCCCCGCCCTCGTCACCGTTGTGAGCGCAGGTGAGGGGCCCCCAGAGGAGGCGCTCCGGCTGGCCGCGTCGCTCGATCAGGTGTCCCCCCACGTCCTCGCCGCCGCCGTCGTCCGCGCGGCGCGTGAGCGCGGCCTGGCCCTGTCGCTCCCGTCCGACGTCGAAGAGGTACCCGGACAGGGGGTTCGAGGCGTGGTCGACGGCCGGCGCGTCGCGGTGGGGAAGGGCACGTGGGCAGGTACCGGCAACGTGGCCGCCCTGCGCGCGGCCCGCCGGAGGGCCGACCGTGATGGGCAGCTGACGGTGTTCGTCGCCGTCGATGCCAGCCCCGCTGGCCTGCTCGTCTTCGAGGACCCCGTCCGGCCCGACGCGGCACGCACGTTGCGGCGGCTCCGCGAGGACGGCATCGAGCGCATCGTCATGGTGACGGGCGACCGTGCCGAGGTGGCCGACACCGTCGGGGCGGTGATCGGCGTGGACGAGGTGCTGGCCGAACGCAGCCCGGCCGAGAAGATGGACGCGGTCACCGCGGCGCGGGCGTACGGGCCGACCGTCATGGTCGGCGATGGCATCAACGATGCGCCGGCGCTCGCGCTGGCCGACGTCGGCGTTGCGATCGGGGCGCGTGGGGCCACCGCCTCGTCTGAGGCGGCCGATGTGGTGCTGAGCGTCGATCGCCTCGACCGTCTCGGAGAAGCGGTGGTGATCGCCCGGCGCTCGCTCGGCATCGCGACCGAGAGCGTCGTCGCGGGCATTGGCGTATCGCTCGCGGCGATGTGCGTCGCCGCCGTCGGCCTGCTGCCGGCGACATGGGGCGCGATCACCCAGGAAGCCATCGACGTCGCCGTGATCCTCAACGCCCTGCGCGCACTCGCTCCCGGCCGCGCCTACCGAGAGCTCGAGGCTGAGGACGCGGCGCTGGCACGAAGGTTCTCGGCCCAGCACCGCGTGCTGCGGCCGGACATCGACGCCGTGCGCGACGCGGCCGACGCGATCGGCGCCGTGCCCGACGCCGAGGCCGTGGAGGGTGCGGTCAAGGTGCACCGCCTGCTCACCGACGAGCTCTGGCCCCACGAGCAGGCCGAGGACGCCGAGCTCTACCCGATGCTCGCCCGCGTCCTCGGCGGCACCGACCGCACCGCCACGATGAGCCGCGGCCACATCGAGATCGCCCACCTCATCCGGCGGCTCGGGCGTGTCCTCGGCGACCTCGGGACACCGCCGGACGCGGAGGACATGGTGGAGCTCCGCCGGTTGCTGTACGGGCTCCACGCCGTGCTCCGGCTCCACTTCGCGCAGGAGGACGAGAGCTACCTGTCGCTGGCCGACGATGATGTCGAGCCCGCCGCGGCCACCGGCGTCGGGACACCGCTCCTGCGCGACCGGGGTGACCTCCATCCTTCGCTCTGAACGCATCGGCCGGAGCGAAGCGGTTCACGCGACCGGCGCGTCCGGCCGCTCGACGGGGGTGTCATGCGCGCGGCCCCACTCGGCCCACGACCCGTCGTACACGCGCACACGGTCGCGGTGGAGGAGTCGGCTGAGCACGAACCATGCGGTGGCTGCTCGCCCTCCAATGGTGCAATAGGTGATCAGCTCGTCGTGACCGTCGAGATCGATCGCTGAGAACAGGGGGCGCAGCTCGGCGGCCGACCGGAACGAGCCGTCCGGTCGGTAGAGCCCGTCGAGGGGTTGGTGGACTGCGCCCGGGACGTGCCCCGCCCGCCCGTCGGGTTGCATCCCACCGGACGGCCAGAACCGCTCGCCCTGGTACTCGGCGGTGGAACGCACGTCGACCAGGGTGACGCCGGGCTGCCCGATCGCGGCGTGCACCTCGGCCAGCCGAGCCCGAATGGGCTGCTCATCACGAGCGAGCTGGCGATTGGTGGGACGAGGCGAGAGCGTGCTGGTGGACCACGGTCGGCCGGCGGCCCGCCACGCGTCGCGCGAACAGTCCAGGATGCGGGCGTCCCCGTGCCCGTAGAGGTTCATGAGCCACACGCCGAGCGCCGGCGCGTACCCGTAGAACACGACGGTGGTGCCGGTGCCGATCCCGGAGCGGGCGACGAGACGTTCGAAGTCGGCGGTGCTGACGGACCGGTACTCGGCGTCCTTGAGGTCGGTGTAGACGTTCCACAGGACGGCGCCGTCGATGTGCCAGTCGGTATACGCCGCCGCGCTCACGTCGACCTCGATCACCCGCAGGCCGGGGTCGTCGAGGTGCGCAGCGAGCCACGCAGCGTCGACCAGCGCCGGGCGGTCCGCATCGTCAGCGGTGGCCGGTGAATGCCCCAACATCGTGTCCGTCGATTCGGCCATGCCAAGGTCCTCCGATCCGGGTAGGGCCTCGCTCGAGGGCGAGGACCGTCGTCACCCGTCGGTGTACGCCTTGGGCGTTGTCGGGTCCTTGACCGGACCTTGGCGCGACCTTGGAGCCCCCGGCTACTCGACCTGCACCCAGCCGACGATGTCCTCCCGGGTCACCGAGTCCAACAGCGCCGGGTGGTCGGTCCGCAGATGGCCCCGGATGCTCTCGACCACCTCCTCCTCGCTGTCGCCGCGGGCGACGAACCCGCACTCGCACCTGACGACCCGTGCCATGGCACCCCTCCTCCAGCCCGGTCCTGAGCCCGTTGCCACAATGGTCGCGTGGCCGCCGCCCCAGCGCTCCGGATCCAGCTGTGCGGCCCGCTCGTCATCGAGCAACAGGGGGAGCGGCTCGACCGCCTGCTGCCCGGGAAGCAGGGCCAGCTCCTCTTCGCCTACCTGACCTCCTACCGGCACCGGCCCGTGCGGCGAGCCGAGCTGATCGACGCCATCTGGCCCGACCCGCCGGCCTCCCCCGAGAGCGCGCTCAATGCCCTCGTTTCCAAGCTCCGCCGGGCGCTCGGCCCTCCCACCATCGAGGGGCGGTCCACGTTGCAGGCCCGGCTCGGCGACTCGTGGGTCGACATCGAAGCCGCCACCGAAGCCGTTCACCGCGCCGAGTCCGCCGTCGCCGTCGGTGACTGGCGGCGCGCGTGGGGGCCGTCGCTGGTCGCGCTCTTTACCGGCGAGCGCGAGTTTCTTCCGGACCACGACACGCCGTGGGTCCTGCAGGAGCGAGCGCGCATCGCCGACATCCACCTGCGCGGACTCGAAAGCTACGCCACCTGCTGCGTGGGTCTCGGGGGGACCGAGCTCGCTGGCGCGATACGTGCCGCGCGGGAACTGGTCCGACGGGCTCCTCTGCGCGAAAGCGGCCATCAGCTGCTGATGCGCGCCCTCGCATCCCAAGGCAACGTCGCCGAAGCCCTTCGCGTCTACACCAACCTTTGCACCACTTTGCGCGACGAACTCGGCGTTCCCCCGTGCGCCACCACCCGCGCCATCCACGATCAACTCCTGGCCGGCTGAGCCGGGTCAGTCTCACCCTGTTGGGCGCGCGCGGCCGGTGAGCGCCGTCGGCGTGCCAGGCTGGCCGCACCCTCCGGTTGCACGTCGACGGCGTCGCGCGGGCGGCGCGTTGACGACGGCAGGCTGAGGGTTACTCGATCACCGCCGGCCCGAGGTCCTCTGCGACAACGGGCGCGCGCATCGACGCGGCGGCGTCGGAGTCGCGGATGAGCAACCCGACGAGGCCCGCGGCGAAGGCCACGACGATCGCCGCGGCGAACGCGTCGTGGAACGCGGCGACCTGGGCATTGGCGAGCGCCGTCGGCCCAGTCGCGTGGGCGGTGAGCGCCGTCGTCCGGCTGATGAGCACCGTGGCGGAAAGGGCGACACCGAGCGCAGCGGCGACTTGGCGTTGCGTCGAGAACAGCGCGGAGGCCCGGCCAGTATCGGCGGACCGGATGTTCGAGTAGCTCGCGGCCTGGATCGGGATGAACGCGAACGCCATGCTGACCCCGCGGGCGAACAGGATGGCGCGCACCCACCACAGGCTCGTGCCCAGGCCGACCCGCAGGAACCCGCAGCTGATGACCGCGAACGAGACCGCGCCTCCGATGATGAGCCGGCGCGGACCGATGCGGTGGTAGAGACGTCCGACGATCTGGCTGGACACGATCATCCCGACCGCTTGCGGGAAGGTCACGAGCCCGGATTGGAGCGGCGAGAGGCGGAACAGGCCATCGCCTTGGAGGAGCAGGGGCAACAGGAACAGGACCCCGATGAAGCCCCCGAACATCATCATCAGCACCAGGCTGGCGGACCTGAACATGCGGTCCCGGTACAGGCGGAGGTCGAGCATGGGCTCCGGGGTGCGCAGCTCCACGATGACGAGGAGCGCGAATGCGGTGGCGCCCAATACGGCGCTCCCGAGGACGCCGGTCGACCGCCAGCCCTGGAGCGGGCCCTCGGACAGGGCGTACAGCAGTAAGGCCAGCCCCGCCCCCGACAGCACGAAGCCGGGGACGTCGAAGCGGCCCGCCGACGGCTCGGCGTGCTCCCGCAGGCCGCGAATGCCGATCAGGAGGCCGAGCACACCTGCGGGCAGGTTGATGTAGAAGATCCAGCGCCACGACAGCGACTCGATCAGGATGCCGCCGATGATGGGCCCGATCGCGGGGGCGAGCACGGTCGGCACCAGCAGCACCGTCGACGCCTTCGCCCGCTCGTGGGGTTCGAACGCACGGAACAGCATGGCCGTGCCCATCGGCGTCAGCATCCCGCCGCCCACGCCCTGCAGCACACGGAAGGCGACCAGTTGGTGGAGCGTCCGGGCCTGCCCGCACGCCATGGACGCCGCCGTGAACGAGGCGAGCGCGAAGAGGAACACCTTCTTGGTGCCGATGCGGTCGCCAATCCATCCCGACGCCGGGATCCACAGGGCGAGCGATAGGACGTACCCGAGGACCACCCATTCGATCGAGGATGTCCCGGCGTGCAGCTGTCGGCCGATGGTTGGGAGCGCCACGTTCACCACGGTGACGTCCATGGTGTCCATGAACATGGCGATCACAAACACACTGGCGACGACCCACTTGTACGGGAGCCGGCCGCCGAACGACACGTCGGCGACATTAACCCAACGCGCTCGTGGGCACCGCCTTCGCCGCCGCTATGCCTGTCGCGCCTGCAACTCCAGGATCGGCGGGATGGTGGCGAGCTCGGTCCCGGCGAGCATCTCCCAGCGCACCCGCCCGATCTCACGGCGAACGTTGTGCACGGGCAGGGTACGGGTCGGTGTGACGATCCAATCGACGGGGACATCGTGGTCGGCGCCCTGGAGTGGTTCGTCGACGACCTGGCAGTCGTGGACCACGTCGACGATCTCGGACGTGGCGTCGGCACAGCCGATTTCGCACAGCAGCGCCCACTCGAGGTCGAAGTAGCCGTGGCCCTTGCCGAACCGCACACCGTTCGTGCTCACCGCCGACCCACCCGTGACGAGAAGGCCGATGTGGCCCCAGCGAGCGAGCGCGGCCATGTCGACGGGCCGCCCGTACCGGTCCATCCCGTCCAGCGTCGCCGCGTACGACCGCTCGGCTGGCGGTACGTCTGCCGGGTTGAGGATGAGGAACCCGCGTCGGATCCCGTACGTGCTCATCACGAACGCTTTGCCGTCCGCCATGGCGACCCGTCGAAGGACCTCCGTGCTGTTGTCGGGTGTGATGAAGATGCGCTCGGCGGACCGGTAGGTGTCGAGTTGGCGGATCGACTCTGCGCAGCGGTCGCTGCCCTCGAAGTCGGCGATGAACGACGAGAAGTCCCAGTGGAAGCGTGAGTCCGGCCGCGCCACCGCACGCATCGCCTCCCAGATCCGCTCCCGGTGGCGCGCCTGCACGTCGTCGGTTAGGGGACCGTCACCCGTCGGGGGCGTCATCGTGCTGCCCGGGCGTGCGTGCAGCGGGTCATGCCCCGAACCGCTTCCTGAGGCTGATCTTGTCCATCTTTCCGGTCGCCGTCATGGGCATGACGTCGACGACCTCGACGCGGCGCAGCCGCGGGTCGCCGCCGCGGGCGAGGTAAGCCGCGAGGACCACGTCCGCGTCGACCACGTCCTCCGTGCCGAGCGTCACGACCGCCACTGGCACCTGCCCGAGGGCGGCATCGGGCACCCCGATGACAGCGGCGAGCGCCACGCGGTCGTCGGCGAGCAGGAGTTCCTCGATCGGCCGCGGGTAGAGCACCTCCCCGCCCTGGGTGATCCGTTCGCTCACGCGTCCGAGCGTGGTCACGTAGCCGTCGGCGTCCATGGTGCCGACGTCGCCCGTCCGCAGCCAGCCGTCACGGAGAACCTCGGCGGTCCGGTCGGGCAGGCCCCAGTAGCCCCACATGAAGCCCCCTCGGATGCACAGCTCGCCCGGCTCGCCGGGGGCGACTTCGGCGCCGGCGTCGTCCTGCGCACTGACCACCTTGTCGGGCAACGGCTGGCCGACGGCGCCCAGCAGGTCGTCGGCCTCGCGCGTGGGGCGCCCCAGTGCGACGAAGCCGCCGAGCTCGCTTTGGCCGTAGCTCTCGCAGAACGGGACCGAGAGCTCGTCGAAGTACGCACGTTTGAGCTCTGGCGGCACGGCGGCCCCGCCCGACACCACGAGCCGCAGGCGCGACGGCGGTCCACCCCGCCGCCGGCTCTCGGCGAGCAGGTCGGCGAGCAGGATGGGGTTGCCCGGGACGTAGGTGACGTGGTTGGCCTCGAGGTCGTCGAACACGGCTGCGACGTCCCACCTGCTGCGCAACCCGACCGTCATCCCGACGTGCAGGCCGGGCAACCAATTGGCGACGAGCCCGTAGGAGCTCGCCGGCGAGGTCGCCCCGAGCGACGCGTCGTCGCCCGACAGCCCGAGGCGTTCGGCGATGCACGCCGTTGCCCTCGCCGTCGGGCCGAACTTGAGGACGGCGCCCTTCGGGCGCCCCGTCGACCCCGACGTGTACGAGAGGTGGCAGGGGGCGTCCGGGTCGGTGGGGGGCGTGGGACCGGGCCGCGCCGAAGCGAGCAGGTCCGCCCATCCCACGGCGCCGGGTTGCGCGCCGTCCATACAGATGTAGTGCCGGACCGACGTCATCTGGTCGCGGTCGCGGTCGACGGCGTCGTAGAGGTCGTGCGTGTAGATGAGGACCGACGGTGTGCAGTCAGCGGCGTACTGCGCCAGATCGGCGGCGACCTGGACGCTGATGTGCGCGGTGATCGCACCGGCCTTCCAGGTGCCGAACATGGCGACGAGGTAGTCGAGGCCGTTGTGGGCGAGGAGCCCGACGCGGTCACCTCGGCCCACGTCGAGCGTGGCAAGCGCGTCGGCGGCACGGTCGGAGAGATCGTCGACCTCGGCGAAGGTCAGCGACCGGTCCCGGTCGCTCCATCGGAGGAACGTACGCTCGGGCCACCGAGCGGCGGCTCGGTGCAACATGTCGGGGAACGTCTCGGCGAGCATCAGCTGTCGTCTCCTCGGTCCGCTGGCCTTGTCTCTGTCTGCACTGTCTCGGTCTGGGCTGTCTCTGTCTGTGCGGTCGCTGTCTGTGCGGTCGCTGTCTGTGCGGTCTCTGTCTGTGCTCGAAGCACCCATTGCCGCACGCGCTCCGGGTCGAGAGGCGTTTCGGTGATGAGGTGCGCGATTTCCGGTGCGGCATTGGCGACGGCGTTGGCGATCGCTGCGGCAGTTGGGATCACGCCGCCCTCGGCCATGCCCTTCATCCCGCCCGGCACCCTCGGCGTCGGGTGCTCGAGGCGCTCGACCACGATGCTCGGGACCTCGCACGCGCTCGGGAGCCCGTAGTCGACCAACGTCACGGTGGTGGGTTGCCCGTCGTCGCCGTAGACGATGCGCTCGAAGAGCGCTCCGCCGATGCCCTGCGCCACGGCCCCATGGACCTGCCCCTCGACGATCTGGGGGTTGACGGTGACACCACAATCGTGGACGACCGCGTACCGCTCGACCTCGATCTGGCCCGTGTCAAGGTCGACCGCCACGGCGGCCGCATGCGTGCCGTAGGAGTACACGCAGTCCTCCGGGTCGAACACCGCTCGCTCCTCGAGCCCCGGGTCCGTGCCCGGCGGCAGGCCCCATCCCAGCCACGCCGCCGTCGAGAGATCGTGGATCGGCACGGCGAGCGATGGTGAGCCGCGGACGTGGACGGCCCGGCCGGCGATCTCGAGGTCATCGGAGGAGCACTCGAGCCGCCAGGCCGCGAGGTCGAGCAGCCGCGCCCGTAGCTTGGCTGCGGCGCGGATGGTGGCGCCCCCACCGAGCATGAGCGAGCGCGACGCCATGGTCCCCGCCGAGTACGGCGTCACCGCCGTGTCGCCCCACACGACGACGACGTCGGCGATGGGGATACCGAGACCGTCTGCGGCCAGCTGTGCCAAGGAAGTCTCCAAGCCCTGACCGTGCGGGCACAGGCCGGTGACCAGCTCGACCGTGCCGTCGGGGGCCATCCGGAGGACCACGGACTCTGCGCCTGGCACGCGGAAGTTGATGTTGCGCTCGACTGTCGTGGCGCTGCCGGCGAACTGCACGTACGAGGCGAGCCCCGTGCCCCGCCGGCGCCCGTCGGCAGGCGGCGCACCGCTGGCTGCGATCAGTTCGCCTGCCCGGTCGAGCGCGGCGATGTAGTCACCGGAGTCGTAGCTCTGCCCGCTGTGCGTCGTGAACGGCAGCTCATCAGGACGGATCATGTTGCGACGGCGCAACTCGACAGGGTCGAGGCCGAGCTCAGCGGCCGCGAGGTCGACGAGGCGCTCGCGTGACCAGGCGGCCTCCGCCTGGCCGAACCCGCGGTACGCGCCGACCGGCGTCTTGTTGGTCACGACGCCCAGCACAGTCGCTCCTGCTGCACCGAAGTGATAGGGGCCTTCGAGGAGGGCGGCGGTCGTGAAGGCCGGCCCGGCACCCACGTTGGAGCACTGGGCACCGAGGTCGGTGACGATCTGCGCGTCGAGCGCGAGGAACCGGCCGTCATCGTCGAGGGCCAGGCGTGCCCGGTGGAGCTGGTCGCGTGCGTGGACCGTCGCCACCGTGTGCTCGCTGCGTTGTTCGACCCACTTGACGGGCGCCCCCACCCGGCGAGCGGCGACGCACACGGCGACCTCGTCCGGGTAGAGGTGGTCCTTCGGGCCGAAGCCGCCGCCCACACATGGCGCGATGACCCGAACGAGCGCGAAGGGGAGCCCGAGCACTTCGGCAAGTTCGCCGCGGACCTGGTGTGTTGCCTGCGTCGAGGTCCACAGCGTCAGCCCTCGCGTCGCCGGGTCCGGGACGGCGACGACCCCTCTTGGCTCGAGCGGCATCCCGGCTTGGCGCTGGATGCGGAACGCCCTCTCGATGAGGTGCGGCGCCGATGCGATGGCGCGCTCCACGACGTCGGTTGGTGAGCCGACCCGGAGCTCGAGCACCAGGTTCTGCGGGATGTCGGCATAGAGGAGGGCAGGCTCGCCCCGGAGTGCCCGTTCGACGTCGACGACAGCGGGCCGTTCCTCGTAGTCGAGATCGACGCCAGCCAGGGCGTCGACGGCACTCGCCGGGCTGCGGGCCACGATGACGGCGAGGGGCTGTCCCACATAGCGGATGTCGAGGTCCACGACGGGGGACGCTTCCTGCCGTTGCCCGGCGAGGACCCACGTGCAGCGCAGCGGCCGGGTGGCCGCAGCGATGTCCTCCGGGGTGAGCACCGCGACGACCCCGCGGCGTTCTCGGGCCGCTCGGGCGTCGAAGCGCACCAAGCGGGCGTGGGCGGCGGTGCTGCGCACGATCACCGCATGGAGCAGCCCGGGCAGCGCCACGTCGTCGAGGAACCGCGCGTCCCCCCGCAGCAATGGGCTGTCGTTGACGCGAGGGACCGGCTGCCCGACGTAACCGACGCCCGGCGCGCAGCTCGTCATGCCCCCCGGTGGTCCTCGTCCCACAGCGCGGGCTCGGCCGCGATGAATTCCGCCATCATCTCGACGCACTCCGGTGAATCGAGGATCACGACGTCGACGCCCATGGTCGGGAGCCAGTTCTCGGCACCTTGGACCGTTCGGTTCTCACCGATGACGACGCGAGGGATCCTCGACCTCACCACTGCCCCGGCACACATGTAGCACGGCGTCAATGTCGTGTAGAGGGTCGCGCGTTCGTACACGGCATGTGGGAGCCGTCCGGCATTCTCCAGGGCGTCGATCTCTGCGTGGAAGACCGCGCTGTCACGCTGCACACGCTGGTTGTGCCCGCGCCCGATGACGGCGCCGTCGACGACCAGCACGGAGCCGATCGGGATCCCGCCTGAGGCACGGCCCTTGCGGGCCTCAGAGATCGCCTCCGCGAAGAATTCGGCGTCTGTGGTCATACGTCCCCCTCTGGGTGCGGTAGGCGTCAGGATGTGCCATTGCCGGCGACGCGGGTGACGCGTCGCTCGAGCAGGCCAACGAATTGCGTGAGGATGATCGCCACGGTCACCGACGTCGCGGCGACCGTCCAGATCATGCCGTAGTCGAGCAGTCCCCGCGACTGGCTGAGAAGGAAGCCGAGGCCGTTGCCCGTTGCGAGGTACTCGGCGATCATGACGCCGAGAAGCGCACGTGGAGTGGCCAGCCGCGCGGCGGTGAGCAGGGCGGGGACGGCGGCCGGGAGCCCGACGAAGCGCATGCTGGCCCATGGCGACCCGCCATACGCTCGGATCACGTCGTCGGCCTTCGGCGACGTTGCCGACAGTGCTTGGGAGATGATCACGAAGCTCGGGAAGAAGGTCACCGAGAGGCACACCACCGTGGTCGCCAGCACGTCACGGCCGAACACCAGCACGACGAGGGGCGTCAGCGCCGCCAGTGGCATGGTCTGCGTCACGAGGGCAAAGGGGAACACGGCGCGCCCGAGGCTGGGGCGCAGCTTGAAGGTGACGGCGAGGACGAAGGCCGCCGCCAGCCCGGCCACCAGCCCGAGGAACCCGAGCGGGAGCGTCTGGCGGAGCGCGGTGAGCAGGCGGTGGCGTGCGTTGGCGCCCCGCGCACCGGTCGCCAGGTACCGCACGACCCCGAGGGGGGACTTGGCGACCACCGGCGACATGTGCAGCAGCCGCAGGACCCCGGCCCAGAGCCCGAGCACGACGAGGACCGACGCGATCGAGAACGCGGCGCGCTGCCACAATGGCCTCTTCGGGCCGGACTCGAGTACGGCGGGCGTCGCGTTGGTCGCGAGCGTGGCGCTCAGGTTGGCTCGGGTGACGCGGGCGCCGAGCCACGAGAAGATGCCGTAGGCGCTGGCCGCGATCGCCGTGGCGACGAGGCCGATGCCCCACAGGCGGGCCGGCCTGGCTTGCCCGAGCGAGGCGAGCAGGTAGCTGCCGAGGCCCCAGCGCACGCCACCGCCGAACTCAGCGAGGATCGCTCCGAGGAGTGCCGCGGGAGCAGCCATCCGCATCCCCGCGAGGACCGACGGAACGGCCGAGCGGAGCCGGACGTAGCGCATCACGGCGCGGTCGTCCCCTCCGGAGACGCGGATGACGTCCGGGAGCCGGGGGTCGATCTCCCGCAAGCCGATGACGGTGGAGATCATCGTGGGGTAGTAGACGGCGAGCGCGGCGAGGATCACGCGCGGCTTGGTCCCGCTGAAGGCGAGGATGAGCACCGGCACGAGGGCGATCAGCGGGACGGCGAACAGCGTGATCCCGACCCCTCGCATCAGGCGCTCGAGTGTCGGCCAGGTGGCGAACGCCACCCCCGCCAGTACGGCGATGGCCACGCCGAAGGCAAACCCCAGCGACGCGGCCCGGACCGTCGCGGCGATGTGGGGCGGGTAGTCGGCCCGGTCCTGCCACCAGCGGGTGGCGATGGCCGACAGGGCCGGGAAGGCCCCGTCGCCGACGAGCTTGAGCCGGCCCACCAGCTCCCAGAGCGCGCCCACCGTCACCGCGGTGACGAGGGCACGTCGCGCACCCTCGACGCGACCGGGTCGGGCGGGGCGCCGACGGACGTCGGCGGGACGAGCTGCGACCGGTGGCGCCGCGACGGCGAGGGCGGGCTTCGCCATGGGCTAGCCGACCGACCCCGAGAACAGCACCGAGGACACGTGGTCTGCGATGGCGTGGAAGTCTGCCGTCCTCACGAGGTCGGGATGGCGGGGGCGAGTGAACGGGACCGTCACCTTCTCGGCGATGCGCCCGGGCCGGGGGCTCATCACGAAGACGGTGTCGGCGAGGAACACCGCCTCCTCGATGGCGTGGGTGACGAAGACGGTCGTCGGCCGGCGGTCCAGCCAGATCCGCTGAAGCTCGATGTTCATCTGCTTGCGCAGGATCTCGTCAAGGGCACCGAACGGCTCGTCGAGCAGCAGCACATCCGGCTCCGTCGCGAGCGCCCGGGCGATGGCGACGCGCTGGCGCATGCCGCCCGAGAGCTGGCCCGGCCGCGCCTCTTCGAAGCCGGCGAGCCCGACAAGCTCGATGAGGGCCTCGATGCGGGCGTGGTCGACGGGCCGTTTGAGCACCTGGAACGGCAGCGCGATGTTGCGACGGACACTCCGCCATGGGAGCAGTGCCGGGTCCTGGAACGCGACGCCGAGCCTCCCCGCCCGGCGCAGCGCCTCAGGCGTCTCGCCCGCGAGGTCGATCGTGCCGCTGTCGGGCACGTCGAGCCCGGCGAGGAGCCGCAGCAAGGTCGATTTGCCGCAGCCCGACGGCCCGATCAAGGAGATAAAGGTGCCGACGGGCGCCTCCACCGACACGTGGTCCAGGGCGCGCACGCGCTCGCCGCGGAGGTCGAACTCGCGATCGACGCCGATGACGTGGAGCGCGGGCTCGCTCGTGGTGACCTCGGGCGGGCCGGCGGGCACGGTCAGATCTCGGCGAGCAGGCTCGTGTCGAACATGGCGTGGGTCGCCTTGATCCCCGTGTCGTTGAGCGCCTTCACGTTGGCCTCGATCGACGCGTCGCTCATCGAGAAGATGCCGCTCGGTGTGTCGATGAGGGGCTTCGCCGCGTTGTTGAAGAAGAGCTCGTTCTGGATCGTGCGGCCGGTCCCCTTGAAGTAGGTGTCAGCGAACTTCGGCGGGTACGCGCTCGTGTCTTTGAAGTTCTCGACCCACCCCTTGCGGCTGGCGCGGAGCCACTTCACGATCACATCACGTTGGTTCGCCAGGGCGTCTTTCGTGACGACGACCGTGTCGTTGAAGATGGTGTAGCCGTAGTCCCAGAGCAGGAAGTACGTCGCCTTCTCCCCGGACTGTTCGATGGTGTACGGGACGTCATCGACGAAGTCGATCGAGGCGTCGATCTCGCCCTTGAGGAGGGGAGTCGGGTCGAACTCGTACGGGACGATCTTGATCTTCGACTTGTCGATCCCGCTCAACCTCAGCATGGCGTCGACGCCGAGTGTATTGGCCGCAGGGACGGCGAGCGTCCTGCCGATGAGGTCTTTCGGCTCGTGGATCGGCTTCTTGTCCAGGCTGACCACGCCGATCGGGCTCTTTTGGTACTCGGTGCCGATGATGACGAACGGGGCCGAGTCGTTGACGATGGCCGTGATGGTGGTATCCGGCGTGGTGAGGGCCAGCGGGGCCTTCTTGGCCAGCAGGGAGCTCTCCGGCACGACGTCGGGGCCCCCGGACAGGAAGTTCAGGTCGACGCCCTCGTCGCGGTAGTAGCCGTTGGTCATCGCGATGAAGTACCCGATGAACTCCGCGTCGTTGACCCACGCCGACTGCATCGAGAGCTTCTGGGCCGGGCCACTAGCCGTCGTGGCCGTCCCCGCCGCTGCCGTCGTGGCCGCCCCCGCGGCTGCCGTCGTCGCGGAGGAGCTCGACTTCGAGCTACTGCACGCCTCGAGCAGTACTGGGGCGCCCATCACCGCCGCGCCTCCTAGGGCCATGGTGCGCAGAAAGCGCCGGCGGGCGATCGGTCGTCCAGACATGAAGCTCCTCCTTAGCTGGTGGGGAACGGACCGCTCGGGCCCAGTTGGCGGTGGAGCCGGTCCCGTGTGATCTGGGTCCGGCGTTGACCTGCGGCAGAGCCGCCGGGGGAGTGGCAGCGGATCACGCGCGTCGGCGTCGCGACGACGTCAACCGTGCATTCGGGGATCGCAGGGACGGCGCTGTCGATGACCTGGCAGTCGTGCATCACCGCGATGAGCAGGACGCGCTCGTCGACGAGGCCGAGCTCTTCGAGCAGCGCCCATCCCAGGGCGAGGTAGGGCTCGCCCCGGCCGATGCAGCGACCGTCCATTGTTGCGGCCGTCGCACCGGTCACGACGAGATCGACACGCTCGAGTGAGGCGAGGTCGCGCGCGGTCACCCGCTGCCCGAGCTCCTCCATCCCGTCGAGGGTCGACGCCAGCGGCTTGGCTGCGTCCGGGAGCGTTGTGCCATCAAGCAGGACCAGCCCGCGACGGAAATTGAACGTCGGGACGAGGACCCGCTTGCCCTGCTCCAGGGCGTGCAGCCGCAGCCGGCGCACGCTGTTGTCGGGCATGAGGAACACGGTCCGGGCGGCAGCCCAGTCATCCTCGCCAAGCACGGCCCGGTCGGCGGCCTCGCGGCCCGCGAAGTCGGCCACGAAGCTGCGCAGGTCGAGGTCGGAGCGGGAGTCGGGTACGGCGACGCCGATGAGGTGCTGGAAGACCACCCTGCGGACGCGCTCTTCCTGGTTGACGAACGTCCCGCGCCCTTGTTCGGTGTACAGGAGCCCTTCCCGGACCAGGGCATCGATCGCCCGGCGGAGGGTGCCCCGGCTGACTCGGAACTGTTGCATCAGCCGCGGCTCGGCCGGCAGGGGGCTGGTGTCCGTCAGCGCCCGCTCCACCGCCATGCGTTCCAGTTCGAGCCGTACCCGCTCGTACAGGGGTGCGTGCGGGCTCGGATGTTGCAAGGCGTCCCAAGCTGTCGCCAACCCGCTCACCTCCCTGCCGCGCCCGTCCAAAGCCGCGACCGACCCATCGACCACGGTCGACCGCACCCGTCCCCTTCGTCCCGCATCCTAACAGCTAGTCGTCTAGACGACTAGACCTAAGAGGCGGCTGCTCTGCTCGGGCGCACAGTAGGGACGACACGTTTCACGCCGATAGCGGCGGGATGACGATCGTGTGACGCCCGTCGAGTGGCGATGCCCCGGGGACGGGCCGGGCTGCGCGGCGGTCAGAACACGCCGTGGTAGAGCGCGCACCCGGTGCAGACGTCGGGCGGGCCGTCGCCGAGCAGCGCGGCGCGGGACTCGCGGGCGCGCTCGCCGGACCAGGCCGCCGCGAAGCCGTGCTTGAAGGCGGTTGCCGAACGCGGCGCGGTCGTTGCCCATCACCCTGCAGCAGGGCTGGACGGCCCCGTCGTGCCCGACGTACAGGTCGAGCCAGGGCCGGGCGCCCCGTGCTCGACTGGGCCGGTCACGTCAAGAGTGTCGGCGCTCTCGGCCATGCGGTCGCTCTACCTGCGCCCCGCCCGGCTGACACGGCGCCGCCGCTTACCACCCTGACTGGCCCGCCACCTGCCGGGTGGCGACGTTGAGGCGGTTCCAGACGTTGATGCCCGCAATGGCGATGAGCAGTCCGGCGAGCGCCTGCTCGTCGAAGTGCCGGGCGGCGGTGTCCCAGACGTCGTCCGGCACGGGGTCCTCGCGGTCGGCGAGCCTGGTGACGGCCTCGGTCAGGGCGAGCGCGGCCCGCTCGGCGTCGGTGAAGTACGGCGTGTCGCGCCACGCCGCCACAGCGAACAGGCGCTCATCGGTCTCGCCGTGCTGCTTGGCCAGGCGCGGGTGCATGTCGGCGCAGACGCCGCACCCGTTGATCTGGCTGGCTCGCAGGTTGACGAGCTCGAGCAGCACCGGGGAGAGGCCAGCGTTGAGGGGGAGGGCCGACAGGGCTTGCATGGCCTTCATGGCGTCGGGCAGGACGAAGACGGGTTGCGTCATGCGAGCGTGCATCGTGTCTCCTTGTCACATCGAGGGGCTGTGGTTGGTCAACGTGATGACCCCCCACGGCGAGGAGATGTGACCGATGGACGGAGATCAGTTCCTGGCGGCAAAGTTCGAAGAGCAGCGGGGCCACCTGCGCGCCGTCGCCTACCGGATGCTCGGGTCCATGGGGGAGGCGGACGATGCCGTGCAGGAGGCGTGGCTGCGCCTGAGCCGCTCCGACGCGTCGGAAATCGACAACCTCGGCGGCTGGCTCACAACGGTGGTCGCGCGGATCTGCCTCAACATCCTGCGCTCGCGCCGCACTCGCAGCACCGCGCCCCCGGAGCCGCACCCCGCCGACCCCGAGCAGGAGGCCGAGCTCGCCGACTCAGTGGGCCTGGCGATGCTCGTCGTCCTCGACCTGCTCGAGCCCGCCGAGCGGCTGGCGTTCGTCCTGCACGACCTCTTCGGCGTGCCGTTCGCTGACATTGCACGTATCGTGGGCCGCACCCCGACGGCCACCCGGCAACTGGCCAGTCGCGCCCGGCGCCGCGTGCGCGGCGGCACCGTCAGCTCCCCGGACCTCAACCGGCAGCGGGCCGTCGTGGACGCGTTCCTGGCGGCGTCGCGCGCGGGTGATTTCGGCGCGCTGCTCGCGGTCTTGGACCCGGACGTCGTGCTGCGTTCCGATGGTGCCGCCGGCGGCCTGGTCGTCCACGGAGCGCGCGCCGTCGCCGAAAGCCAGCTCGCGCACCGCGCCCAGGCGGCGCGCCCTGTCCTCGTCGACGGCACGATCGGCATCGTCGTGGCGCCCCGCGGCCGGCTGTTGCTCATCATCCGACCGACGATCCGCGACGGCCGGATCACCGAGCTCGAGGTCATCAGCGACCCTGAGCGGGCCCGTTCGTTCGAGCTCGCCACGATCGAGTGAGGGCGCGGCGCGTCAGGCGCTGCTGGACCGCTTCCAGAGGTTGATGTCGGCGTCGACGGCGTAGCGATCGATCTCCTCGAGCTCCGCGTCGGAGAACGCCAGGTTGTCGAGGGCCTTGAGGTTGTCCTCCAGCTGTTGCACGCTGCTCGCGCCGATGACGGTCGACGTCACGCGGGAATCGCGCAGCACCCACGAAAGCGCCATCTGGGCGAGCGTCTGGCCACGTCGTGCCGCGATGGCGTTCAGCGCGCGGACGCGCCCGAGGTTCTCCTCGCTCAGGAACTCCGGCCGCAGCGATCCTTTCCGCTCTGCCCGCGAACCGCGCGGGACGCCGTCGAGGTAGCGGTCCGTGAGCAAGCCCTGTGCGAGCGGTGAGAACGCGATGCACCCGACGCCCTCGTCCCCGAGGGTGTCGAGCAGTTCGTGCTCGACCCACCGGTTGAGCATCGAGTACGACGGCTGATGGATGAGCAGCGGCGTGCCGAGGCCGCGCAGGATGGCCGCCGCCGCCCGGGTGCGCTCCGCCGAGTACGACGAGATACCGGCGTACAGCGCCTTGCCGCTGCGCACCGCGGCGTCGAGCGCGCCCATCGTCTCCTCGAGCGGCGTGTCGGGGTCGAAACGGTGCGAGTAGAACACGTCGACGTAGTCGGCCCCGAGCCGACGAAGGCTCTGGTCGAGGCTGGCGAGCAGGTACTTCCGGGACCCCCACTCGCCGTAGGGCCCGGGCCACATGTCGTACCCGGCTTTCGTCGCGATGACCAGCTCGTCGCGGTACGGGCGAAGGTCGTCGTGGAGAACCTTGCCGAAATGAGCCTCTGCCGACCCGTATGGCGGGCCGTAGTTGTTGGCCAGGTCGAAGTGGGTGACGCCGAGATCGAACGCCCGCAGCAGGATCGCCCGCCCCACCGCCTCGGGCCGGTCGTCCCCGAAGTTCTGCCAGAGCCCGAGCGAGACGGCCGGGAGCTTGAGCCCGCTGCGGCCGCACCGACGGTAGGCCATCGTCGTGTACCGGTCGGGCAAGGCCACGTGGGGCATGGGGTCCTCCTTGGGGCGTGGCGCGGTCGCAACCATCGTGCCCGCCCGCTCGCCGCGTCACGCGCTCGGGCAGCGCTGGCGTCGCCTTTGGCGCGGAGGGCATGGTCTGCCCACACGGCTCGAAGCGGCCCGTCGCGCTCCGTTGCTCCATTCCGTCGGGCCGCTGCCGAAGCAGGGGGCGTGGTGCTGCCTGAGCCTCCTGATCCCCCGTGCGCCGGCCGGACGCACCTGTTCTTCAGCTCTTCGCCGGTGGAACGCAGACGGGCGCAGTCGCTGTGCACCACCTGCCCCTACACGCGCTCGTGCGCGGAGCTCGCCGTCCGCCGGGGAGAACACGTCGGCGTGTGGGGCGGGCTGGACTTCGGCCGGACGGCTGACCGGCGGGCCGCACGCGCTCGTCCGCGGCTGAAGGCCGGCTAGAAGGACAGTCGCCGCCCCGGGCGTAAGGGAGGCCGCCGGTGCGGTTTTCCCGTGTCGCGGGGCTGGGTACGCGCGTGGCCATGAGCAGCCCCGGCGGCAGGCTCCGGCGTGCCATCACCACCCTGAGCGACTGGCAGGGGCGCCACGCCCCTGTCGCGGTCCCGTACGCCGTCATGAAGAAGTTTGGGGACGACGACGCCAACCTGCTCGTCGTCGCCCTCGGCTGGTACGGGTTCACCGCCATCTACCCCTTGTTGCTC
>Ga0070741_10003131_pt1 | contig 41940 bp, 45 predicted proteins | sample Coa_R1_4_FD_66440 | JGI IMG/M metagenome (GOLD analysis project Ga0070741, IMG submission 66440) | Surface soil microbial communities from Centralia Pennsylvania, which are recovering from an underground coalmine fire - Coalmine... | ecosystem: Environmental > Terrestrial > Soil > Unclassified ... | reverse complement strand
TCCGACACGGCGACGGCGCCGACCGACGAGGTGGTGATCTGATTGTCGGTGACGGCGTTCCACGAGAGGCCGCCGTCGATCGTCTTCCACAGCCCGCCGCCGACCGCGCCGAAGTAGGCTTCCTTCGCGCGCCCCTTCACGCCGCTGACGGCGATCGATCGGCCGCCGCGCAGCGGGCCGATGCTGCGCCAGCGCAGGCCGTCGAGGATCGCTTTGTCGATGCCGCCTTGGGCCTGCGTCTGCCAGGCGGCGGCCAGGATCAAGAGGAGAAGTGAGGTCCAGAACGAATACCGTCGAAACATGCGGAAAAGTCTAGCATTGGCGCATGAGGGTCGTGCGTCAGTTGTCGCAATCGTGACCCTGGCGTTCACGCTGAGCCGCGGGACCGAGGCGCTGAAATACCTGCTGGTCTCCGACGCTTCGAAGGACGTCTGGCGGCAGTTCGGTCGGGTGCTGCGACTCGGCGGCAGCTTCGATGGTGACGGTGCCTTCAACGCGCCGTACGTGTCCGCGCGGTGGCCGGCGCGGTTCGACCCATACGAGCATGTGGCGATCACGGGCTCCGCGGTGCAGCTCCGCGCCCGTTCCCTCACGTCGGCACCCATTGTCGGGCGTCTCGACTTCGACATCGCGGAGGCGCTGACGGATGACTCGGTGACGTCTGGTTGGATGCGTGTCGGCCCGCGGCGTCGCCCTCATGGGTGCCTGGCACTCGCCTGGCACTTGCCTGGCACCTGCCTGGCACTCGCCTGGCACCTGCCTGGCACTCGCCTGGCACCCGCCTGACACTTGCGCGGCTTCGACGCCGTCAGCCGCGCCGCGATCGTCGATCGCCGGCTCGCTTCGTGCCGCGACCGCGGCGACCAGGTGCCCGGCTGCGTCACGGCGCGCACCGCACGCCGCTGGTAGAATCCGCTACGCGCGTTCCGCGCTTCGGCGCGACGCGTTCCTGGAGCCGTTCATGAGAAACCGTTTTGCTGCCCTTGTCGTGGTGTTGTTCGCCGCCTTCGGGGCGCCCTACGTCATCGGTCAGTCCGCCCCTGCCGGCGCCGCATCGGCGGGACCGTTCGACGCCCTGCATTTCCGTCAGATCGGTCCCGCCGGCATGTCGGGCCGCATCGCCGACCTCGCGGTCTACGAAGCCAACCCGTCGATCTTCTATGTCGCCGCCGCGCATGGCGGCGTGTGGAAGACGACCAACGGCGGCACCACGTTCGAACCGCAGATGCAGGACCACGGGTTGATGTCGATCGGCGACGTCACCGTCTCGCAGAGCAATCCGGATCTCGTCTGGGTCGGCACCGGCGAATCGAACAACCGCCAGAGCACCGGCTGGGGCGACGGCGTGTTCAAGTCGACCGACGGCGGCAAGACCTACACGTACATGGGCCTCAAGTCGTCCCTCTTCATCAACCGCATCGTCATCGACCCGCGCAACAACGACGTCGTCTTGGTCGCCGCGACCGGCAGCCTGTGGGGGCCGGGCGGCGAACGCGGCGTGTTCAAGACGGCGGACGGCGGTAAGACGTGGAAGGCGGTGCTCACGGTCGACGCCGACACCGGCGCGAACGATCTCGTGATGGATCCGACGAACAACCGGATTCTCTACGCATCGACGTATCAGCGACGCCGCAGCGCGTGCTGCATGAACGGCGGCGGGCCGGGCAGCGGCATCTGGAAATCGACCGACGCCGGCGACACGTGGACGCGCCTGAAGGGCAACGGCCTGCCCGACGGGCCGCTCGGACGCATCGGCCTCGACGTCTACCGCCGCCGCCCCGACATCGTCTACGCGTTGATCGAAGGTCCCGACCCGGCGGCGGTCGCCGCCGCAAGAGGGGCCGGGCGAGCGGGCGGCACGCCCGACGAAACGCCGCAGGGCCGCGGCGCGACGACGGCGACGAAGGTCACGGCCGATCTGGCGACGGGCCTCTATCGATCCGACGACGCGGGCGCGCACTGGAAGAAAGTGAACGACGAGAACCCGCGGCCGATGTACTTCAGCCAGATCCGGATCGACCCGAACGATCCCGACACGATCATCTACGCCGGCGTCAAGCTGCACCACTCCACCGACGGCGGCAAGACGGTGACGCTCAACGCCACGCAGACGATTCACGACGACGTGCACGCGATCTGGTGGGATCCCGCGAACTCGCAGCACGTGCTGATCGGCGACGACGGCGGCCTCGCGGTCACCTACGACCAGACGAAGACGTGGAACTTCTTCCAGAACCTGCCGATCGGCCTCTTCTATCACGTCAGCGTCGACATGGCGACGCCGTATCACATCTGCGGCGGCATGCAGGACAACTACGTGTGGTGCGGACCGAGCGCCGTGCGCGGCGCCGCCGGCATCGCCAACTATCACTGGCAGACGATGCAGGGCGGCGACGGCTTCGTTGCGCTGCAGGATCCGACCGACTTCCGCATCGCGTACAGCGAATCGCAGGACGGCAACATGGTCCGGATCGATCGCGTCACCGGCGAGACCGAATCGATCCGGCCGCAGGCGCTGCCCGGCGAACCGGCGCTGCGGTGGAACTGGGACACGCCGCTCGCGCTCTCGCCGCACGATCCGAAAATCGTCTACGCCGTCGGCAACAAGATCTACCGCTCGTCGAACCACGGCCTCAACTGGGAAGGCGTCAGCCCGGACCTCACGAGCAACGCGAACCGCGACGAGGTCGTCACGATGGGCGTGAAAGGCAGCGACGTCACGATCTCGAAAAACGACGGCATCGAGCAGTGGCCGACCGTCGTCTCGTTCGCCGAGTCGCCGAAGCGCCCGGGTCTGCTCTACGCCGGTACCGACGACGGTCACCTGCAGGTGTCGCGCGACACGGGACGCACGTGGACCGATGTCATGGACAAGCTCCCCGGCCTGCCGAAAGGGATCTGGGTCTCCGAGGTCGTGCCGTCGCGCTTCGACGAGGCGACTGTCTACGCGACGTTCGACGGCCATCGCCAGAACGATTTCAACACGTGGATCTACGCCAGCCACGACTACGGCCAGACGTGGCAGTCGGCCGCGGCGAACCTGAAGGACGAAGTCGTCAAGACGCTGACCGAGGATCCGCGCAACGGCAACGTCCTCTACATCGGCACCGAGACCGGCCTGTTCGTGTCGCTCGACAAGGCGAAGAGCTGGCAGCGCATCAAGGCGAACCTGCCCGACGTGCGCATCGACGAAATCACGATCCATCCGCGCGACAACGCGATGATTCTCGCGACGCACGGCCGCGCGCTGTGGATCCTCGATCATCTCGAGCCGATTCAGGAGTATGCGGCGGCGCGCGACGCCGCGGGCGATGCGAAGCTGTTCTCGACGGCGCCGTCGGCCATGTATCGGCGCCCGGCGCGCGATCGCAACTACGAGTTCTGGGGCGACCACGCGTTCTTCGGCGAGAACCCGCCGCAGGACGCGATCATCTCGTGGGTGAACAAGAAGCCGGTCGGCGAGGTGGCGCTGAAGATCACCGACGCCGCGGGACGCCAGGTGCGCGAAATCGCGGGCCCGACGCTCGCGAACAGCAAAGCGGCGGGCATCCAGTCGGCGTGCTGGGATCTGCGCGTCCAGCCGGCGCCGCCGATGCCGACCGCGCGTGGGTCGGCCGCGTCGGCGGGCGCGGGCCGCGCCGGCGCAGGACGCGCGGGTGGCCGCGAAGGGCGCGGCGAAGAGGAACGCACCGCCAGCACGAATCAGGCGCAGCGGAGTCCGTTCGGCGCGGGCTGCGAGGTGGCGTCGCAGGCGAACGGCGGCGGCGGCTTCTTCGGCGGCAACGCCACCGGCGGACCGTGGGTGCTCGCGGGCACCTACAGCGTCGCGCTCGTCGTCGACGGCAAGACGGTGGACAGCAAGCCGATCAAGGTCGTCGAGGATCCCGAAGTCGCGCTGACCTCGGTCGAGCGCAAGCGGATGTACGACATGGCGATGGAGATGCACGAGTGGCTGACGCCGGTGACCGACGCCGTCGCCGCACAGCAGACGCTGACGCGCCAGATCGCCGACGCCGCCGACGCGCTCGGCAAGCGCACCGACGTCCCGGCGGACGTCACCGCGCAGGTCGAGTCGCTGCGGAAGGACCTCGCCGCGCTCGCGCCGCGCCTCACGCCGCCGCAGGGCCGCGGCGGCGGACGCGGCAGCGACAATCCGAGCGTCGTCGCGCGCATCGGTCAGGCGAAGAACGGACTGATGGGCGGCATGCCGGTGACGGAGCAGACGACGCGCGCGTACACGGAAGCGCGATCGCAGGCGCCGAAGGCGATCGCCGACCTGAACGCGATCCTCGCGCGCGCGTCGACGGTCAGCACCGCGCTCGCGCGCTACAACGTGACGCTGACGGTGCCGCCGCCGGTCAAGGCGCCGGCGGCGACGCCCACGGCGAAGCGCGCGACCAGCGCGCAGTAATTGAGAACCCCAGAACCCGAGAACCGGAGAACCAGAGAACCTCGAACCTCGAACACCGCCATGGAACAGATGTATTTGCGAGACGTGGAAGCACACGACGGCGACAGTCCGTGGCACGCGGCGATCCGCCAACTGCGGGACGCGGGCGCCCCGGTGCCGCAGATCTGGCACCTGTTCGCGTTCAAACCGGATCGGACGGAGCATCTCGCGCGCTTCACGCAGGGCGTGATGCGCGGGCCGTCGCCGCTCCCGCCCGGCATCCGCGAGCTGATCGCGGCGTTCACGTCGCGCCGCAACGACTGCCCGTTCTGAATCGGCTCCCACGCCGCGGTCGCGGCGGAACTGCTGGGGAGCCGATCGCTCGTCGACGCCGTGCTGTCGGACTACCGCGCCGCGCCGATCGACGAGGCGCATCGCGCGCTGTTCGCGTTCGTCGAGAAGATGAACCGCCAGTCGAACACGATCGACGGCGCCCACGTCGACGCGCTGAAGGCGCACGGCTGGACGGACGAGGCCGTCTACGACGCGATTACCGTGTGTGCGCTGTTCCGGTTCTACAACGCGTGGATCGACGCGACCGGCGTGCACGATCTGCCTGCGGCGGCGTACGCGATGAGCGGCAAACGCATGGCCGCGCACGGCTACGTCCGATGACGCGCGCGGCTGCCGCGCTCGCCGTTGCGGCGGCCGTCGGCCAGCTCGCGGCCGCGCAGACGTCGAAGCCGCTCGTCTACGTCCTCTCGACCGGCGGCACGATCTCGGGCCGCGGCGATTCGTCGACGAACCTGACCGACTATCGATCCGGCTCGCTGCTCGGCGAGCAGCTCGTCGCCGGCGTGCCGGAAATCAAGACGGTCGCGGACGTCCGTGTCGAGCAGGTCGCGAACGTGTCGAGCACCGACATCGCGCCGTCGCACTGGCTGACGCTGGCGAAGCGGATCGATCGGATCTTCACTGACGATCGACAGGCCGCCGGCGTCGTGATCACGCACGGCACCAATACGCTCGAAGAGACCGCGTACTTCCTCAACCTGACCGTCCGTCACGACCGGCCGGTCGTGCTGGTCGGGTCGATGCGGCCGTCGACGGCGATCAGCGCCGACGGTCCGATCAACCTGCTGAACGGCATCCGGACGGCGATCGCGCCGGACGCGCGCGGCAAAGGCGTTCTCGTCGTGCTGAACGACGAGATCAACGCGGCGCGCGACGTGACGAAGACCAACACGCTGCGCGTCGAAACGTTCCGCGCGCCGGAGCTCGGGCTCCTCGGATACGTCGACGGCGATCGCGTCACGTTCTACCGCGCCTCGACACGGCGGCACACGACGCGCTCCGAGTTCGACGTGACCGGCCGGACGGAGCTGCCGCCGGTCGCGATCGTGTATTCGTACGCCGGCGCCGGCACCGCGCCGCTCGACGCCGCCGTCGCCTCCGGCGCCGCGGGCATCGTCATCGCGGGCACCGGCAACGGACTGGTGTCGTCGGAGGAGCAGACGGTGTTGCGGCGCATCGCGGCGATGGACCGTGCGCGGCGGCCGGTCGTCGTTCGATCGGCGCGCGTCGGCAACGGACGGGTGACGCCGCGGGCGGCGTACGACGAGATGGACGCGATCGCGGCGGACAATCTGAATCCGCAGAAGGCGCGCGTGCTGCTGATGCTCGCGCTGACGAAGACGCGCGACACGAAGGAGATCGCGCGGATGTTCTCCGAGTACTGACGCCGACGTGCACCGGCTGCTGATCCTCTCCAAGCACGCGGACGCGTACCGGTCGCTCGTCGAGGCCGCGGCGCTGCCCGACCTGGCGATCGTCGCCGCCGAGGACGCGTGCGACATCGTCCTCGGCGAACCGTCGCTCGTGGCGCCCGCGCTGCCGCGGCTCGGTGCGGTGCGGTGGGTCCAATCGACGTGGGCCGGCGTCGAACCGCTGCTTGATCCCGCGCTGCGCCGCGACTACGTGCTGACCAACGCGCGCGGCGTGTTCGGCGGCCTGATGTCCGAGTACGTGTTCGCGTATCTGCTCGCGTACGAGCGGCGCTTGCTCGCGAAATACGCGTCCCAGCGCGAACGCCGCTGGGATCCGACGCCGCCGGGCACGCTGCGCGGCAAGACGCTGGGAGTGATCGGCGTCGGATCGATCGGCGCGGCGCTCGCGAGGACGGCGAAGCACTTCGGCATGCGCGTCAAGGGGTACACACGATCGAGCGAAGGGTCGCCGGACGTGGACGAGTACTTCCACGGCGGCGCGGTCGAGGCGTTCGCGCGCGATCTCGACTATCTCGTGTGCGTCGTGCCGAACACGAACGCCACGCGGCGGCTCGTCGACGCGGCGCTGCTCGCTGCGCTGCCGTCGCGTGCGGTCGTCGTGAACCCGGGGCGCGGATCGACGATCGACGAAGCGGCGCTCGCCGACGCGCTCGCCGGCGGCCGCATCGCCGGCGCGGTCCTCGACGTGTTCGATCGCGAGCCGCTGCCACCCGATCACGTGTTCTGGACGCTGCCGAACGTGCTGATCACGTCGCACACGGCGGCGCTCAGCGTCCCGGCCGACATCACGCCGATCTTCGTCGACAACTACCGGCGCTTCGCCGCCGGCGCGCCGCTCCGCTACGTCGTCAGCTTTGCGGACGGATACTGATCGCACACGAGCGGGCCGTCAGGCATCGCGACGCCGAACCGTTCGCGCGCGATCCGCGGGAGCTCGTGCCGTGCGACCGGCGTCTCGGCGACGCGGCCGTCGCGATAGCGCGTCAGCATGTCGGGGCGCAGGATGATGCGTTCGTCGCGACTCGCGCGCTGGACCGTCACGCTGCGCCGAAAGATCGATTCCGGATGCGTCGCGGTGAAGTGGTTGGCGACCTCGACGTCCCACGGTGTCTGCGGATCGTCGGCGAACTCGTACAGGTCCATCGCCGCGCCGTCGGCATCGCGCATCGAGAGCACCCAGAGGCGATCCTCGCGGCGCAGGCAGTACTCGAGTCCGCCCTGCACCGCGCGCGCCGTCGCGCAGCTCGATCGGCTCGAGCAGCCCGAGTCCGCCGAAGCCGACGTCGGCGAGCCAGCACTCTGCACCGAGCACCCCAGCACCCCCCGAGCACCGCCCCGAGCACTCAGCACCTCAGCACCCAACACCTCAGCACCCCCCTGAGCACCCAACACCCCAGCACCCAACGCCGTGGGCACTTTGAGCACCATGTGCGTGCGACACCACCGCTCGCGCGGTCCGCGGCGGACGCGGCCGAGCAGCGTCACCGGTTCGAATCCCACCTCGCGCAGCACGGCGGCGAACAGCGAGTTGTGCTCGAAGCAGTAGCCGCCGCGGCGCTCGTCGAGGAACTTCCGCTCGAGATCGTCCAGCGCGAGGCTGATCGATCCGCCGGTCTGGATCGTGAGGTTCTCGAACAGAAACGTCTCGCGGTGTGCGAGGTGCAGTCGTGCGAGCGCGGCGGCGTCCGCGCGGAGCGCGCCGGTGATGCCGACGCGGTCGAGATACGCGGCCAATCGCATGGTGTGCTACGATTATCGCTTCATGCGTCCGGCCGCCACCACCACGCTGCTGCTGAGCCTCGGGCTTATTCTGGTCGGCATTTGTGTGCCGACCTGCAGCGGGTGATGTAGCCAGACCACAACGAAGCGTCAGACAAGGGCCATCACTCGCGAGAGTGATGGCCCTTTTGCTTTTTGGAGGACGTGATGGAGACGATGGACACCAAACCCGTGCAGCCGGCGCCGCAGCCCGTGCCGCCCCCCGAGCCGCCGCCCGCGCCGGAAGAACCCGGCTACGGCCACGGCGTATGATCGGCGCGTGTTCGTCGGACATTTCGCGCTCGGGTTCGCCGCGAAGCGCGCCGCGCCGAGGACGTCGCTCGCCGTCCTCTTTGTCGCCGCGCAACTCGCCGATCTGCTCTGGCCTGTGTTTGTCGCGATCGGCCTCGAGCAGGTGAGGATCGATCCGGGCAACACCGCGTTCACGCCGCTCGATTTCGTCAGCTATCCGTACTCGCACTCGCTGCTGATGCTCGCCGTGTGGGGCGTGATGCTCGCGGCCGTCGTCGTCCGCCGCACCTCGCGCCGGACCTTCGCGCTCGTCGTCGCGCTCGTCGTCAGCCACTGGGTGCTCGACTGGCTCACGCATCGACCCGACATGCCGCTCTATCCGGGCAGCGCGCGCTACGGCCTGGGCCTCTGGAACTCGGTCCCCGCGACGCTGACGATCGAGCTCGCGCTGTTTGCGATCGGCGTCTGGATCTACGCGGCGTCGACGCGGGCGCGCGACGCGATCGGCCGATGGAGCTTCGTCGCGTTCGTCGTGTTTCTGCTGATCATCTACGCGTTGAACGTGTTCGGCGGGCCGCCGCCGTCCGTCACCGCCCTCTGGATCGTGGCGCTTGCCGGCGCCGCGATCCTCGTCGCCTGGAGCGCGTGGTTCGACTATCATCGGACGGCCTGACCATGCCGGTCGTCGACCGCGGCGGAGCGTCGATCTACTGGGAAGCGTGCGGGAGCGGCGCGCCGCTGCTGCTCATCATGGGCCTGGGCGTCACGCTCGAAGGCTGGAGTCGCCTCGGTCCGACGCTCGCGCAGCGCTACCGCACGATCCTCTTCGACAACCGCGGCACCGGCCGCAGCGCGGTCCCGCCCGGACCGTACGCCATCGACACGATGGCCGACGATGCGGCGGCGGTGCTGGACGCGGCCGCCGTGCGGCGCGCGCACGTGTTCGGCATCTCGTTGGGCGGGATGATCGCGCAGGAACTCGCGCTGCGGCATCCCGATCGCGTCGCGTCGCTCGTCCTCGGCTGCACCGCGCCGGGCGGACGCGACGCGGTGCCCGCGGACCGCGAGGTCGTCGCCGCGCTCGCCGCGCGCCAGACGATGACGCGCGAGCAGGCGATGTGGACGATGGCGCCGTTCATCTACGACGCGTCGACGCCGCGCGAGCGGATGGAGGAAGACTTCGCGCGCCGCTTGAGCGCGCCGGTCTCCGCCGACGGCTACTTCGCGCAGCTCGCCGGCATCCGCGCGTGGAGCGGCACGCGTCCGCATCTCGCGTCGCTCGCCGTGCCGACGCTGGTCATCCACGGCGAGACCGACCGGCTCGTCCCGCCCGAGAACGGCCGCATCCTCGCGCGCGCGATCCCCGGCGCACGCCTCGTGATGCTGCCGCACGCGAGCCACATCTTCACGACCGACGCCTTCGACGCCGCGCGCGACGCGGTGCTGTCATTTCTGGAGGAGCATGCCGATGTCATTCACCAGCCGATCGCTTAGCGTGCTGCTGCTCGTGTTCGCGGCCGGCGTGCTGGTCGGGCGCGCGCAGTCGAAGGACACGCGCGTCTTCGAGCTGCGACGGTACACCGCGCCGGAAGGGAAGCTGGGCGAGCTCGAGGCACGCTTCCGCGATCACACGATCCGCATCTTCAACAAGCATCACATGACGAGCATCGGCTACTTCGTGCCGCAGGATGCGCCGGACTCGCAGAACACGCTCATCTACATCCTCGCGCACCCGAGCCGCGAGGAGGCGAAGAAGCACTGGGCCGAGTTCCAGGCGGACCCCGAGTGGCAGAAGGTGAACACGGAATCGCAGGTCAACGGGCGCATCGTCACCAAGGTCGAGTCGACGTTCATGAACCCGCTCGAATTCTCGGAGATCAAGTAGGCGACTATGAGGCGCATCATCCTCGCACTTTCGCTGACGGCGATCGGGATCGCGACCGCCGTCGCGCAGCAACCGGGCACGCGGCCGCAGTTCACCGGCACGTCTACCGTGATGGACGGCAAGGATCTGAGCGCCGCGCGCCGCAGCTTCGACGCCGGCGCGCGCACGTACTGGCACAGCCACGACAACGGCCAGTTCCTCATGGTCGAGAAGGGGACGATGCGCACGCAGAAGCACGGCGAGAAGATGCGCGAGCTGAAGCCGGGCGAGAGCGACTACACCGCGCCGAACGTCGTCCACTGGCACGGCGCGGCGCCGAACGAGCCGCTCGTGCAGATCAACGTCGGCTTCGGCGGCGGATCGAAGTGGTACGAGGCGGTCACCGACGCGCAGTACAACGGGAAATGAACCGAGGTCACGCGCGCCCGCGCGCGTGCGCCGCGAAGAACGCCCAGATGACCTCCGTCGCGTCGATGTTCTGACTCGACGCGCCGAGCAGTCGCTCGACCGCGCGTTCCACCATCGGCCGCTCGCTGCGCCGCATCGGCCAGCGGTGACCGCCGCCTGCGATCTCGTACCACACGACATCCGCGCGGCAGCCGCCGTACGCGCGCCGCGTCACGAACGTTCCGTCGCGCACGATCGTCGGCATCGCGGTCGCCGCGACCGTCGCCGCGCAGCCATTCAGCGTCCGCCACAGTTCCTGCGTCGCGCGGCTGCCCTCGACGCGCCCGCCGGCCGCGGCGCCGTCGAGCGTGCCGCCGACCTCGCCGCCGCCGAACGGCACGACGGGATCCGACACGCCCTGGATGCCGACGATGGGCACCGGCACGGACGGATGGCACCGAGACGCGAGCGCGCTGGCGATCGTGCCGATCACCGGCGCCACGGCGGCGAAGGTGTCCGCCGCGTCGCACGCGAGCCGATTCACGAAGATCCCGCCGTTCGACGCGCCCGTCGCGTACACCCGCGCGCGATCGACCGGCTGCCGTGTCGCGACGTCCTCGACGACGGCCTTCGCGAACGCCACGTCGTCGACACCGGCGCGGTCGGCTTTGGTGGTGCCGCGGCCATCGGCCCACGAGCGCTCGATCCCCTGCGGATACGCGACGAGCACACCGTCTCGATCGGCGATGGCGTTGAAGGCGCCGAGCGTCTGCTGTTCGAGTGCCGTCTGCCCGCCTCCATGGAACGCGAGCACGAGCGCACCGCCCGACTGCGGCGGCACATGCAAGAGATACGTGCGCAGGCGCCCCTGAAAGCGGACGCCGATCTGCAGGTTCGCCGCCGCGCCGGCCGGCGCGCCGGCGGCCGACAGCGTGACGACCGCGACGCTGACGGCGGCCGCGAACAAGTGTGGCTTCATGCCCGGTCGTATCGTAAGCTGTGCGCATCATTCTTATGCCTACACGAACTTTTTACGGCGGTGTCGTCGCGGCGTCGCTCGCCGCAGCCCTCGCGGTCACGCTGACCGCGCAAACCGATGTCGACTGGACGCAGGCCAACGCGGCGACGCTCGAGCATTTCTCCGCGCTCGTGCAGATCGATACGTCCGCGAAGGAGCGGCCGGCGGCCGAGTACATCAAGAAGGTGCTCGACGATCACGGCATCCCGGCGTCGATCTACGCCGACGAACCCGATCGTCCGAACGTCGTCGCGCGGCTGAAAGGCAGCGGGAAGAAACGGCCGCTGCTGCTGATGGGGCACACCGACACGGTGACGATCGATCCGTCCAAGTGGAAGCCGTTCGGCGCCTTCAGCGCCGCGCGCGACGGCGGCTACATCTACGGCCGCGGCACGATCGACGACAAGGACAACCTGACGGCGAGCCTGATGATGCTGCTGCTGCTGAAGCAGTACCGCGTGCCGCTCGATCGTGACGTGATCTTCCTCGCCGAAGCCGGCGAAGAGGGGAATTCGCGCATCGGCATCCAGTACATGATCGCGCAGCACTACGACGACATCGACGCGGAGTACTGTCTCGCCGAGGCCGGCGACGGCATCCGCCAGAACGGCGCCGTCCGATACGTGGAGGTGGAGACGTCCGAGAAGTTCGGCAGCGGCGTCGAGCTCGTCGCGCACGGCATCTCCGGCCACGGATCGATTCCGCTCAAGTCGAACGCGATCGTGCATCTCGCCACCGCGGTCGGCAAAATCGGCGAGTGGCGGCCCGACATCAAGCTGAACGAGACGACGGCGACGTATTTCCGCAGGCTGTCGCAGATCGCGGCCACGCCGGAGCAGAAGAAGGTGTACGCCGACGTGCTCTCGACCGATCCGAAGGTGCAGAAGGCGGCGGACGACTGGCTGTTCGAGCATGAGCCGCGCAACTCGTCGAAGCTGCGCACGTCGGTGTCGCCGAATATCTTCCAGGGCGGGTATCGATCGAACGTCATTCCGTCGGAAGCGAAAGCCACGCTCGACGTGCGGATGGTGCCCGACGAGGACCGCGCGAAGTTCCTCGAGCAGTTGAAGCAGATCGTCAACGATCCCGCCGTCGACGTGCACTACACGGCCAACGCCCCGACACGGCCGCACGCGGCGCCGGCGCGCCTCGATTCAGAGCTGTACAAGACCGTCGAATCCGCCGTCGCGAAGGTCTACAACGTGCCGGCCGTGCCGAACATGCAGACCGGTGCGACCGACAAATCGCCGCTTCGCGCCAAAGGGCAGGAGTGCCTCGGCATCGGCTCGGCGATCGACGTCGAGGATCAGCTGAAGGGGTACGGCATGCACAGCGATCAGGAGCGCATCCGCGAAGACGAGCTCTATCGGTTCGTGCGCTTCAATTGGGAGATCGTCAATGCGCTGGCTCGCGCTCGTTAGCGTCGGGCTCCTCGCCCTCCAACCCGCGTCGGCGCCGAACTGGCCGGACGTCGAAACGGAAACGCTGCGCCATTACCAGGCGCTGCTGCGGTTCGACACGGTCGCGAAGGAGCGCCCCGCGGCGGAATACATCAAGCACGTGCTCGACGAGAACGGCATCGAGGCGCACATCTACGCCCTCGAGCCCGACCGTCCCAACGTCGTCGCACGCCTGAAAGGGAACGGCAAGAAGAAGCCGCTCCTCATCATGGGCCACACCGACGTCGTCCCCGTCGATCCCGCGAAGTGGACGTTCCCGCCGTTCAGCGCGACGCGCGAGGGCGGCTACGTGTACGGCCGCGGAACGATCGACGACAAGGACAACGCGACGGCCGGCCTGATGACGCTGCTGCTGCTGAAGCGGCTCAACGTGCCTCTCGATCGCGACGTGATCCTGCTGAACGAAGCGGGCGAAGAGAGCGCGTCGCGCATCGGCATCCAGTACATGATCGCGCAGCACTTTCCGGAGATCGACGCCGAGTACTGCCTCGCCGAAGGGGGCAACGTCACGCGCGAGCGCGGCCAGGCGACCTACGCCGAAATCCAGACGATGGAGAAGATCCCGCGCGGCATCGAGCTGACGGCGCACGGGATCTCCGGACACGGATCGATTCCGCTCAAGTCCAACGCGATCGTGCATCTCGCGGCCGCGGTGGGGAAGATCGGCGAGTGGCGTCCCGACATCAAACTGAACGAGACGACCGGAACGTACTTCCGGCGCCTCGCGTCAATCGCGCCGCCCGACCAGGCGAAGTACTACCGCGACATCGTGTCGCCCGACCCGGCGACGTCGCGCGCGGCCGACGACTGGATGCTCGAGCACGAGCCGCGCCACGATTCGATGCTGCGGACGTCCGTCTCGCCCAACATCTTCACCGGCGGCTATCGATCGAACGTGATTCCGTCGGAAGCGAAGGCGACGCTCGACGTGCGCATGCTGCCCGACGACGATCCGGCGGCGTTTCTCGCGACGATCACGAAGGTCGTCGGCGACCCGGCGATCGACGTGCGGTACACGTCGACGGCCGGCGAGCGCGGCAAGACGGCGGTCGCCAGCCTCGACTCCGAGGCGTTCAAGACGATCGAATCCGCCGTCACGAACGTTTACCACGTCGTCACGTTGCCGACGATGAGCACGGGGGCGACGGACATGGCGCAACTGCGCGCGAGGGGCGTGCAGTGCTTCGGCATCGGTCCTGCAACGGACATGGAAGATGGGCCCAAAGGATTCGGTTCGCACAGCGATCAGGAGCGGCTGCTCGAGAGCGAGCTGCACCGATTCGTCCGCTTCAACTGGGAGATCGTCACGGCTCTGGCCCGCGCTCGTTAGCGCGGGACTGCTGGCCGCGCAGGCGTTTGTTCCGGCACGCGCGCAGGAGCCGCCGGCCTTTACGAGCGCCGCGCGCACCGTCGCGGTGTACGCGACGGTGACGAATGCCGAGAACCGACTTGTCCCCGATCTCGGACGCGAGCAGTTCTCCATCGAGGACAACGGCAAGCGGCAGGAGCTGACGCTCTTCGCCAACGACATCCAGCCGATCACGCTCGTCATGCTGCTCGACCGCAGCGGCAGCATGCTCGCGAACTTCGAGCTCGTCGCGAAGGCCGCGGAATCGTTCGTCGACCAGATGCTTCCTCAGGACAAGGCGCGCATCGGCAGCTTCTCGAATCGAATCCAGATCGATCCGCGCGATTTCACCTCCGACCACGAGCAGCTGCACCAGATCCTCCAGACCGAGCTGCAGGAAGAAGGACCGACGCCGCTCTGGAACGCGATCAACGTCGGCATCACCGCGCTGCTGCACGTGCAGGGACGCCGCGTCATTCTCGTCTTCACCGACGGCGTCGACATGCCGGGCAACATGAGCAACATGAACAGCTCGCTGAAAGACGTGATGAAGCGCGCCGAAGAAGAGGACGTGATGGTCTACGCGATCGGCCTCGCGGGACAGAACGGACCGACCGCGCACGGCGGCGGCTTCGGCGGGCATCCTGGCGGCTTCGGCGGCGGCATGCCGGGCCGCGGCGGGTTCGGCGGGCGCGGCGGATATGGCGGCCGCGGTGGATACGGCGGCGGAGGACACGGCGGCGGCAGCTTCGACGATCACCCCGACGATGGACTGCCGAAGATCGCGGCGGCGACCGGCGGCGGCTACTTCGAGCTGACGCGGACGGCCGATCTCGCGTCCACGTTCAAGGCGGTCGCCGACGAACTGCACCATCAGTACGCGCTCGGCTTCACGCCGCAGAATCTCGACGGGAAGATGCACCAGCTCGCGGTGAAGGTCGCCGCGCCGGGCATGACCGTGCGTGCGCGCCGCAGCTATCTGGCGAAGAAGATCTACACCGGCGCGTAGACGTCAGCGCAGCAGCAGATCGATCTGCTCCTGGAACAGCAGCGCCGCCCACGCGGCGCCGAGTGCCGCCATCAACGTGAAGCCGGCGACGCGGATCGCGACGAGCCAGCGCGCGACCGGTGCGGCCGAGGCCCCGGCTCGTAGATCCAGTGCGGCTCGCCGGCCGGCATCGGTCTGAACAGCTGCGGCACGTCGGACCGATCCAGGTCCGCGAGGAACGTGGCATCGTCCATCAGCGACCGTGATCTCGCCATGCCGCACGTCGTGCGCGTCCCGTGCCACGCGGCGCGCCGGTGACAGAAAGACGAGGCGAGCGACACCGTGCGACAGGAACCGCCGCGCCGTGAGGTGTGCGGGAACGCACGCGTTCCTCAACGGAACAGCGCGATCTAAAATTTGAAACCGCAGGAATCCGGCGACGGCGATCGCGATGCGGCCGACATGCCGTGACCTCCGCCGCGCGATCGGCGTCGAACCGGTTTGCGGCAGATTGCGGCAGACCGTCGCGTCGAGGCCGGCGCCCGCGTCGAACTCGTCGAGCGCGGCCAGGAAATCGTCGTCGTCGAGCCGCAGCCGCCGTTGCGCCATCGTATGTCTGCACATCGCATGATGAACAACACGAACAGTCGCGCGTCGTTAGCCGTGCGAGTCCTGCTGTGTGCCGTGGCGGTGAGTTCCGCCAGTTGCCAAACAGACGTCTTTCGAATGGCGACGACCGAATCGCCCGACCGCACCATTCTCGTCGATTGGTACGAGTTGGCCGGCGGCGGCGGCGCCGGGTGGTCGGAAGATCAGGTCCGTTTGCGACCGAGTGACGAACGATTCAGAACCGGCTCGGACTGTGTGTTCAGGGCCGCGTCCGCGGACCGGCTGAGCATCCGGTGGAAGGATTCGCGCTCTCTCGAAATCGCGTATCCACACCAGGATTCCGTGCTGAAGTCGGAATCGCGTTGGCGCAACGTGTCGATTTCGTATCGGGAAGATCCGGCGTTGCGCCGCCACCCGACGGCGGTGCCGTGAGTTGATCAGCGTCCCGTTAGTCCGTCACAATCCGCACGATGTGACCGCCGGATCGCTCCGCGCGAAACTCGCGCGTCGCGATCCGCCGCGCGCTGAACCCCATCTCGCCGGCGAGCCGTTCGATGTCGGACGCGACCAGGTTCAGCAGCCGCGCCTGATGTCCTTTCGCGCGCAGCGACACCTCGCTCTCGCACAACGACATCAGCTGCTGCCACTGCAAATCGAGGGGCGTGATCTTCATCGCGTCGATGTGGCTCGAATTGTACCCGTCTGCTCAAGCTCGGCCTTGTCGACCGCCGCACCGGCGCGCCGGCAAGGCCGTTCCGACGTGCGGCGTCCGCATCGCCGCCGCGTCATGCGCCAGCATTCTGCACGCGTTCTCGGCACGAACTCATCATCCGCCGAGCGCGGCCGATTCCCGGAGGGCATGAATCACGGTCGAGGAGTGCCTATCGAAGCGGACCGCCGCCGGCTCGTTGACGCCGTCCTGCTCGCGTTGACGCTGCCGCTCGCGACCGCGACCGTCGCGCGCGCCCAGGACGCGCCCCCTGTGTCGTCGATGTCGATCGAGCAGCTGCTCGACATCGACCTCGATCAGGTGTACAGCGCGTCGCGCTTCCTGCAGGACGTCCGCCGCGCGCCGGCTTCCGTGACGATCATCACCTCGTCGGACATCAAGACGTTCGGGTATCAGACGCTGGCGCAGGCGCTGTCGAGCGTCACCGGCTTCTACACGACCTACGACCGCAACTACACGTATCTCGGTGTCCGCGGCTTCAATCGTCCCGGCGACTACAACAGCCGCGTGCTCGTGATGATCGACGGTTACCGTGCGAACGACGCGATCTACGACGAAGCGCTCATCGGCACCGAGTTTCCGGTCGACGTCGCGCTGATCGATCGCATCGAGGTCATCCGCGGGCCGAGCTCGTCCCTCTACGGCAACAGCGCCTTCTTCGCCGTCGTAGAGGCCGCGGTACCGAGTCGCGTTGAAGACGAGCCGCACCGAAAGCTGCGTGCGTTCGTCGAAGGTACGGCCGTACTGGAGCGCGGCGAAGGCCTGCGTGTCGGTCGTCTGGAAGCGTGGGTCGGCGAAGATCGTGTTCCACGCGGCGGGCGGCACCTCCTTGCGCCGCGTGACCCAGCCGGTCTCGAACGAACAGTTGCCGTAGCCGACGCGCCCGAACGCGCTCAGGGACCGATCCGCGTCCATGTGCCGCGCGATGCCGCCGGACGCGCGCACATGACGATCAGCTCCCGCTTGCTCGCGCTCGCCTCGTCCGTGCGCCGGAACTGAGATGCGCCAGACGTTCACGTGGATCGGTCGTGTGCTGGGCGCCGCGGCGGGCGCGTACGGCGCGTGGGCCCTCGTCGCGTGGACGCAGTACGGCCACGCCGAGCGGCCCAGGGACTGGCCGTCGGACGCCCTGCTCGATCATTTCATGCCGTCGTACGACGTCGCCGAGCGTCACCGCACGTTCGTGTCGGCGCCGGCGCCGATCACCTACCGCGCGGCGTGCGAACAGGACCTGTTGTCGTCGAGCGTGGTGCGCGCGATCTTCCGCGCGCGCGAGATCGTGCTCGGCGCCACGCCCGATCGCGTCGAGCGTCCGCGCGGTCTCGTCGAGTTGACGACGTCGCTCGGCTGGGGCGTCCTCGCCGAAATTCCCGATCGCGAAATCGTCATGGGCGCCGTCACCCGGCCGTGGGAACCGAACGTCGTCTTCCGCGCGCTGCATCCGGATGTGTTCCCGTCGTTCGACGAGCCGGGCTACGTGAAGATCGTGTGGACGCTGCGCGTGCATGCGGCCGGGCCGGTGCACAGCGTCTTCAGCACCGAGACCCGCGCGACGACCACCGATCGCTTCGCGCGCGAGCAGTGCCGTCGGTACTGGGCCTGCTTCTCGCCCGGCATCTGGACGATTCGTCGCCTCTCGCTCGGGCCGCTGCGGCGCCACGCCGAGCGGCGCGCGCGCGCACTACAATGATCGTTCGATGTACCCGACATCAGCGCTGACGCGCGGACGGTCGGCGGCGGGCGCGTCCCGCTTCTTGCCGCTGCTCGCGCACGGCCAGACGATCGCCAGCGCCGATACCGGCCTCGCGTACCGCATCGAGCGGCTGCTCGGCGAAGGCGGCTTCGGGCAGGCGTACCTCGCACGCCGCCTCGGGCGCTCGGGCGTCGTGCCGTCGACGGTCTGCATCAAGGTCAGCGCGCGGATCGACGGCTGGGTCCGCGAAGCCTACTTCGGCCAACTGCTCGACGGCCATCCGCGCGCGGTCCGCGTCTACGATCGCTTTCCGCTGATCGTCGACGGCCGCACGCTGTACTGCCTGACGCTCGAGTACGCGCGATATGGAGACCTGAGCGCGTTTCTCGCGCGATCCGATCGCCGGTGGACCGAAGCGACGACACGCCGAGAGATCGCCGGGCTGCTCGAAGTGCTCGCAAAACTGCACCGCGGCCAGACGCTCCACCGCGATCTCACGCCGATGAACGTGTTCGTCTGCGACCACTACACCCTCAAGCTCGGCGACTTCGGCATCGTCCGGCAGCAGAGCGATCGCCGCGGCATCACCGCGCACACGATGAACACGCTGACGGCGCCGAGCGACATCCTCGCGCGCGCCGTCCCCAAGTGGCAGGCGCGCGACGATGTGTATCAGGTGGGGCAGCTGCTCGGGATGCTGCTGAAGGGCGACGCGCGGACGCGCGTCCGGCCGCACGAGGTGCGCGGGATGGCGTGCACCGATCACCTGAAAGAGATCGTGTACCGCTGCATCGGCGAGCGGCGGAAGCGCTACGAGAGCGCGGACGAGATGATCGCGGCGCTGCGCCATCCGCCGCCGGTGCTCCGCGCGGGCGTGCTGCGATCGCTCAAGGGCGTGCATCTCGCCTTCACGGGCATCCTCTCGGTCAAGCGGCGCGACGCTATCCGCGCGGCGCGCCGCGCGGGTGCAGTCGTCCACGGCGCGCCGTCTGCGAAGACGTCGGTGGTCGTCCGCGGCCGGCCGAATCCGCTGCAGGCCGCAGGCCGCGACGGCGGGATCAAGCTGATGGAGATCAAGCGGCTGCGCGAGAAGGGGCACCGCATCACGCTGCTCAACGAGCCGCAGTTCTGGCGGCTCGCCGACCGACGCGCGCCGCGCTGACGTCCGCGCCGGTCGACGTGCTACGGATGCGAGACGGCGACGGCGTACGCGACCGGTCCGACCTGATTGGTCACGTCCGAGACGATGACGCAGTAGGCGCCGGCGGCGAGCGATCCGGACAGTTGCGGCGTGCCGCTCGCCTGCGCGGTCGTGAACGAGTTCGCGAGCGGCGTGCAGCCCGTGATCGACGACGTCCCGACGGCGAGTCCCATGGCGACGGTGGTCAGGAGCGTGCCGTTGGGCAGCGTCTCGGTCGCGGAGGTCAAGGTGATGTTCACCGTGCCGCCGCCCTGACCGACGGCGAAGTTGTTTGCGGCGCTCTGCAGGACGCCGTTGATCGGCGCCGGCACGGTGCCGGTCAGCACATCGGTCGTAATCGTCTGTGACGGCGACGTCGTCGAACTGGTCGACGAGTCGGAGCCGCTGCAGGCGCAGGTGACGGCGAGCACGGCGAGCGCGAGCGACAGGCGAAAGATGGACGGCATCATCGGCGCAGCTCAGCAATCATAGTGCCAGGCGGGTGCCTGGCACTTGCCTGGCACTTGCCTGACACTCGCCTGGCACTCGCCTGACACCGACGGCGGATCTGTCGCCGAAAGGCGGCAGTCCTGTCCTGCACTAGCTCCACTCCCGCCAGTCCGCGGCGACCGCGTCGCCCATCGCCTGCGCCGCGCGCTCGAGCCATCGCCGCGGACGCCGGACGAGATCCGGATGAATCCGCGGTCCGCGCTGGCCGAGATGGATGTTCGCCGTTTCCCATCCCATCGCGCGCAGCAGCTTTTCCTCGTCGCGCGACCGCGGCATGTCGGCGATTTCGATACGGGAACAATCGGGCGCGAGACGCCGGACGATCCAGCCGCGATCGACGCGGAAGAACGGATCGGGCGCGCGCACGGCGCGCGACAGCAGCGACTCGGGATCGACGCCGATCGATCGCCGTCCCGTCGCCCAGACGGCGGCAGACGGGAGGATCGCTTTCGCCTCGCGCGCGAGGAAACCGCCCTGCCATTCGGCGAGCGCGACGACGCGCGGCCGTCCGAGACTGCCGACGCCGGCCACGCGGCGCACGACACGAAACGGCAGCCGCCGGTCGGGCATCGCCGCCTGCAGCACCGCGCGCGCCTTCGTGTCCGTCGTCGGCGGCAGCGCGTCGAGCCGCGGCCAGTAGCGCTCCGGATCGCGCAGGCGGCCGAGCGCGATCCGCCGCAGCCAGCGCCGCCGCTCGGCGAGGACGATCGCGCGGCCGCCGCGCTCGAGCGACGTCGTGTAGCCGTCGAGGATCGCGGACGCAATCACGCGCGGCGACAGCGAGAAGTGACCGTGCCGCGTCGCGAGCGTCGCGCTCGTCGCCAGGCGGACGAGATCGTTCGTATACGGCAGCGTGCACGCTTCATCGACGTCGTTGACGCCCCACACGAGGCGCCCTTCCGCGTCGCGCCACGTGCCGAAATTCTCGACGTGCAGATCGCCGACGCACCGCACCGCCGGCGCTTCCGCCAGCTCCGGGCACACCTCGGCCCATCGCTGCACCCAGCGATAGAACGTCCCGCGGAGAAAGACGAACGGGTTCTCCGCGAGACGCGCGTGTTTCAGCTTCAGGTCGGGACGGACGAGCGGAATGTGCCGCGCCGCCCAGCGCTCGTAGTCGCGCGTGGCCGCGTGGATGTCCATCCGTGTCCTTCGTCAGGCGCTACGCGCTCACGGGCGGGCAGACGTTGCCGAGCACGCCCGATCCGCCGCAGTAGCTCGTGTCCTGGATCTGCACGAGGATGCCGTCGGGATCGGTGAAGTACAGTTCGGGCGTCCCTTCTTTCGCGCCGCCGCGATTCTCCATGCGCATGCTGATGTAGTGGCGCATCGGTCCGACCGGACCCGTCTGTCCCTCGCGCGGCTTGATGCCGTAGCTCTCGAGCGCTTTGATCACCTGCTCGGGATCGAAGTGCTCCATGTTGAACGAAAAGTGATTGATGCTCGCGGGACGCGGCGGTGCGCCGGCGCGGCCGCCACCGCCGCCGGTGTACATCGCGAACTCGACGCCGCTGCCGATCGCGACCGTCGGCGCCGTCGGCCCCTGGAACGATCGAATCCCGGCGCCGAACAGCTCGCGATAGAACGTCGTCGATCGCTGCGCGTCGGTCGAGAACACCGTCACGTGGCTGTAGCCCTTCAGCGCGATCAGCCCTTTCTTCGGCGACGGTTCGGGCGATCCGCACTGATTCCCGAGCGGGCCGCTGCCGCTGCAGTAGCTCGGATCCTGCAACTGAAACGTGATGCCGTCGGGGTCGTGCGCCATCACCCGCTGCGCGCCGTCGACGACGTTCACCTGCACCGTCATCGGTCCGGCCTCGTCGCGCTTCTGCACGCCGTGCGCGGCGAGCGTCTTCAGGACGCCGTCGACGCTGAATCGCTCGACGCCGTAGCAGTAGTGATCGATGCGCGGCGTGCGATCCGGACGGTTGGTCGTCAGATCGATCCCCGCACCGGGACCGATACGCAGCGACGCGTCCGCGGTCCGGTTCGTGCGCTCCCTGGCGAGGCCGAACAGGCCCTGATAGAAGTCGATCGACTGCTTCAGATCGGAGACGACGAGCGTCACGTGGTTGAAGCCGCGGATCGTCAGCGTCGGCTTCGCCTGCGCGAAGACCTTCGGCGCCAGCATCAGCGCGGGAATGGAGGCCAGAAATCCTCGGCGATCGATCGGTGCAGTCATGGTGCGCATACGTTACCATTCCCCGCCATGCGGATCGCAATGGCGGTGTTGGCGGCGACGGTCGCCGTGTCCGCGCAGTCGACCTACGGCGATATCGATACGCTGTTCGCGGAGTTCGTGGGCGCCAACCATGTCCCCGGCGCTGTCTGGGGCATCCTCGTCGACGGTCGCCTCGTGCATAGCGGTGCCGCGGGATACCGCGAGCTGGCCACGAAGTCGGCGCCCGACGCCGAGACGGTGTTCCGGATCGCGTCGATGACCAAGAGCTTCACGGCGATGTCGATCCTGAAGCTGCGCGACGAAGGGAAGCTCTCGCTCGACGATCCGGCGGAGAAATACGTCCCCGAGCTCGCCTCGCTGAAGTACCCGACAGCGGATGCACCGAAGGTCACCGTGCGGCACCTGTTGTCGCACTCGGAAGGGTTTCCCGAAGACAACCCGTGGGGCGATCAACAACTCGCAATCAGCAACGAACGACTCTCAGCCATGATGCGCGCCGGCATTCCGTTCTCGAACGTGCCTGGCGTCGCGTACGAGTACTCCAACTACGGCTTCATGATCCTCGGGCGCATCGTCTCGAACGTCTCGGGCGTGCCGTACGCCGATTACGTGTCAGCGAACATCCTGAAACCGCTGGGCATGACGTCGACGACGCTCGAGCCGGCGTCGGTGCCGCCCGATCGTCTGGCGCACGGCTACCGATGGGAAGACGCGCAGTGGAAGGAGGAGCGGCAGTTGGCGTACGGCGCCGGCGGATCGATGGGCGGCATGATGACGTCGATCGACGACCTCAGCAAGTACGTCGCCGCGTTCCTGTCGGCGTGGCCGCCGCGCGACGGTCCGGAGACCGCGCCGATCCGGCGCGCGTCGCTGCGCGAGATGCAGCAGGTGTGGCGTCCGGCTGGAGCGACGGTGACGCATGGCGCCGCGGGCGCGCTGCAACTGACGAGCGGCGGCTACGGCTTCGGTCTGCGCATCGCCCAGACCTGCGCCTTCGAGACGATCGTGTCGCACTCCGGCGGTCTCCCCGGATTCGGGAGCGTCATGACGTGGTTGCCCGAGTACGGCGCGGCGGTCATCGCATTCGGCAACAAGACGTACACCGGTTGGGGCGGTGTCGCGAATGCCGCGCTCGAAGCGCTCGCGAAGGACGGGCGCATCCGTCGGCGTGCGGTGCAGCCGTCGCAGGCGCTGACCGACATGCAGGCCGCGGTGTCGCAACTCGTCAACAGATGGGACGAGGCGCTCGCTGACCGCATCGCCGCGGGCAACTTGTATCTCGACGAGTCGAAGGCGCGCCGCCGCGCCGCGATCGAGGCATTGCGCGCGAACGCCGGCGCGTGCGCGGCGCCGAACGGATTCGATCGCGTCGAGAACGCGCTGCGCGGCGTCTGGACGCTGTCGTGCGAGCGCGCGAAGCTTCAGATCGCGATCACGCTCGCGCCGACGATGCCGCCGACCGTGCAGTATTTGAGCGTTGCCCCGGCGACGCCGATTCGAACGGAGAGGTGCCAGTAATGGGGACGAAGGACAAACGGGTCGACGCCTACATCGCCAAGGCGGCCGATTTCGCGAAGCCGATTCTCGTCCACCTTCGCGACGCCGTACACACCGCGTGCCCGGAGGTGACCGAGACGATCAAATGGGGCATGCCCGCGTTCGACTACAAAGGACCGATGTGCGGCATGGCGGCGTTCAAGCAGCACGCGACCTTCGGCTTTTGGAAAAGCTCGCTCGTGTTCGGCAATGACGACGGTACGTCCGCGACCCGAACGGGATGGCCGCGTTCGGCAAGATGACCTCGGTGAAAGACCTGCCGCCCAAGAAGGTGTTGCTCGGCTACATCCGCAAAGCCGCCGCGCTCAACGACGAAGGGGTGAAGGTGCAGCGGACGCGCGCCGCGCGCAAGCCGCTGCCGATCCCGCCGGCGCTGGCCGCGGCGCTGAAGAAGAACAAGACCGCGAAGGCGGCGTTCGACGCGATGCCGCCGAGCCATCGGCGCGAGTACAACGAATGGATCGGCGACGCGAAGACCGACGACACGCGCGCGCGCCGGGTGGCGCAGGCCCTCGACTGGATCGCGAGCGGCAAGTCGCGCAACTGGAAGTACGCGCGCTGAGCCTTGAGGGTTGAGCCTTGAGAGTTGAGACTTGATTGTTGATTACGATCAGCACTGGCCGGAGATGTTCGCGGCCGAGCGCGATCGGCTGGCGACGGCGCTCGGCGTGCGGGCGATCCGCATCGAGCACAACGGCTCCACCTCCGTGCCTGGCCTCGCCGCCAAACCGATCATCGACATTCAAATCGCCGTCGCGTCGCTGCAGCCGCTCGCGCCGCTCGTCGACGCGCTGACGCCGCTCGGCTACGTCCACGTGCTGCATGCCGACGATGCGTTCTGCCCGTTTCTCCACCGGCCGGCGGCGTGGCCGCACACGCATCACGTGCATCTCGTCGAAGCGGGCGGGCTCGAAGAGCGGCGGACGCTCGCGTTCCGCGATTACCTGCGCACGCACGACCACGCCAGGCGCGCGTACGAACAGCTCAAGCGCCAACTTGCCGCCTTGACGGATGCCGGCGATCCGGCGTCGCGCGAAGCCTACGCGGTCGCCAAGACCGACTTCATCGAAGCGATTCTGCGGCGAGCCCTTCCGCCAGCCTGAGGCGCGCCGTCAGGAACCGCCGCTCGGGCTCCGAGCACGGACACGCGAGCGCCGCCGCGAACGCCTCGGCGGCTTCGCCGGGGCGCGCCACCTCCAGCAGCAGCTGACCGCGGACGGCCAGCAGGTGATGGTAGCTGCGCAGCGTCCGGTCGCGCTCGAGCGGCGCGATCGCCGCGAGCGCGGCCTCCGCTCCCTTCACCTTGCCGACGACGACGGCGCGGTTGAGCGCGACGACCGGCGACGGGTTGATCGCAAGGAGCTGATCGTAGAGCGAGAGGATGACCGGCCAGTCGACCGACGTGGGATCGAGCGCGCGCGCATAGGTCGCGGCGATGGCCGCCTGCACGTGGTACTCGCTCACCTCGTCGCCGGCCATCGATCGATCGAAGTGGTCGAACCCCATCGCGATCAGCCGCTCGTCCCAGCGGCGGCGATCCTGATCTTCGAGCCGCACGAGATCGCCCGCAGCGTCCACGCGCGCCGGCAGGCGCGCCGCCTGCAGCGCCATCAGCGCGACGAGCGCGTGCACGCGCGGGGCGGCCAGCGGCGAGAGCGCCACGAGCCGTCCGAGGCGCAACGCCTCCGCGCACAGATCGTCGCGGATCAGATCCTCGCCCGACGCCGACGCGTATCCCTCGTTGAACATGAAGTAGAGGACGTCGAGCACCGCGTCGACGCGGGCGGCGAGCTCGCGCTCGGCGGGCAGGTCGAGCGTCAGCTGCGCGTCGCGGATCTGGCGCTTCGCGCGCACGAGACGCTGCGCGATCGCCGTTTCGTCGGCGAGAAACGCGCGGGCGATTTCGCGCACGCTGAAGCCGCCGGCCATCTTCAGGCTGAGCGCGATGCTCGCGTCGCGCGAGAGCGCCGGGTGGCAGCACATGAAGATCAGGCGCAGCTCGTCGTCCCGCAGCGCGGCGTCGAGGTCGGGATCGGCCGGCGGTCCGGCGGCCGCGGAGAGCGACCGCGTCAGGTCGGCGACGATCGCGTCGGTCTTCGCGCCGAACGTGCGGTCGCGGCGCACGGCGTCGATCGAGATGTGGTGCGCGACGGTGTAGAGCCAGCCTGCCGGATTGTCCGGGACGCCGTCGTACGGCCACGTCTGCAGCGCGCGGACGAGCGCGTCCTGCACCGCTTCTTCCGCGAGCGCGACGTACGCGGGGCCGAGGACGCGCGTCAGGCGGGCGACGAGACGGCCCGCCTGATGCCGGAAGAGATGTTCGACTAGGCTGTCGGCGGTTCCCACAGCTTGCGGACTTCGATCGTGCCGTACTGCGCGCCCGGGTGATCGAGCGCGAGCGTCACCGCCTCGTCGTAGTCGCGCGCCTCGATCAGATAGAAGCCGCCGAGCACTTCCTTCGTCTCGCTGTACGGTCCGTCGCTGGCGCGCGGCTTTCCGTTCTGGTGGCGAATGACGCGGCCGGGATCGTCGCCCAGGCGTTTGCTGTCCTTGGTGAACGGCTTCAGCGTCCACGCGCGGTACTTCTCGATCGCCTTCTGCATGTCCTCGGGGCTCAGCTTCGCCCACTGGGACGGATCGTCGTAGAGCAGCAGCATGAATTGCGGCATGTTCGTTCCTCCATCATAGAGACGAACGGCCGCCGCGGCGATCGACAATCGCGCTAACTCATTCGTACCGCAGCGCGTGCATCGGATCCACGCGCGACGCCCGCAGCGCCGGGATGAACCCGGCGGCCAGGGCGACGAGCGCGAGCGCGGCGGTCGCCGCGGCGAGGACGAGCGGATCGTAGCCCTTCATCTGGAACAGCAGCGACTGCGCCAGCCGGCCGAGCCACAGCGACGCCGCGAGGCCGATCGTGCCGCCGACGAGCGTCATGACGCCGACCTGGCGCAGGATCATCGCGCGAACGCGCGCCGCGTCGGCGCCGAGCGCCATGCGCAGGCCGATCTCGCGCGTGCGCTGCGACACGGTGTACGCGAGCACGCCGTAGAGGCCCACCGACGCCAGCAGCGTGGCCAGGACCGCGAACGCCGCCGACAGCACGCTGATCATCCGATCGAGGAACGTGTTCTGGCGAATCTGCTCCGGCATCGTCCGCAGGTTCTCGACCGGCAGGTTCGGATCGAGCTGCGCGACGACGCGCGGAATGGATGCGAGGAACGGGTGCGGGTCCCCCGCCGCGCGGACGTAGAACGAGAGCGATCCGACATCCGGCGATGCGCCCTGCGCCTCCGGCCGGAAGTACTGCGGCGGGATCTGACGCTTGACGTCGCTGTACTTCGCGTCCTGCACCAGGCCGACGATCTCGATGTCGAGCGCGCGCTTCGACGCCTCGCTGTCGCTGCCGATGTGCTTCCCGACAACGTCGCGGCCGAGATTGAATTTGCGGGCGAACGCTTCGTTGACGATCGCGACCTTCGCGGCGCCTTTCGCGTCGGCCCGCGTGAACTCGCGCCCGGCGATGAGCGGCATGCCGACCGTGCGGAAGAACCCGGGCGACACCTCGTTGAAGTTGGAGTTCGTGTTCGTGTCCGGCGTGGCGGTGAACCCCTGCACGGCGACGTCGTTCCCCCAGTTGTTGCCGGCGAGCAGCGGGACGAGCGCCGAGGTGACGCCGCTGACGCCGGGCACCGCCCGCAGCGCGTCTTCGAGCTGCTCGAAGAACCGCATGGACTGTTCCGGCTTGTAGCCGTTCAGCGAAGGGGAGACGGCGAACGTGATGACGCTGTCGACCTTCACGCCGAGATCGACGCGGCTGACGTTCATCAAGCTGCGCGTGAACAGCCCCGCCGCGATGAGCAGCGAGAGCGACAGCGCGATCTGCGCCGTCGCGAGCGTCCATCGGAAGCGCGCGGCGCTGCGCGCACCCGACGGCTGCCCGGATTGTCCTTTCAGCGCCGAGGCGAGGTCCGGCCGCGTGCTGTGGATCGCGGGGAACAGTCCGAAGAGCAACCCGGTCGCGATCGTCAGGCCCGCGGCGAAGAGCATCACCGTGCGATCGACGTGCCAGTCGAATCCGGCCGTCGCCATCGCGGGCAGCAGCGACGCGATCAGGTCGAGCGTCCACTGTGCGACGAAGAGACCGGCGGCGCCGCCGAGCAGCGCGAGGAGCAGCGATTCGAGCAGCAGTTGACGCACGAGCTGCCAGCGGCTCGCGCCGATCGACAGCCGGACGGCGATCTCGCCCGCACGCGACGCCGACCGCGCGAGCAGCAGGTTGGCGATGTTGGCGCACGCGATGATCAGCACGAACGCGGTGACGCCGAGCAGGAGCCACAGCGACGGCCCGGCATCGCTCGGGACGCTGCTCTGGCCGCGCGAGCCAGGCTCGAGGACGATCGGCTTGGTGCGGAATTTCTGCAGCGTCTGCGGACTCATCCCCTTCTGCAGCGGCACCTCGACGTCGTTGATGATGCCGCGATAGAGCGGGTCGAGGCCGGCGTGCGCCTGCTCGATCGTGACGCCCGGCTTCAGGCGTCCGAAGAGATAAAACGAGTACGCGCGTCGGTTCTCGAAGCCGGTGAACGTCGTTTCGAGCAGCGTGCGCATCGTGATCGGCGCGAAGATCTTGGGCTCGGCGCCGAGCGTCGATCCGTCGAAGCCGCGCGGCGCGACGCCGACGATGGTCATCGACTGCCCGTTGACGACCATCGGCTGGTTCAGCACGTTTGGATCGGCGTCGAGGCGATTCTGCCAGTAGTCGTAGCTGAGGACGATCACGTGCGACTCGCCGACCGTCGCATCGTCGGACGGCCCGAGCAGGCGGCCGAGCGCGGGACGCAAGCCGAGGACGGGGAAGTAGCTGCCGGAGACGAGGAGTCCGTCGCCGTTGATCGTCTGGTGATTGAACGCGAGATTGACCCCGACCAGCCGGTGCGCCGCCAGGCCGGTGAAGACCGTCTGCGCCCGCTCGAGGTCGCGGAACATCGGGTAGCTGAACACGTCGTCGCAGTTGCCGCGCGTGCTGGCCTGGTTGCACGACTGGTTGCCGGGTTTCGGGCCGGGTGCGAGCAGGTTGACGAGCTGTCCCGGCGCCTGGACGGGTAGCGGCCGCAGCAGCATCTGGTTGAACAGCGAGAAGATCGCCGCGGTCGCTCCGATCCCGAGCGCGAGCGAGACGATCGCGACGGTGGTGACAAACGGCGTCTTGAAGAGCGTGCGCAGCGCAAACTTCATGGCTCCGATGTTAGACGGATGCGCGGCGCGGTTGGTTTATCGGACAATGACGGTCATGACGCGAGTGGAGTGGCTGGCGAAGCACATCGAGCGGACGGTGACGGGGCCGCTGTGGCACGGCCCGGTGCTGGAGGATCTCGTGGGCGACGTGACGGCGGAACAGGCGGCCGCCAGACCGATCGCCGACGCGCACTCGATCTGGGAGCTCGTCCTGCACGTGGCCGCGTGGGCGGAGATCGGCCGCGCGCGCCTCGACGGCCGCGCGATCAGCGATCCGCCCGACGAGGTGAATTTTCCGCCGGTGCGCGAGGCGAGCGCGACGGCGTGGGACGCGGCGCGCGAGCGGCTGCGCGAGAGCTACCGGAATCTTGCGGCGCGGGTGCGGCAGCTCGACGAGTCGACGCTCGAGGTGCGCGTCCACGGCCTGCCGTACACCGTCGGGTTCATGCTGCACGGCATCGTCGAGCACGGCACCTATCACGGCGGGCAGATCGCGTTGCTGAAGAAAGCGAGCGCGCAGCGGTGAAGCCGACGTTCTTCGCGTCGGCCGTGGAGTTTCGGGCGTGGCTCGAGACGCACCACGCGCGCAAGACCGAGCTACTTGTCGGCTTCTACAAGACGACGCGCGGAGCGCGAGCCGCGCACGGAGCGCGAGGCTTCAGCCGAGCGAGTCTGACGTACGCCGAGGCGCTCGACGAAGCGCTCGCCTTCGGCTGGATCGACGGCGTGCGCCGCAGCCTCGACGCCGAACGCTGGACGATTCGTTTTACGCCGCGCAAGGCGCGCAGCATCTGGAGCCACATCAACGTCCGCCACGTCGAGCGCCTGACCGCGGAAGGACGTATGATGCCGGCCGGACTGCGCGCGTACGCGGCGCGATCTGCGGAGCGCAGCGGCATCTACGGCCACGAGCGGCAGCCGATGGCGTTCGACGCGCCGGCGAAGACAGCCTTCGCCGCGAACCGGAACGCGAAGACGTTCTTCGACGCGCAGCCGCCGGGTTATCGCCGCATCATGACCTACTGGGTGATGAGCGCGAAGAGAGGCGAGACGCGCGCGCGGCGTCTGGCGCGGCTCGTCGAGAAGTCCGCGCGCGGCGAACGCATCGACCTGATGAAACCAAACGCATGACCACCGACGTCCAGATTCGTCCCGCCACCGAACGCGACGTGCCGATCGTCCTCGAGATGATCACCGCGCTCGCCGACTACGAGAAGCTCGCGCACGCCGTCACCGCGACGGAGCAGACGCTTCGCGACACGCTCTTCGGCGCGCGTCCCGACGCGGAGGTGGCGATCGCGTGGGCCGGCGCCGAGCCGGCCGGCTTCGCGCTGTTCTTCCACAACTACTCGACGTTTCTGGCGCAGCGCGGGTTGTACCTCGAGGATCTGTTCGTCAAGCCGGCGTTCCGCGGCCGCGGCATCGGCCGCGCGCTGCTCGCGCATCTCGCCGCGATTGCCGTCGATCGGCAGTGCGGCCGCTTCGAATGGTCCGTCCTCGACTGGAACGCGCCGGCGATCGGCTTTTACAAGAAGCTCGGCGCGGTGCCGCTGGACGAGTGGACGATCTTCCGGGTGACCGGCGACGCGTTGCACAGGCTCGCCGGGCGCTCGTAGCCGCACCCCAAGAAACACGCGTCTTCGTGTCTGCCCTGCGCTAGAATCGCGCGATGATTTCGAAGCCGTTCGCCAAACTGACGCTCGCGGGCGCGGCCTGCCTCGCACTGACCGTTTTCTCCGACGCGGCGGGACCGGCCGGGCCGGTGGACTTCGTCGCGCACGACATCGCCACCGATTTCCGCGGCGGCTACGCCGTGTCGGTGGCCGACTTCAACAAGGACGGCAAGATCGACGTCATCGCGAACACGCTCGCGATTCCCGAGCTGGCGTGGTACGAAAACCCGACGTGGCAGAAGCACGTCATCGTCACCGACACGCCGCAGATCGTCAACGAGGCGGTCGCCGACATCGACGGCGACGGCATTCCGGAGGTCGCGTTCCAGAGCGGCTTTGCGATGCAGGCGGCCAACAGCGCCGGCTTGAACTGGATCGCGCGCAGCGGCGGCCACCCGACCGAGCAGCCGTGGAAGACCGAGAAGATCGACACGTTCCCGACGTCGCATCACATCGCGTGGCTCGATCTGGACGGCGACGGCAAGAAGGAACTGCTCAACGCGCCGCTCATCGGCGAGAAGAGCCTCGCGCCGACCTACGATCAGGACAAGGCGTCGGTGTTCTGGTACCGCCCCTCCGACTGGAAGCGCCACGTCGTCACCACCGACATTCCGGGGATCATCCATCGCGTGCGGCCGGTCAAGTGGGACGGAAACGGACGCGATCAATTCCTCGTCGCGAGCTTCGAGGGGATCGCGCTCTATCGTCCGACCGGCACGGGCGACGCGATGACGTTCCCGAAGACGCTGCTGTCGCACGGGCACGAGGAGAAAGCGCCGCGACTCGGCGCGAGCGACGTCGGCGTCGGCAAGAACGACGGCAAGCGCTTCTTCGCGTCCGTCGAGCCATGGCACGGCAACGAGGTCGTCGTCTACACGCAGAACGGCAGCCAGTGGACGCGCCGTGTCATCTTCGACAAGGTCACGAGCGGACATGAAATCGCCGTCATCGACCTAAACGGTGACGGGCGCGACGACATCGTGGCGAACGACAACAGCCAGCCGACGCAACGCAACCCGAACGCGCCGGCCGGCGGCGTGCACGTGTTCTACGCGCCGGCGGATCCGGCGACGGGCACGTGGCAGTATCAGCGCATCGAGGACAAGGTCGCGATGAACAGCTGCGTCGGCGCCGACGTCAACGGCGACGGCCGCAACGATCTCGTCTGCACGGGCGCCGGCGGCGTCATCCGCTGGTACGAGAACAAAGGTCCCGCGCGCCCATCCACCGCAGGGAAGTAAGCCGGGTCCTCGGACCTGGCGCAGGAGGAGGGAACATGAGCGTTTCACGCCGCCACTTCGTCGGAGGCATCGCGGCCGCACTCGGCTACCTGAAGGTCGGCCCGGAGGCGGATCTGTTGGCGCAGAATCGTCCCGGCGCCGCCGCGTCGGCGCCCCGCATGGCCGCGCCGCCGCTCGACGACTGGGACAGCTACGCGCACCTCTCCAGCAACGAGAACTGTTGGGGGCCGCCCGAGAACGTCATGAAGGCGATGAATGGCGCGTGGAAGTACTCGAACCGCTACGGCTATCCGGACGGCAACATCGAGGCCGAGATCGCGAAGCACCACGGCGTCAAGACGGAGAACATCCTGCTCACGGCCGGCTCCGGCGAGGCGCTCGACGTCGTCGCGACGACGTATCTGCTCGGCGGGAAGAAGGTGCTCGGCGTCGAGCCGACCTACAGCACCGTCTACCAGCACGCGACGAGCCTCAAGACGACCGCGATCAAGCTGCCGCTCGGCAAGGATTATCGCCAGGACATCCCGGCGATGATCAGAGCCGCGAACGCGCACGCGAGCGAGCTGGGCTTCGTCTACCTCTGCAACCCGAACAACCCGACCGGCATCCACGTCACGAAAGGCGAAGTCCGCGAACTCCTCGACGGCATCCCGAAGGGCATGCCCGTGCTGATCGACGAGGCGTATCACCACTTCGTCGCGGCGCCCGACTACGCCACGTCCGTTCCGTACGTCCTCGAGGGGCGTCCGGTGATCATCGCGCGGACGTTCTCCAAGATCGCCGCGCTCGCCGGCATGCGGCTCGGGTACGCGATTGCGCCGAAGCCGATGATCGACCAGATGCGTCCCTACAGCATGGGCAGCATCAACGCGCTCGTGAAGTGGGGCGGCGTCGCATCGCTCAAGGACGAGGCTGGCCAGGCGAAGATCAAGAAGATGGTCACCGACCTGCGCGAGAAAGCGAGCAACGAGCTGCGCGCGTACGGCTACGAGGTGCTGCCGTCGCAGACCAACTTCTTCATGGTCGCGATCGGCCGCGAGATTCAGCCGGTCATCGAGGAGTTCCGGCAGAAGAAAGTTCTCGTCGGCCGCCCGTTCCCGCCGATGACGACGCACATGCGCGTCTCGGTCGGCACGGCGGATGAAATGGACCGCTTCATGCGGGCGTTCAAGGAGATCTTCCCGGCGAAGGCGGCCGTCAAGACGACGGCGCTCTAGGCGGGCACTCGTTTCGGTCGTTCATGGCGCACAACGATCGCTCGCGGCGCGCGTTCATCGGGTACTTCTCGTCGATCGGCCTGTCGTCCACGCTGCTGCCGGGCGTGTTGTGGGCGCAGGTGCGGGAGCAGGGCGACGGCAAGGTCACGCCCGAGATGCTGGCACACGCCCTCGAGGTCGCGGGCCTCGAGTTCAGCGACGAGCAGCGCCAGCAGATCCTGACCGGCGTCAACCGCAACCTGGCGCAGTTCGCGGAGCTGCGCGCGATCCACATCGACCCGAACCTCGCGCCGCCGCTGTACTTCTCGCCGCTCGTGCCCGGCACCACACTCGATCGCACGCCGCGGCCGTTTCGTCCGGCGCCGGCGAAGCACGTCACGCGTCCGGCCGATCTCGAAGCGGCGGCGTTCTGGCCGATCGCCGATCTCGCGCAGCTGCTGAAGTCGAAGCAGGTGAGCTCCGTCGAGCTGACGCGGATGTACCTCGATCGCCTGCACCGCTACAACGGCACGCTCAACTGCGTCGTCACCTTCACCGACGATCTCGCGATGCAGCAGGCGCGGCAGGCCGATCAGGACATCGCCGCCGGGCGCTATCGCGGTCCGCTGCACGGCATTCCGTGGGGTTGCAAGGACATCATCGCGGTGCCGGGATATCCGACGCAGTGGGGATCGGCGGCGTTCAAGGGGCAGACGTTCGACATCGAAGCGACGGTCGTGCGCCTGCTGCGCGAGGCCGGCGCCGTGCTCGTCGCGAAGCTCGCGACCGGCGAGCTGGCGAGCGGCGATCAGTGGTTCGGCGGACGCACCAACAACCCGTGGGATCCGAAAGAAGGATCGAGCGGATCGTCGGCGGGTCCGGCCAGCGCCACTGCGGCCGGGTGCGTCGCGTTCGCGATCGGCACTGAGACGAGCGGATCGATTCTGAGTCCGTCGACGGTGTGCGGCGCGACCGGGCTGCGGCCCACGTTCGGCCGCGTGAGCCGCTACGGCGCGATGACGCTGTCGTGGACCGAGGATCGGCTCGGACCGATCTGCCGGACGGCCGAGGATTGCGCGTTCGTGTTCCAGGCCATCGCGCGGCCCGACGAGCAGGACCCGAGCGTGATCGATCTGCCGTTCAACTACGACGCGGGGATCGATCCGCGCACGCTGCGCGTCGGCTATCTCGCCGCCGGCTTCGACGAAGCGAACCGCGACGCGGACTGGAAGAAGAACGAAGCGCAGACGTTCGAGACGCTGAAGGCGCTCGGCGTCACGCCCGAGCCGTTCGACCTGCCGCCGCTGCCCGGCAACGTCACCGGCGGTATTCTCGGCGCCGAGTCGGGCGCCTCGTTCGACGAGTTCATTCGCGCCGGGCGCGACAAGGCGATGACGAATCCGCAGCGCGCTGCCGGCATGCGCACGAGCCGGCTCGTGCCCGCCGTCGAGTACCTGCAGGCACAGCGCGTCCGCGCGATGGTCATGCGGCAGTTCGCCGCGGTCGTCGGCCGATTCGACGTGTACATCGCGCCGTACATGAACATGCGCGGCGGGGCGGGACGGGCGGGCGGGGCAGAACGCGGCGGCGGGCCCGGTGGGGACGGCGCGCGGGGCGTCAGCCGAACAGAACCGCCGCCGAGCGTCGTCCGCGATCACTTTGCCGTTGCCAACGTCTGCGGCTACCCGGCGGTGGCGGTGCCCAACGGATTCACGGCCGACGGTCACCCCACGAGCGTCACGTTTCTCGGGCGTCTCTACAACGAAGGACCCATCCTCGCCCTCGCGCGCGCGTACCAAGAGCGTGCGGGCTGGCACCTGCGCCGGCCGAACATTTCGCTCTAATTTCGCTGTGCGTCGCGCGGCGGCGAGACGTTCGACGCCGATCTCGCGCGTAATACGGTCGGAAACAGACCGTTACCTGGGATTTATGCCCTGAGCGCGGTGTGCGCTTGTAGAATAGCGCCCACCCCCAATCGCCCCGCTCGACGACTCGGAGTGACTCGATGTCCTGTGTGACCGATTTCCCGCTCATCCTCAGCGACGACCGTTTGTACAGCGAAAGTTTGAGCCGCATCATTTCGGCGGATCCCGCGGCGGTCGCGCCCGGCATCGCGGTGATCGACAGCCGGATGGCCGACGCGCTGGCGCGCTGCGTCGAGGTGGCCGCCAGCCACGCCGTCGTCATCGTCGGCGTCGCGGACGATGACATGGCGCAGCGCGCGCTGATGGCGGGCGCGCGCGGCATCGTGTACAAGACCGAGCCGGCCGAACACGTGGTGAAGGCGATCGAACTCGTGCGCTCCGGCGGCATCTGGGCACCGCGTCGGGTCGTGGCGGCCGCCTTCGCGCAGGCGATCGGCGATCAGCGTCATCGCACCGGCGCGGCGGCGCTGGTGCGGCGCCTCAGCCAGCGCGAGCGCGACGTCTTCTACGTGGCGGCGTCGGGCGCGGGGAACAAGCAGATCGCGGATCACCTGTCGATCAGCGAAGCGACGGTCAAGGTGCACCTCACGCACATCTTCAAGAAGCTCGGGATCCAGAGCCGCGGCCAGCTCGCGGCGGCGTACCACGGGCTGCTCCGCCAGTAGGCACACCGCCGGAAATCCGACGGCAACCGCACGAAACGCGCGCGAATAGGCCGGGCACGGCGCTTGCGCGTGCACCGGTCGACATCGCGCGTGCTGCGAGGGAGACCGTTATGCGTACTTGTCTGCTCTTGTTGGTCGGATTGGTTCTGGTCGCAGGTCGAGTGTCAGCGCAGCCGGCCGACGTCGGCAGCTACACGTGGGCGGCGTCGTGCAAGGACTGCCACGCGAAGGAGTACGCGTCGTGGGAGCAGACCAAGCACGCGAAGACGATCCTGCGGCTCTCGGCGGACGAGCGCGGCGCGGCGTGCTTCAAGTGCCACAGCACGATGGGTGACGCGGCGCTCGCGAACGACGTGAACGTCAACGTGCAGTGCGAGCGCTGCCACGGCGCGGGCAAGGCGCACATCGACGCGGCGGCATCAGGCGCGAAGAAGCCGGGCCACATCGTCGCGGTGCCGGAGGAGTCGGTCTGCGTCGAGTGTCACTCGGAGCAGAGCCCGCACTTCAACTTCTTCTCGTATCTCGCGCTGAAGCCGCTGGTGCATCAGACAAAGTGAAAAGGTAGAAGTTAAAAGTCAAAACCAGGAAGACTGCGCTCCCACCGCGAGATGAGCGACACGCTGCGCCTCGTCGCCGGAGCGGTCATCGCGTTCGCGTTGCCGCCGCGGACTTGATTTCTAAGGAAGACAGACGAACGTTGCCGCGAAGAGCAGCACGCCAAACACCTGCGGGCGACGGAGCTTCCTGACGCTTGTGATGAAGATCGCGACGAGCTGGTCGACTTCGTCGTGAAGCCGGCGCGCTTGGTCGATGTCCGCCGCGAGATTGCACGCAAGGATGATGCGGAGCCAGAGCCGCGCCTCGCGGGCTTCCTTCAGGACGATGGCATTTTTTGCCGCGAACTCTCGGCGCGAGAAGGCGCCTTTTGCCTCCTCGTAGTTTGCAGCGACCGATGTTCCCGAGCGGGAGAGCTGCCATGCGACGTGGCGGACAACTCCCGGTTCTTCAGCCAGTTTCCGCGAGAATCGAACGACGTCGCACGCGAACGCAAACGTCCGCTCGCCGAGGTCGCGCTGTGTCATGGTGCGGAGCGCAGCAAGGCGCCGGCCATGACGTGATTTTCCTGGTTTTAACTTTTAACTTTTAACTTTTAACTTTTCAATTTGGCAGGATCGCGGTGCTGTTCCGCTTCGGCACCTGGCCGACCGGAATCTGCGTGATCTCTTTCCGCGCGGCGATGTCGATCACCGACACAGAGTTCGATCCCGCATTCGCGACGTAGGCGCGCGCGCCGTCCGGCGTCAGCGTCACCCAGTCCGGATGATGGCCGACCTTCGTGTCGCCGAGCAGCGTCAGGCCGGGCAGCGAGTAAAAGTAGATGCGCGTGTTCATCTTGCTGAGCACGCACAGCGTCTTGCCGTCGGGCGTGATCGCGAGCCCGTGCGCCGGCGATCCCTGCAGCCCCTCGGTGACGCGCTCGGTCGCGGCGACGTCTGGCAGCTTGATCTCGTTCACGATCTGATGCGTCGCGAAATCGATGCCGATGAAGCCGTTGACGTTCGAGATCTGCGCGAACATCCGCTTCGTCGATCCGTCCGCCGCCGTCTCGAACGCGATCGGGCGCACGCCGTCTTTCGTCGGCACGGTCCAGAGGATCTCGTCGGTCTTCTGATCGATGACGCTGATCTTCCGTCCCGGAATCGATCCGGCGACGACGAACCGGCCGTCGGGCGTGACGTAGACGTTGTGGATGCCGCCTTCGGTGCGGATCGACTTCACGCGCGTCAGCGTCGCCGCGTCGATGACGTCCACCGCGCCGGCGCCCGCGACGATCGCCGCATAGACGCGCCGGCCGTCCTTGCTCACCGCCACGTTGTTCGGGTGGTTCGTCAGCGGAATCCGCTTGATCACCTTCAGCGTCTTCAGGTCCGCGACGTCGAGCGTCGACTCCGCTTCGTCGGTGATGTACAGCCGGCTGCCGTCCGGCGCGGGCGCGGCGCCGTGATTCACCTCGATCCCCTCGATCTGTCCGACGACGGTGTTGGTCGCCGGATCGATCAGCATCACGCTGTCGCCCGCGGAATTGGTCTGGACGATGCGGACGGTCGCCGCGTGCACGGCGATCGGGAGGGCGAGCGCGAGCGCGGCGGCGAGCTTGGCCTTCATGACCGGACACTTTAAACTATCGCGGCCATGTGGTTCATCGTCTTTCTGCTGCTCTGGCCGCAAACGCCGCCGGAGCTCGATTTCAACGCGTACCGCGCGCACGTCGAGCCGCTGCTCCTCGAGAAGCGCCCCGGCCACGCGCGCTGCGTCGTCTGTCACTCGACCGGCACGGCGTTCCGGCTGCAGCCGCTGCCGAAAGGGCAGGCCGCGTACTCGGAAGAGGCGTCGCGGAAGAACTTCGACATGGTGAAGAAGTTCGTTCGTGCCGGACATCCCGACGAGAGCCGGCTGCTGCTGATGCCGCTCGCGCACGAGGCCGGCGGCACCGAGTTCCACCCGGGCGGCAAGCACTGGGAGACGCGCGACGATCCCGAGTGGAAAACGCTCGCCGACTGGGTGAACGGCGGCCGCTGACCGAGCGCCACCCTCACGTCTCAGGTCTGAACTCTCAGCTTGAGACGCGAACGTTCAGAGCGGAGACCGCACGATTCCGCTGGTACTTCAGAGGGAAACGCCGCATAATAGAGCCCAGCGATTTTGCGCGCGGGCGCCCCTTCGGGCGTCCTTCACAAGGAGATGACATGGCGAAGAAAGCGACGAGCAAGCGGAAACCCAACGCGGCCTTCATGAAGCCCGTGACGCCGGACGCCGCGCTGTCGGAGGTCGTCGGCTCGAAGCCGCTCCCGCGCACCGAGCTGACCAAGAAGCTCTGGGCCTACATCAAGAAGAACGGCCTGCAGGACAAGAAGAACAAGCGCATGATCAAGTCGGACGACGCCTTGAAGACCGTCTTCGGCGGCAAGGCGCAGGTCAACATGTTCGAGATGACGAAGCTCGTCAACAAGCACGTGAAATAGGTCTCGTCGGCGGCGTCGGTCGGGTGGGTCGGGTCGGTCAACGCCGCTCCGTGATCTCACCCACCCCACCCACTCGACTCACGAGACCCTCCGACCCGCCCGACGCCCGTGATAGCATCGCGCTTTCCCTCTCCAAGGACAGCGATTGATGACGTCACGGCGGTATCTTCCCGCGCTCGTGTTCCTCTTCGTCGGCAGCGGATGCGCGGCCCTGATTTACGAGATCGTCTGGTTCCAGCTCCTCCAGCTGGTCATCGGTTCCTCCTCGATTTCCCTCGGCATCCTGCTCGGCACCTTCATGGGCGGCATGTGCCTCGGCAGCGTCGCGCTGCCACGCGCCGTCTCGTCACGGCAGCATCCGCTCCGCGTCTACGCGTCGCTTGAAGGCGGCATCGGCGTGCTCGGCCTGCTGATTCTCTTCGGCATGCCGCTCGTCGGCGGCCTCTACACCGCGTGGGCCGGCGACGGCATGTTCAGCATTTTCGTCCGCGCGATCGTCGCCGGCGTGTGCCTGCTGCCGCCGACGATGCTGATGGGCGCGACGCTGCCGGCGATCTCGCGCTGGGTGAAGGCGACGCCCGAGGGTGTCGCCTGGCTCGGCTTCTTCTACGGCGGCAACATCGTCGGAGGCGTCGCGGGCAGTTTGCTGGCCGGCTTTTATCTGCTGCGTGTGTTCGACGTGAACGTGGCGACGTTTGTCGCCGTCGCGCTCAACGCGCTCGTCGCCGGCGCGGCGTACCTCGTGTCGACGAGAGCGGAGTACGAGCCGCCGCACGCCGTCGGCTTCGTGCCGGTCGAGACGCGATCCCGGACGAAGGGGACGGGCGCCGTGTACGTCGCCATCGCGCTGTCCGGGATGACGGCGCTCGCGTCGGAGGTCGTGTGGACGCGGCTGCTGTCGCTGCACTTCGGCGCGACGGTGTACACCTTCGCGCTGATCCTCGCCGTGTTTCTCGTCGGCCTCGGCCTCGGCAGCACCGTCGCGTCGCTGGTCGTGCGCGATCAGGCCGAGGCGCGGCGCGCGCTCGGCTGGTGTCAGCTGCTGCTGTGCGCCACCGTCGCGTGGGCGGCGTATCAGCTCACCGAGTCGCTGACCTACTGGCCGATCAACCCCTCGATCTCGACGTCGCCGTGGTACACGTTTCAGCTCGACATGGTCCGCTGCCTGTGGGTCGTGCTGCCGGCGGCGATTCTGTGGGGCGCGAGCTTCCCGCTCGCGCTCGCGGGCGTCGCCTCGAGCGAACAGGATGCCGCGCGCCTCGCCGGCGGCGTCTACGCCGCGAACACGGTCGGCGCGATCGTCGGATCGCTCGTCACCAGCTTCGCGTTGATCCCGTGGATCGGCAGCTCGCACAGCGAGCAGGTGATCATCATCGCTTCCGCCCTCTCGTCGCTGCTGCTGTTGGAGCCGGCGTATGCGGCGGTGCGGCCGGCGCCGGACACGGCTGGCGATCCCAGCGTCCGCGTTCCGGCCCGCGGCTGGGCGTGGGGCGGCACACTCGTGCTGGCGGTGGCGATGGTATCCGCCGGTCTCCTCGCGCGCAGCGTGCACGAGCTGCCGGGCCTGCTCGTCGCGTACGGCCGCTACGCCGCGACGCGCGTCGGCCAGGCCGACATCATCTACGTCGGCGAAGGGCTGAACGCGACGGTCGCCGTGTCGGAGCTGCCCAACGGCGTCAGGAACTATCACAACGCCGGCAAGGTGCAGGCGTCGAGCGAGCCGCAGGACATGCGGCTGCAGCGCATGCTCGGCCACATGACGACGCTGATTCCGCGCGAGACCAAGAAGGTGCTGGTCATCGGCTGCGGCGCCGGCGTCACCGCGGGCGCGGTGTCGATCGATCCGGCGCTCGAGCACGAGACGATCGCCGAGATCGAGCCGCTCGTGCCGAAGGTCGTCTCCACCTACTTCGCCGAGAACAACTTCGACGTCGTCCGCAACCCGAAGGTGCACGTGCGGATCGACGATGCGCGGCACTTCGTCGAGACGACCGGGGAGAAATTCGACGCGATCACGTCGGACCCGCTCGATCCGTGGGTGAAGGGCGCCGCGATGCTCTACACGCAGGAGTTCTTCCAGATGGCGAAGAGCCACCTGAACCCCGGCGGCGTGATGACGCTGTTCGTGCAGCTCTACGAGAGCAACGAAGAGGCGGTGAAGAGCGAGATCGCCACGTTCCTCGACGTCTTCCCGAACGGCGTCGTCTGGGGCAACACGAGCGAGGGGAAGGGCTACGATCTCGTGCTGCTCGGGCCGGTGGATCGGATCACGATCGACGTCGACGCGATCGACGCGCGGCTGAAGCGGCCGGAGTACGCGCGCGTGGCGCAGTCGCTGCGCGAAATCGGCATGACGTCGGCGATCGATCTCTTCTCGACCTACGCGGGACGCAAGCCGGATCTCGCGCCGTGGCTCCGCGACGCGCAGATCAACCACGACAAGAACCTGCGCCTGCAGTATCTGGCCGGCCTCGGCCTGAACCTCTATCAGGCCGACGTGATTTACGCCGACATGCTGAAGTACGTCAGCCGGACGCCGGACGATCTGTTCACCGGATCGGAGCAAACGAAGCAGACGCTGCTTGCGGCGATCCGGAACTCGCCCGGTCGGTAGCCAAGGGCCTCGCCCAAAATCTCCGCAACGGCGGCCGCCGCGGCGAGCTAGAATCCGGGCCACAACAAGGAGGCTCCATGTTCTCGCGCCGCGGCATCATGTTCTCGCTCGTGTTTCTCGTCGCTATGGCCACGTCAGGCGCCGCACAGACGTTTCGCGGCGGGATCTCGGGACGGGTCGTCGATTCGACCGGCGCGGTGCTGCCGGGCGTGTCGCTGACGGCAACGAACACCGCCACCTCCGCGTCGCGGACGACGACCTCGTCGGCGACCGGCGATTTCTCCTTTCCGGATTTGCCGCTCGGCCCCTACACGGTCGAGGCCGCGCTGCAGGGGTTCCAGACCGTGAAGATGGCGGTCGAAGTGACGGTCTCGCGCATCTCGTCGATCGAGGTGAAGATGGGATTGTCGCAGGTGGCCGAGACGGTGCAGGTGACGGCCTCGGCGATCACGCTCGACACGGTCTCGACCTCGCTCAACAACGTGATCCAGCCGAAGCAGGTGCAGGATCTGCCGCTGAACGGGCGTGACTTCACCAAGATGCTGCAGCTCTCGCCGGGTGTGGCCGCGAACCAGACGTCGGTCAACGGCGCGCGCACGCGCGGCAACAACTACCAGATCGACGGCGCCGA
>Ga0070741_10003130_pt1 | contig 41951 bp, 30 predicted proteins | sample Coa_R1_4_FD_66440 | JGI IMG/M metagenome (GOLD analysis project Ga0070741, IMG submission 66440) | Surface soil microbial communities from Centralia Pennsylvania, which are recovering from an underground coalmine fire - Coalmine... | ecosystem: Environmental > Terrestrial > Soil > Unclassified ... | reverse complement strand
TCTTGTCAGACCGCCTGCGCGTACACGACATCGAGCTATACAACGTGATCTTAGGCGTGTGCGCAGGTCTCTGGAACTTCTATCTGACATATTGATTTTACACATCGCAACAAGCCTAATGATCATCAAAAGGGGCCGGGGCTGTCCGGCCGGAACAGAGGAACAGCCCTTGGCAATGACGGGAGAATCCAATGCTTCGTAACCTTCGCGTTCTGTTCGGCTGTTCGAGCCTCCTGCTCTGCATCGCGCACACCGCCGCGGCGCAAAATAACAACACGGCCTGCGCGCCCAATATGAGGTTCGGGAGTCTGCTTGACGGCGTGCAGATCAGCGGGCAGGGCAGGCTCGTGTTCGGCGAAATGATCGCGACCTGTCTGCCCGAACCGGCGCGGCAAAGCAGTTCGAACTATCCTTACGACCCCGACGACGGCGGGAAGTTTTCGACCGTCGTCAAAAGAGCCAGTGGTGAGGCGCTGACCACTTACGTCTGGTACGTGGAAAAGATCAGCAGCCTCTGGGTGATGAATCACTACAAAGTGGTGGGCGGCGAGGCGGCAATCAAACCACTCACGCCGGGCGATTACGTGCTGGAATTCGCCGTCGAAGACAAACCTTTTCTGCGGCTTCCCTTCTCCGTCGCGACGACAAAGAACGAGGACATCTACAACCCGGGAACGATTTATCTGCTCAACGGCGCGTGGAATGATTACGGCGCGTTCTGGTACCTGAAGCCCGAGCGTTACACGCAATTCCTCGTCTTCCTGCGGGACACCGGCAAACCGAATCGGCAGGGCACGCCCGTTGATCTGAAGCTGATTCGCGTGAAAGACAACAAAGTGCTGGCCACGAGCCGGCCCGACGACGCGGTGCGGCTCAAACCGTCGTGGAACCTTTTCAAGCTCAGTTTCAATCCGGTGTCAGACACGGGCGAGCCTGCCGCTTCGGGCGAATTTCACGCGAGCGAGGTTCTCAAAACGGATGGCAACTACCTGGTGCGCCTCTCGCTCGACGGCAAACTTTATGGCGAGTATCAATTCACGGTCAAAGGCGGCCAGATTCAGTATCAGGGCCGCCAGCTGCGCGATCCGGCCAGCCCACTCGTGCAGATTGAAGACGTAAACAACTCCTGGTGGATCAGGCGCAGGTGAGTCCGGCAGAACCTGCGAACCCGGGGCTGACCATTCCCCCGGGGAATCCACTTCCCGCCTTCCTCAATCGGGGGCAGCTGAAAACCGAACGGCTGCCCCATCACCACGACATCACCAATCCATCACCAAAACCTCATGAATGGATCCGTCCTTCTCCGTAATATCCACCCGGGCTGATGATGGTGTCGGAGCGATGGGGCGAAACAACCGGACAAAGGGAGGAACCAATGAGTACGTCTACGGTCAATTTGATGATGAGGCCATCAACCACGAGTCTGGCGGAGAACGGGAATGCCCGGATGGACAGGTCGCGGATTCAGGCGTGGTTCCACTGGGGCAACCGCCACCGCAAGCAGGGGCGTTATGAGAGTGCCGAGGCGCTCTTCCGCCAAGCGCTCACGCTCGCACGCCAGACCTGCGGCACGCGGAGTCTGGAAGCGGCTCAGGCGCTCAATCACCTCGCGATGATCTCGCAGGAGCAGGGGGATTTCAAAGGCGCGGAAGTCGCCTACCGGATGGCGCTCAGCACAATCGTCGCGCTCTTCGGTTCCGACCATCGGCGGGCGGCGGTCATCTACTATAACCTCGCGACGCTCGAGCTGGCGCGCGGCGATTACGCCTCGGGCGAGCAATATGCCCGGCGCGCGCTCGCGATTCGCGAGGAGACGTTCGTGCTGAATCAGGCCGACGTGGCCGAAGCCTGCTCTCTGCTGGCGGCGCTGCTCGACGGGCAGCACAAGGAAGAAGAGGCGGCGCATTATTACCAGCAGGCGATTGCCGTCTGCGAGTGCGCCTTCGGGCGGGAACACGACGAGATCGCGGACGACCTCTGTCACCTGGCGGAAGTCTTCCGGGCGCAGAATCGGATGGCCGAAGCCGAGCAATGCTTCGAGCGCGCGCTGGCGATCAGGGAGAAGGCTTTCGGGGCCGGCACGCTCGAAGTTGCGCTGACCCTGACCAACCTGGCTGCGCTCTGTCACGCACAGGGCAGAGAGGATGAGGCCGCCAGGCTCCTGCGTCGCGCCCAGGTGATTTTTGATAACACGCTCGGCCAGCAGGACTGGCAGGAAATCGCCAGCCTCGAACATTACACCCGGCTGCTGCGGCTGATCGGCCATCAGATGAAGGCGACCTCTCTCACAGCCAGTGTGACGTAATCACACGAGGAACTGACACCGGGGTCAGTCATCTTCTGGTGACAGAGTCGTAACGACCGACTAAAATGGCGCGGCCTCCTACCGGAGGGATTGGGCCGTGATCTCCTTTATCATCCCTGCTTACAATGAGGAGCGGCGGGATGATCCGGAATCGGCGGCTTGATCTGACCGGCGGCACCTGAGTCGGAAGGCCTTATTGAGAAAGCTGAGAACGGCGTGGCCCTGAGTTTGCATCCTGATCATCGCATTAAAAAAGGCGATGATTCAGGAGAAGGAGATATTTCCATCCATTGAAATCGTCATCAACGCCGGTTCCGGCGCGGATGACAAGGAAGCCGTCTGCCTCCGACTCTCTGAATTTTTCAGATCAAACGGAATCCATGCACGCATCTCGCTGGCCGCGAGCGGGGCAGAGATTGTCGAACTCGCGCGGCGGGCGGCGGGCGGCCCCGGGGCCACAGTCATTGCCGGAGGCGGCGACGGCACGATCAATGCCGTCGCCTCGACGCTCGTCGGCACTGATAAAATGCTCGGCATCCTGCCGCTCGGGACGCTCAATCATCTCGCCAAAGACTTGCACATCCCGCTTGACCTTGAAGCGGCCGTCCGCACCATCGTCGCGGGCCACTCAATCAGGATTGATGTCGGCGAAGTAAACGGCCACATTTTTCTCAACAACTCAGGTCTGGGCCTCTACCCCAGCATCGTGGATCAGCGCGAGAAGGGGCAGCGGCTGGGGTATGGCAAGTGGCCGGCATTCTTCCGGGCAGTGCTGACGGTGCTGCGGCGTTACCCGTTCCTCGCCGTCCGTCTGAGCGCTAACGGTCAGGCGTTCGTGGGCCGCACGCCGTTTGTCTTCATCGGCAATAACGAATATGAGATCGAAAGCCTGAATCTCGGCGCGCGGGCGTGTCTGGATGCCGGACAGCTGAGTCTGTATATGACACACCGCATCGGACGGCTGGGGCTCGTGCGGCTCGCACTGCGGGCGCTCTGCGGGCGCCTGCGCGGGGCGAAAGATTTTGTCGCCCTGTGTTCTGAGGAGATCTGGGTGGAGACCCGGCGCCGGTACGTCCGCGTCTCCATAGATGGCGAGGTCATCATCCTGCCCCCGCCACTGCACTACCGTGTGCGACCGGGCGCGCTGCGCGTGATCGTCCCGGAAGCCCCCGGGCAGGAAATGAAGTAATGAGGTGATCATGCGGACTCTCGTCCATCTCTCCGACATTCATTTCGGTCGGGTTGATTATTCGACGATCAACCCTCTCGTCGAGGCGGTCAGGGGCGTCAGGCCGGATCTCGTCGCCGTCTCGGGCGACCTGACGCAGCGCGCCCGGGCCACAGAGTTCGAGGAAGCGCGGGCGTTTCTGGACGCCCTGCCTTCGCCGCAGATCGTCGTCCCGGGCAATCACGACGTGCCGCTTCACAACGTCTACACGCGATTCCGGCGACCGCTCGATAAATACCGGCGCTACATTACTGACGACCTTCAGCCATTTTACGTGGACGAAGAGATCGCCGTGCTGGGCGTCAACACCGCGCGCTCGCTCACGGTCAAAGGCGGTCGCATCAACCGTGATCAGGTCGCGCATATCCGCGAGCGGCTATGCAACCTGGGTGATCAGGTCGTCAGGATCGTCGTGACCCATCACCCTTTCGACCTGCCGGAAGACCGCGGCGAGAGGGATCTGGTAGGCCGCGCGCGCCTGGCGATGGAGACGCTCGCGGACTGCGGTGCTGATGTCCTGCTCGCCGGCCATCTTCACACGGGGCATACGGGCAGCACCGCCGCGCGTTACGGGATCGCCGGGCACGCGGCGCTCGTCGTGCAGGCGGGCACGGCGACTTCCACGCGGGGCCGGGGCGAGCCGAATTCATTCAACGTGCTGCGAATCGAGCGGCCACACATTACCGTCGAGCGCTGGGACTGGCAGCCTGAGCGGGCGCGCTTCGCCCTCTCCGCCAGCGAAGTCTTTCGCCACACGCCCGACGGCTGGATGCCGGACCATCCGGGCGAGATGTGAAGGCACGATTCCCTGTCAGCTCGATAGTATTAATCCGTGTCCGACAAGCTGCCAGCTTGTCGCAGGCTTCGACAGATGGCTCTGTCGGAAATACTCGACAAGCTGGCAGCTTGTCGGACACGGGGATGAATCTCCCACGCAACAATTCAGCCTGAACCATATCGGGTGGCAATCGCACTATATCGCTCGAACGCATTAGCGCAATGCCGGACCGCCTTGGTCATTCCACATCCCGCAGGAGAAAAACTGCCTCCCTCCTTTCAACTTACCGGGTTGCTCTTTAATCAGCGCGTCTGGCAGGTGATTTGCAATTGAGGGTCAGCCATACAGGGAGGTAATTATGAAAATTTCAATGACGAAAATTTACGCGCGCGCGCGGATGCAGGCGGCACTGCTCGCGCTCGCTCTGGTCATCGCCCCGTTCTCAGCCGTCGCTGCCGGCGTCAGACCGGGGTTCAATCTATTCTCGCCGCAGCAGGATTATGAGATCGGGCGGCAATCGGCACAGAATGTCAATCGCCGGCTCCCGCTCGTTAATGATTCTCGTGCCGCAATGGTCAACCGCATCGGGCGGAGGCTCGCGGCGGCGGCGCCGGGCGCGCGGTTCCCTTACGAGTTCCGCGTGGTGAATGACTCCGCCATCAACGCCTTCGCGCTGCCGGGCGGCTTCGTCTACGTCAACCGCGGCGCGCTCGACGCGGCGCGCAGCGAGAATGAAGTCGCCGCCGTCCTGGCGCACGAGATCGCGCATGTGTCTTTAAGGCACGGCACGAATCAGGCGTCGAAAGCATACCTTGCGCAGGCCGGTCTGGGGCTCATCGGCGGGGTGCTTGGGGGTCGCGGCGGCAACGTCGGGCAGATCATCGGCGCCGTCGGTGGCTTCGGGTTGAATACGCTGTTCCTGAAGTACAGCCGCTCGGCCGAGTCGCAGGCCGACCTGCTCGGCACACAGATTATGCAGCGCGCCGGTTACGACCCGCGCGGGATGATCTCATTCCTCCAGACGATTCAGCGGCACTCGGGGCGTCGCTCGGTCGAGTTTCTGAGCGACCATCCGAATCCCGAGAACCGCATCGCGCGGCTCGAACGCTCGCTCAGGCCCTCGCCACGCCGGAGGTAAGCCGGGGCAGGCAACCACTCAGTCACCGGCTCAACCTTTTTCACCAACGCAGGGGCAGATCTCAGGTGTCTGTCCCTGCGTTTTGATTTCCATCCTGCCTCACCATCCCCTGAATTATCGGCACTGTGAATAGGGCTGGGCGACTAATGCTGGGAGCGCGAGCGTCCCGCTCGCTATGGCTTAAACCCAAGGCCCCATGAAATTCGCTCGGGCTTTAATTGCATGCTCGGCGAGCGGGACGCTCGCGCTCCCAGCGTTAGTCGCCCGGCTCTGTTTATAGTTTTCGCCCGGGTGAGCGGGGCGTGACCAAAACCTCACCAAAACCTCACCAAAACCTCATGTCCGGGGTGAGCGCTCTGCCTATACTGCGGCCACGTTGACAGTGCCGCACGAATGGGCGGCTGACAGCGTGGGTTTTTATGTATTCGAGCAGGCAAACATCAATTTGCTCTGGTCGCCGGGAGAGGTAGCCGATGTCGAACCACGAACTCTCGATTCAATTCTTTCTGCAACTGGCGGTGATCCTGGGGGCGATCCGGCTGGTCGGCCGGGCGGCGCGACTGGTCGGGCAGCCGCAGGTGGTGGGCGAAATGATCGCGGGCGTGCTGCTCGGGCCGTCGCTGTTCGGCTGGCTGCTGCCGGAATTGCACGCGGGGCTCGTGCCACCGGCCTCGAAGCCGATCATTTACGCGGTCAGCCAGATCGGCGTGGTGCTTTATATGTTCGTCGTCGGCACCGAGCTTCAGGTTGACCTGATCCGTTCGCGGATGCGCAGCGCGCTGGCGGTCTCGGCCTCGGGCATCGTCGTGCCCTTCGCGCTGGGCGGGCTGCTGGCCTGGTTCCTGATGCGTGATTACCAGTTCTTTGCGCGCGGCGTCGGATTGCGCGAAGCGGCGCTCTTTCTCGGCGCGGCGATGGCGATCACGGCTTTCCCGATGCTCGCCCGGATCATCCACGAGCGCGGTCTCGCGGGCACTTCGCTCGGCACGCTGACGCTGGCCGCCGGGGCGATGGACGACGCCGCGGCCTGGTCGCTGCTGGCCATCGTGCTGGCGAGTTTCGGCGGCGACGGCGCGATGGTCTGGGTGGCGATTGGCGGCGCGGCGCTCTACGCCGTGGTCGTCCTGCAGATCGGCCGGCCCCTGCTCGCGCGGCTCGAAGCGGGCGCGCGGCGCGAGGACCGCGTGACGGGGCCGATGCTCGGCTTCGTGCTGATGCTCCTGATGCTGGCCGCGTGGTACACCGACTACATCGGCATTCACGCGGTCTTCGGCGCCTTCCTGCTCGGCACGGCGATGCCGCGCGGGGTCGTGACGCGCGACTTGCAGCGCCTGCTCGAACCCGTGACGACCAGTTTCCTGCTGCCGCTCTTCTTCGTCTATTCGGGCCTCAACACCGAGCTGGGGCTGGTGGTGACGCCGGCCTGCGGGTGGCTGACGGCGGTGGTCGTGCTGGTGGCGTGCGTGGGCAAAGGGGTGGGGTGCTGGCTGGCGGCGCGGGCGAGCGGCGAAACGAATCAGCAGGCGATGGCCATCGGCGCGCTGATGAATGCGCGCGGGATGATGGAGCTGATCATGCTCAACATCGGGCTCGAACGCGGGATCATCACGCCGACGCTCTTCACGATCCTGGTGATTATGGCGGTCGTCACGACGCTCATGACCTCGCCGCTCTTTGAACTGATCTGGCGGGGCCGCCCGACGCCCGCACTGCCGCGGGCCTGGCGTGTGGCGGCGGGCAACTGAACTCGAATCCGCAACCCGATGAGAGGAAGCGTGAATGGATCAGGAGCAGATACGGAATGCGAAACAGCGACTCTGAAAAACCGGGCGGGATCGAATGGGCGCAGGTGACACCGGAGGCGGTGGTCGTCGCCACACGTGAGCGCGCCTGGCTGCACCGGCTCGACGCTTTCGACGCCGATGACCCGTTCGCGCAGCCGATGCGGTGCGCCGGGAGTCTCGTGACGACTCGCAACCTGCTCGACGGAGCCATCAGCGCCGCGCAACAGACGGTCATGCCGACGGGCGGGCGGCCACGCCTGAGCGAGGCGCGGTGGGTGTGGCGCCTCGCCGGTTATTACCACACCACGCACGCCACGCCGCGGCTGATGGCCGAAGCGGCGGAGCGGTTCCGGGCGGCGGGGCGAGAGGCGCTCGCGGATTACGCGATGGAAAAAGTTCGTGACGAGGGCGGGCACGATGAACTGGCGCTCAGGGATCTGCGCGCCCTCGGAATTCGCGCCGAAGAGGTCGTGGCGGAGATGGTCCCGCCCACGGCCGCGGCGCTCGTGGATTACTTCACCCGCAGCGTCCGCGCCGCGAATCCGGTCGGGTGTGTGGGCTACGCCTACGCGCTCGAACGGCTGGCGGTGACGAACGGGCGGGATTACCTCGGGCAGGTCGAAGCGGCGCTGCCCTCAGGCATGCGCGCGACGCGCTGCCTGCGCGTTCACAGCGCAGAGAGCGCGGACGCCAGGCACGTCGAGGACGCGCTCATCGTAACAGCCTCGCTCCCGGCGGCAGACCGGCGGCTGGTGGCGCTGGCCTGTTACGAGACGGCTTTGATCGCCTGCTCGCCGCCTCCGGGCGGTCATTTGTCGGAAACGGCGCTGCGGCAACGCGTCGCGGCGTTCAGACTGCAACACTCAAACTGAAGAACAACCAAAGGAGAAAACAAAAATCATGGCAGCAGCACAAGTCGCATTCACACCTGAATCACAGACCGCCTGGCGCGGCATCATCGCCAAAGCCTGGGCCGATGAGCAGTTCAAGTCGCGCCTGATGGACAACCCGAACCGGACGCTCGCCGAAGCCGGCCTCTCGATCCCGGCGGGCGTCAACTTCGTGGTCGTCGAGAACGAGCCGGAGCGCGTTTACCTCGTCCTGCCGACCTGCCCCGCGAATGATCTGGCGGTGAAGGAGATGACGCACCTCGAGAGCGATTACGATCCAGGCTTCTAATCACTTCTGATCAGTATCGCGAGCGGTAGTGAGTGCAGCTCTCGTAACTGGCTCGTTGTGAGAGCCACGCTCGCTGCCGCTCGCGGTACTGATCCTGCACTTGTCAACGACCGCGAAGAAACGAAGACCACGAATCAAAACAAAGGCGATTCTCGTTCACTTCGTCTCTTCGCGGTTTCATCCGATTCAAAACTTCCGGAGTGATTCATGAGCATTGAATATCGAGACTGCGTAGTCATCGGCGGCGGCCCGGCGGGCAGCACTTTTTCGGCAATCGCGAGGAAATACGACCCGTCGCTTTCAATCACCGTGCTGGAGAAGGAGCGCTTCCCGCGCTACCACATCGGCGAATCAACGATCCCGGCGGCCAACGGCGTGCTGCGCGACCTGGGAGTTTATGAAGATCTGGGGCGGTCAACTTTCGTCAAGAAGATGGGGATCGTTTTCGTCTGGGGCGAAAACCGCCAGCCGTGGAGCGCCGATTACCTGCGCCTGCGCGAAGTCAAACTGCCCGACTCTGGCGCCGACATCATTGACGTGACGGGGCAGGATTTCCGCGGCGTCGTGGACAGGCTCGGCTACCTGGACACGCCGGTCACGGCCTTCAACGTGCGCCGCGCCGAATTCGACAAGATGCTGCTCGACAAGTCCCGCGATTTCGGAGCCGACGTGCGCGAAGGCACGCGCGCTACGGCCATCCTGCGCGACACTTCGGGCCGCGTCGAAGGCGTGAAGTGGGAAGACGACGCCGGGCGCTCGGGCACGATTATGACGCCCTTCCTGCTCGACGCGAGCGGCCTCATGACTTTTATGACCAAAGGCGAGCGCGAATTCGATCCCGACATGAACAACTTCGCGGTCTATGGTTATCTCTCGAATGCGGAATGGAAAGTCACTTTCAACGGCAAACGCGACCGTTCGACGGTCTTCATCGCCGCGGTTGATGAGGGCTGGATCTGGTATTTCCCCATCGGGCCCGACATTATGTCGGTCGGCGCGGTGACGCGGACTGAGACCTTCCGGCGTTCGGTGAAGGATGGCGATCTGGAGGGCTTCTGGTGGCGCATGCTCAATTCGTGTCCCGAAATTCGCGAACTGGTGAAGAACGCGAAAGTCCGCACAGACATGCTGCCCGACGGCAAGCGCGTGGCGGCGAGCCAGGACTGGTCCTCGTGGGCGCGTTCGCCGATTGGCCAGGGTTGGGCGGCGGCGGGCGACGCGGCGATCTTCGTTGACCCGATCCTCTCTTCGGGCGTGACGCTCGCGATGCAGAGCGGGCACCGCGCGGCTTACACCTTCAACACCGCGCGGGCGCGCCGGGATTTGTCTGAGCTGTCGCTCTGGCAGGCTTACGCCGATTACATCCGCGGCGAATACGGCGCGTTCCTGACGATGGCCCGCCACTTTTACGGCAACAACAAGGCGGCCCGCTCCTGGTGGTGGGAATCGCAGAGCGTCGTCAACCGCGCCGGGCGGTTGCAGCTCGACGACCATCAGGCGTTCACGATGGCGACTGCCGGTTTCTTCCCCGTGCCGCGGACTAATACATCGGACGTGGTCGGCTCGCTGCTCAAACACCTCTCGGGCACGAAGGCCGATCTGCTCAACATTCAACGCGAGACGGGCGTGCCGGAATTCGACACGCTGGCGCGCTCGGGTTACCGCGTGCTGGCCCCGTTCCGCCTGGACGTGCGCACCGAGCCGGTGATGACGGGCGGGGCGCGAGGTGTACTCGACGTTTATTACGACCTCGTGACCGACAGCAACAACCTGGCGCACCGGCTGGCCGCGGCCCCCTGCCGCATCAATCCGGTCATGTCGCCGGTGGTCGAGGCGATGGCCCGGCATTCGCGGGTGCCGGCGCTGCTCGACGAAGCCCCGCTGCTCGTGCCGCCGGCTTACGGGGTTGAGAAGGTTCGCCATTCGACGCTCGAAATTCTGCGGGCCGCGGCGATGAAAGGTTTCGTGAGCATCGGCGCGTGAGTGCAATGTCTGAACTGATCACACTCAGGATCATCTTCTCCGAGCAGCACCCGGCGCGGATTCAATGTCTGGCCGAGGCGGCTTCAGACCCGAAGCATCAGCACTACGGCCGGCATCTGCGGCGCGAAGAGCTGGCGGCGCTCGTCGCGCTGCCCGAAGAAGAGCGGCGCAGCGTCGTCGAGTGGCTCGCGGGCTTCGGGATGAAAGTGATCGCCCCGCCCGACGGGACGAGGCAGTGGCTCTTCGCCCGCGCTACGACTGAACAAATCCGGGCGGCGTTCGGCGAAGAGATTTTCTGCCGGGTGAACAGGAGCGCCGATCACCGCAGCGCCCGCATCGCTTCCGGGCTGCCACGCCGGCTGGCCGGTTTTGTACAGCAGGTGAGCGGCCTCTTCGACCAGCGCGAGGAGGGCGAGGATCTGATCTCCGGTTCCGCCGCGCTTGAGACCGCGGCGGCGATGGTGCGCGAAACCGGCAGGCTGCGCCCCGTGGCCGGAATCGGCGATGACCCCGCGCCGCCCGAGGATTCGGGCGGATTCACGCCCGCCGACATTCGCGAAATCTATCAGTTCCCCAACGAGTGGGACGGCAGTGGCGAGACGATTGCGCTCATGCTGCTCGGCAGCAGACTGCGCGAAGACGACCTGCAGACGTTCTGGCGTGCGCACGGCATCAGTCGCAGCCGCGGGGGCATCGCCGAGGTCGGCGCGGCGAAGACGGGCCAGTCTGACCCGCTGCACGCGCTCGAAGCGGCGATGACGGTCCAGTGGCTCGGCGCGATGGCGCCGGGCGCGAAGATCGTCATCTATCACGTTGACCCGGCGCTCGTGAGCGACCCATGGGCGGCCTTTCTGCTCGCCGCGATTGGCGATACGGAACACGCGCCGACCGTCGCCTGCACGACGTGGATCACGCCCGAGCGCCGGTATTACGGCGCGCACGGGCACGGCGTCATCACCGGCTTGTTGAATCAATGCGCGGCGCTGGGCATTACGGTCATTTCCGCCGCCGGCGACTGGGGCGCTTTCGACGGCATCCCGCGGACGATCAGGGACGGTCGTTATGTCAGCGATGCCCCCTGGCCACACGGCGTCTTCCCGGCGGTCGAGGAGCGCGTTCTCGCGGTCGGCGGGACGATGATCACGAGTCGCCGCCCGCTGACCGAAGCGGCGTGGAGCGGCCCCCCGCCGCCGGGCACGCAGCGGGCCATCCACTTCGACCGCATCGCGGGCTCGGGCGGCTTCAGCGAAAACGTACCCGCCCCGGCGTGGCAGGAGCCGGCGCTGCGCAGCCATTACCCGCGCGGGGCCGGGCGGCCCGCGGTCGTGCCATACGGCCGCGGCTTCCCCGACGTCGCGCTGGCGGCGGCGGGCGCGGGCGTAGAGCGCCGGGCGGGCGAAGGATTATCCTCACAGGGGTATCAGGCGGTCGTCAGCGGGCAGTGGATTGATTACGCGGGCGGCACGAGCATCGCGGCGCCCGTCTGGGCGGCGATCATCGCCCGCGCCAATCAGGCGCGACGCGCGGCGGGCCTGTCCCGCGTCGGGTTCGTCAATCCCCTGCTCTATCAACTGCGCGACGCCGCGCCCGCGCCATTCCGCCAGATCACCATCGGCGCCGCCGACGTGGCGATGACCGTCGTCAACCGCCACGGCCAGGCGGTCACCTACGACCTGCCCGGTTACGAATGCAAACCGGGCTGGAACCCGGCGACGGGCCTCGGTGTCCCCAACGTGACAAATCTGATTGCCCACCTGCGCCAGCCACGCTGAATCAGCGGATCGCGAAATCATCGCTTCCTGAAAACCAGTCGGGGCGGCCGTCTCCCTGGGAGCGCGAGCGTCCCGCTCGCCAAACTTGTAATCACAGCCCGACCGAACTCCATGAAGCATTGTCAGCATGCTCGGCGAGCGTCCCGCTCGCGCTCCCAGGGAGACGGCCGCTTCGATTCATTTCCAGCAACAGAAATATTTCTTCGTGGCCTGAGGGAATCCGGGCGCGAACAGCACGTTACCTGCCGAGGGCGGGAAATGCTTCCTTCCCCGAACCGAGTAACAATCAACCACAAGGGAGATGGTAAAGATGAAGATCAAAACGAACGTGAAAGCTGGCGATTGCCCACACAACCACAACCAGACGCTGGTGCGTGGCCTCAAGGTCAGGACCAGCGTCAGGGCCGGTCTCCTGCCTGCGGTCTAGTCATCAGGCCCGCGGCCGAAAAACCTGCCTTCCAGCCAGATGGGAAGGGTTGGCCGCGCAGCCATTACAGCCACAAACACAATTCGTCGGGTGACGAGATTTCACTTCGCAATCATGACCTCCGGAGAGGTCAGAAAGGATCACTCTATGCAAACCACGAACGTGGATCAGATCGGAAGGAAAAAAATCATGAAGACACCATTTTTGAAAGCGCTGGCACTGATCGCAGCGCTCACCACACTGGCCGTCATGAAGACCGCCCCCGTCCGGGCAACGGATTCCAGGGCGGGGCTGGCCGTCGCGCCACTTTCACACACTCAACCGAGCGCGTACCGCCCGACCGGATCGGCGCCGGTCGTCATCAGTTCCCTGCCCGCACAGGGCCTGATGGCCCCGCAGATTGAAGCCGCCGTTGAAGAATATTTCGCTTCCGCCGCTTCGTTCGACCCCCAGCGCTTTGTTAATAACTTTGCCCCGGATGGCGTGCTGGAAGATCCGGTCGGCACCCCGCCCATTCAGGGCACCCAGGCCATCGCCGCCTTCATTGCAAACATCACGGCCCCCTTCAGCGAGATCAAACCCACAATCCAGGAGGTCATCGTGTGCGGCAATGAGGCCGCCGTCAACTGGAAGCTCAAGCTGACGACGAAGACGGGAAAGCACATCACCATTGACGGCATGGGCGTGTTCAGCTTCAACGCGGAGGGGAAACTTCAGTCGGTCAGAGAATTCTGGGACCTGGCGGCTTTCCTGGAACAACTGCAGGGCTGACCCGCACTCTGATAAGAGCAGAAAGGAGGAGACCATGAAAGTCAGGACCAGCGTCAAAGCGGGGATCATCGCTGTACTGTAATGGCGGCTGCCCACAGCCGGGGGCAGGGCAAGCCTCAACACACAATCGCTTTCAGTCCGGGGCTGACGAGATCATTTTCGACAGCCCCGAACTATTTTTCTGAGGCGAGCGCCCGGCGCTGCCGTCTGCATCTGTGCAGGTGACAGGCCCCTGAGTGACGTTCACAAGGGTGGAAAAAATATCTTTGTGGGCTGAGGGAATCCGGGCGCGAATCGCACGTTACCGGGTGAGGGCGGAAAAAGTTTCCACCCTCGAACTGAATAACAACCAGCCGCAAAGGAGAAGGTAATCATAAAAATCAAAATGAACGTGAAGGCCGGGCTGATCGGCATGCTGTAAGAGCAGTCGCCTGAAGTTGAGCCCCGCACTCAGGGCCGGAGGGATGAGCCATGCCTTCAATCACCCGGCCCTGAGTGCGGGGCTCAGGATTGAGCCTTTGAAGTCGGGGTGTTAAGTGCCCCGGAATTATTTTTCCGGCGTGAGTGCCCGAGGGCAGTACACCCGGGCCGGAGAACTCTTCCGCCAGGCATTCTCAGATGTGGAAGAGAGCTTCGGCCTGATTCCGCGGAGGTCGCAGATGTACTCAATCAACCTGGCATGTTCGGAAAGTATGAGGGCCGCTTTGAAGAAGCATCGCGTTGCTATCATCGGTCACTCGCGATCATGGAACAGGCCTTCGGCCCCGACCATCCCGGCCTGGCTTCTCTTTATCACAACCTGGGCGGGCCGGAACACGCGCGCGGCAGATACGCCGAAGGGGAATCTTTCGCGCGGCGCCCGGTGGAAATTCGTGAGCGCGCTTACGGGCCGGATCATCCGGATGTGGCGGCGGATGTTGCCGCGTTAGCCGCGCTGCTCGACGGGCAGGGAAAATATGACGAAGCCGAAGCGCCCTACCGGCGGGCGCTCGCGGTCTTTGAATCGGCGCTCGGGCTGGCGGCGTCGGGCGTGATGGTTGAGGCGCTGCTCTTTCAGGGGCTCTTCGACCTGAGCCGCAAGCTGGGGGCCGGTCGAGCAGCGGCTGGGGGCGATGGCGGCGCTGATCCTGTTCAGCATCGCGCTGCTCGGTCTGGAATGGCCGCTCGCGGCGGGCGCGCTGCGGACAAGGCGGCGGCTCGAAGCCCGGCTGCGGCTCGCCTTCCTCGAAAAGATCCCGCGCCTCGGTGACCGCTATTTCCAGAGCCGCCTGATTTCGGACATGGCCGAGCACAGCCACAGCGCGCAATCGCTCAGGCAACTGCCTGAGCTGGGCGCGAGACTGCTGCGCCTGTGTTTTGAACTCGCGCTGACGGCGGCGGGCCTCGTCTGGCTCGACCCGGCGGGCGCAATGGTGGCGGTCGTCGTCGCGGCGCTCGCGCTGCCGCTCGTGACGCAATCGCGGCTGACTGAGCGTGACCTGCGGATTCGCAATCACAACGGCGCGCTCGGGCGTTTTTACCTGGACGCGATGCTCGGGCTCACGGCGGTGCGGCGCGAGTACGAGGGCCTGCTGGTCGAGTGGGTGCGCGCGAGTTTCGGCCTGCTGCGCGCGGTCGTCACGGTCGAAGCCGTGCAGTCGCTCGCCGGTTTCGGACTCGCCGCCTGGCTGTTTTTCGACCACCTCTCGCGCGGTGGCGAGGCGGGCGGCGTGACTTTATTGACCGACAGGCAGTCAGAAAAGATACGCTGGGACACGCGCGGCAGTTCACGCTATCCGAGGCCCGGAGCGTCAGGAGTCGGACATCAGGCACCCCCGCAGGTTTACGCAGTGACGCCCATGATCTTCCCGGCTGACCCGGCCCCGGTTCATGTTCATGGGCGCGAGTCGCGTCGAGGCCTTCCGAGTTTCAGGGGAATGTTATATTAAAAACACAGCGCCGCAGCCCGGCAAGGGGTTCAGACGATCAGGCGGCCCTTTCGGCCTTGAGCGCGCCTGTGATTTCCGTTCGGCGATCCGCTGCGGTGTCGTGCGAGAAGTGGCGTTTCAAGCGCAGAATGGGCGCCTCAAAGTAACGGTAAGAGAGCGCCGCGATCAGGAAAGCGGCTGCCGTGCCGAAAGCGAACCTGAGCGCCACGTTGCCCAGTTTCCCGACGGCGGCTTCGGTCTGAATTCCGAAATGTTCGACTGACCAGTCCCACGCGTGAAAGCAGAAGACGTGAAACAGGTAGAAGCAGTAACTCACGTCCCCGCACCAGCGCAACGGTCGCCAGCCGAGCAATTGTTTGAGCCGCGTCCGGCCGGGGTTGAGCGCGGCGGCAATCAATCCGATAAAAACCAGTTGCGCCGCGGAATAGAGCAACACTGAGCCGAGGAACTGCTCGCGGCTGAGAATCCCGTGGCGGATTCCTCCGATCAGGATCAACAGCCCGCCGCACGCCGCGGCCCGTGCGAACCACTTCAGATTGCGCGCGGTGCAGCTTCGGCTCCGCACAAACAGCGCGAGCAGTGCCCCCCACGCGAGCCCGTCGAACCTGAAGCACGAGAAGTAATAGATGTCCATGAAGTGGACGTTCCCGTAAGCCGCGGCCCTCGCGACCGGAGAAATGAGGCAGACGGCCACGGCGATCCCGGCGAGCGCGCGCCGATTCACGAAGCGCACGGCCCAGGGCCAGAGCAGGTAGAAATGCTCTTCGACCGAGAGCGACCAGAGCGGCCCGAAGAGCATCGGCACGCCGAAGAGCGAAGCGAAATTGGTCAGGTAAAAACAGCCGAGCAGCGCGAACGGGCCCGAGTCGCGGTAGCACACGAACAGGACGAGCAGCGCGGCGTAATAGAGCGGCACGATGCGCAGCACGCGGCGCGCGTAGAAGTTGCGGAAGTAATGTTTGTCCGCGCGGCTGTCGAGCAGAATCCCGGTGATCAGGAAACCCGAGAGGACGAAGAACAGGTCAACCCCGAGCCACCCTGGCTTCGCTGCTTCGTAAATCAGCTTCGTCAGCCCCGAGACCTCAACCTGCGCCAGCGGCACGTGAAAGCCGTGATAGACGAGTACCGCGAGCGCCGCGATGCCGCGGATGCCGTCGAGCGCGGTGAGGCGACGGCCGCCACTTAACAGTGCGTTTTCAGCGGCGGGTAACCGGCCGCCCTGATTTGTTGCGTCTGAATGAATCATCGGGCCGCGTGATGCACCAGCAGGAGTTCCTGGACCACGTCGAGAGGGTAATTTTCGGGCCATTTGATTCTGGTCGTGACGAGTCCGGCGATGACGCCGAAACAGAGCAGCAGGTGTCTGAAAACGTAAGCGAGCGGGCCTGACAGGCTCCGCTTTCTGACGGCTACCGCGAGCATCCAGGCGCCGGCCAACCCGGCTGCGATCCCCCAGCCGCCCTGCACGCCGGCCAGAGTCAGCCCCTTGCCGATGATCAGCAGCGCGAGCAGCGCCAGTGTAAAGAGGATCGTCGGCAGCAGCCGCTCAAGACAAAAGCGCAGCCCGTTGCCCGCGCACACGGCATAGAGCAGCGTCCTGCCGATGCTCCTGATGCGGCCGAGCCGCCACGCGCGGATGACTTCGGCCTGCATCTCGGCGCCGCGCATGTGACAGCCCATCTGCTGCGGCAGTTGCAGCAGTTTCCAGCCGCGCGAGCGCAGCCTGAGCGCCAGTTCGGCCTCTTCCTCAGTCACCAGGTATGGATTGAAGGTGCCGGCCTGCCGCATCGCGGCGCGCCGATACAGGCCGATGCCGCGCAGCCTCCTGATCTCGCAGACCTCCGGACTGCGCCGGCCGACGTAGGGCAGCACCTTCCCCTGCTCATCAACGTCGTCGAGCCAGCCGGTGACGGCGGCGACATCGGGCCGCTCAAAAGCCGCGATGGCCCGCGGGAACCAGTCGCGATCAATCCTCGTGTCGGCATCCACGAACATAATCAGTTCGCCGCCCGTGTGATGGAACCCGACGTAACGCCCGGCGGAAGGCGACAGTTCCCATTCGGGTTTGAGCGAGACCGCGCGCACGCCGAGCGAGAGCGCGATTTCGACCGTGCGGTCGGTCGAGGCCGAATCAACCACGACGACTTCCGCGCCGCCGACCTCTTTGACCGCGCTGAGGATCGCGCCAAGGCACCCTTCGATGTGGGCCTCTTCGTTCCGCGTGATCACCACGACGGACAGATCAGTTTTATTGTCGCCTGCCCTGCTGCCCATCATGAAACTCTGCCGCTACACCTCGATCAGCCACTCGTTCCGCTCGCACTGGCGCAGCGCGAACTGGCGCTTCACTTCGGTCTCATCCTCCAGGGTCACCTTCACTTCGTAATTGCCGTAAAAACCGCGCAGCCGGTATGAGCCGGCCCTGACCCGCACTTCGTGCATGGTGTGCCAGTCGTGGCTGATCAGTTCCCTGAGCGCCTGCCAGGCGGGTTTGGGCTGCCAGTTGTCATCGAGCAGCCCGCAGTTCCTGACCCACGCGCGCTCGTCATCGAGCCCCCAGACCGTGATCGCCTCGACCTGCGGGTGGCCGAAACAGATCGTGTAAAACTCGCGGAAGTATTCTTCCTGTTTTTTCCGCTCCCACCTGCCCTGACGGTAGCCCCCGGTGACCGCAGCCGTCGGGTCCGACTGGGCGGTGAATTCCGTGATGTGAATCTTTTTGCCCAGCCTGGCGAACTGGTCGAGCGCGGAGGTCACGACCGCCGGGTCGAACCATTCGCCGCGCGGTTCGTGCGCCTGGATGCCGACGACGTCAAACGGCACTTCTTCGGCCCCCAGCTTCTGCAGCAAGTCGAAGTACGGTTGCCGTCGCTTTGAATCCGCGCCAAGGATGCCGTATTCGTTCATGACCAGTTGCGCCTGCGGGTCGGCTTCGCGCGCCAGCTGGAACGCCTGTTTCAGATAACTGCTGCCGATGACTTCCTCGAACAGCCCGCCGTCGAGCGGCTCATTGACGACATCCCACGTCGTCATCCGCCCGCGAAAGCGCGTGACGGCATCGCGGATGCGCTGCCTCATCGCGGCTTCCAGTCCGGCCTTTGACTGCGGCAGCCAGCGCGGTGTCCCGGCCTTCTGCGCCCCCCACACGAGCGGGTGGCCTTTCAACCGCAGGCCCTGGCTGAGGCCCCATTCGGTTTCTGCTCTGACCTGATCCCAGTCGGCGACGGAGGGCACAGACTGGATCAGGCTCCAGTAGACGCCGACCGTGCCGTAATTGAAGAGCTGCGGGAAGCGCTCCTGATAGATCGCTAGATTTTCCGGCCGGAGGCCCCTGAAAGAGAGTTCGCAGCCGAACCTGAAATCGTGGCTGAGCTGGTTGATCGTCACCCGCGCGTCTTTCACCGGCGCGCCGCCGCGATCAGCCACCCTGACGATGGCTTCGCCCTGACGGTGCCGGCCAATGCCCTTCATTGCGTTCTCAAAAGCGTCACGGCGCGCCAGGAGTTTTTCGACTTCGACATTCCTTCTGCCGGCGGATGAAGCCTGGCTGCAGGCGGACGCGAGCCCCGCGCCGCCGAGCATTGCGGCGGCCAGAAACTCCCTGCGCTTTATCAGACTTTTACTCATCGGTTTGATGATTTCTCAGTTCGGAGTACCGGCTTGCGGCCGAAAACGCCTGTAATCGCAGTCTTCCGTCCGCAAGCCGGTACTCCGAACTTCTCCGAACTATCTCGCCGCCGCGTCAAAGCGCCGCAGGCGAACCTGCTGGCTCAGGTAGAAAAACAGAAACAGCGAGTTGTAAACCAGGTAGCGCCGCCACAGCCGCTTCGGATCCTGCGCGAGCCGGAACGCCCATTCGAGCCCGCAGCGCTGCATCCAGCGCGGCGCGCGCGCGATGCGCTCCGTGTGAAAATCGAAGGCCGCGCCCACGCCGAGCATCACCCCGACGCGCAGGTGCTGGTGCGCGAGCATCCATTTCTCCTGCTTCGGGCACCCCAGGCCCACCCACAGCACGTCAACTTTGCCGTTGACCCTGTGGGCCAGTTCCGCCTCTTCCGACTCAGTCAGCGGGCGGAACGGCGGAGAGTATGCCCCGGCGACAACCATTTCAGGACATATTTTTTTCAGCCGCGCGGCCAGCTCTTCGGCCACGCCTTCGGCCCCGCCGAAGAAGAAGTGTCGGTAGCCGCGATGCGCTGTTGAGTTGATGAATTTGAGCATCAGGTCGGGGCCGCAGACGCGATCCTTCAGATCATGCCCGGCGATATTGCCGGCCCACGCAATGGGCATTCCGTCAGGCAGAACCAGGTCGGCGGAATCGAGTGCCGTCCGGAGAGCCGCGTCATACCGGCTCTCCGTGACCGCATGAACGTTGGTCAGCGTCACGTAATGGGTGCGCCCGTCGCGGATGAATTCCTCAAGTGACCTGATCGCCCGCCGGTAATCGAGGGCGGCAATGCGTACGCCCAGTACGTCAAAAAATCCGTTCTTCATAAATCCCCGCTGATCAGGTCAGCAGCCGCATCTGCGCGACCGCTTCGGAATATCTGCCCAGCATTCCGCGCGTTGACTCTTCACACAGGCCGACACGCGCCAGCGCGTGCAGGTCGTCGCCCTGATTCGCGATGCGCCGCTCGGTCGTCAGGGCCGCGTCAAAGCCAATGCGCGCGACCAGACTTTTGATCGCCGCGTTATACCTGCCGTTCGGGTAAGCGAAGTGGCGCGCCCGGCGGCCGAGCCGGTCTTCCAGCGCCCGTTTGCTCCGGCGGATTTCGCGCTCGATCGTGTCGGAGTCTTCGAGCGTCAGCACCGGGTGCTGGTCGGAATGCCCGCCGAAGCTGATTCCGGACTGCTCCATCTCCGCGATCATCTCCCAGCTCAACAACTCAAAACCCGGCGGGTACTCATCACCCGTCGCGGCTTCGAGCCGGTCGAGAATCCGCTCGCGCACGATGAACGGCAGGTAGACGATCTGCTGCACCAGCCGGAACGCGTCTTTCTCGGCCACCAGGTTTGCAATTCTTTCCGCCCTCAGGCCGCAGCCCTCGAAGACTTCACCGAGATCGAAACGACGCTCTCTCGCCCTCGTGACGAGCCAGTAGATGCGGTCGTGATGGAGCGGCTGTTTCGTCCCGATGAGGCCGGTCGAGACGAAAATTGTGGCGGGCAGGCCCATCGCGCGCAGCACCGGCAGGGCGTGGTCGTAGTTATCGCGGTAACCGTCATCGAACGTAATCACCGCCGCCGGGCGCGCGACTCTCTTCTCGCCTTTCAATACGCCAAGGGCTTCTTCCAGAGTCAGCACCTCGCACTGTTCGCGCACTATTTCCAGGTGGCGGCGGAATGTTTCCGTCGAAGTCAGCAGGCCGAAAATGGCTTCGCGTTCGGCGGCGTCAATGTCGGCGACGACGCGGTGATAGCCAAGGATCATCACGCCGCCCGCGCTCCGGTTGTTGCGGCCGAAGTTTACTTTCATCTCCTGCGCCAGACGCAGCAGCGGGGCAGCGGCAGATTTGATCGAACGCCGGCCGAATTTCCGCAGCCTGTCAGACATCAGGTCTCTACTCCTTCCCCGCTGAATTCACTGCGGCGGCTCTCCGGCTGAGCGCGGCGTCAGGGCCGGCGGTTTCGGCGAGGGATTCAAAATTCTTCGGCAGCGTCTGGCGCATCACCGCATCGAGCCGGGCCAGCACGACGCTGCGGTCAAAGTGGCGGGCCTTCATTTGCGCCCGCTCGCCCATCTCCAGGCGCATCTGCTCGTCACTGGCGAGCAGCACGATCTTTTCGGCCAGCGCGTCCACGTCACCCGGCTCAACCATCCAGCCTTCGACGCCCTGAGTGATCAGTTCCGGGGTGCCGCCCACGGGGGTCGTAATCACCGGCAACCCGGCGGCCATCGCTTCGATCACCGAGACCGGCAGGCCTTCGGCATAGGTCGGCAGCACGAAGAAATCTGCCTGCTTGAAAAACACCGCCCGCCGACTCATCGGGACGGGCCCAAGGTAATCGAGCAGGCGCAGCACGCCGGTTTCCCCGCACAGATCCAGCACCGTTTCCGAACCGTGTCCGAGCATCATGACGCGCAGGTTCGGCGCCTTCACACGGGCGCGTTCGATTGCCCGCACCAGATCGCGCTCGCCCTTGAGCCTGCCCATCGCCCCGGCAAAGAGCAGCCGCACGGGGGCGTGGCGCTGATCTTCCCCTTTCGGCCGACGTTCGGTGGCGAACATTTCCGTCTCAACCCCGTTCGGAACGACCACCACATCAGCTTCCGGCAGGTGTTCCTTCAATCGCCGTCCCAGTTCATTCGAGCAGGCAATCACGCGGTGGCTGAGGCCCAGGCCGCGCAGGATGAGCCACTGCCCCAGCCTGCTCTGGCGGGCGAAGTAGGGTTCAAAATCCCCGGCGTGAAAGTGCGCCAGCACGCGCCGGCGAGTCAGGCGACCGAAGGCGATGAAAGGGAGCTTGCGATAGAGACTCGCGTTGCCGCCGACGTGGATGAAGACCAGCTGTGGCCTGAGCCAGATGACGTCCCACACGTATTGAATGAGGGCGACCGTGGCCAGCAGCAGCTTGCCGAATTTGCTGTATTCATCGGCCTGCGACGCGACGTAATGGAATTCGTATTCGAGGGCGAGATTCGACGCCAGAATCTCGCGCACCATGGCGGTAATTCCGCCGAGTGTTTTGGTGAGGTGCGGGCTGACGATCAGCACGCGCGGACGCGTGGACAATTCGGATTGTGAGGATGTGCTGGTGATCTGTTCCATCTGATGACCGACCCTGTGAAGCTCCTGAAGGGGCGAACGGCAGGCCTGCGGTTCACTGGGGCAACCGGATTCTCAGCCACGACCGTTTCTAATCGGTTGCTGAGCCATGACATTTCTCTGGCGGGAATCGGGAATGAGATGGATCGGACGCCCTTTCAGGGCTCGGGATTGGTGGTCGCCACGGTCACGGTAATTGCATCACCGGCTAATGTCCGGCGCCCCTCCGGGACGAGATTGGGCACTGGCGCGGCAGTCAGATTGCCGACAGCTTCTTTCTTTTGAGGCACGGTTTTGCTCTGACACACAATCCGTATGGCCCGGTTATTTTGCCTGGCGATGAAGCAGCGCTCGCCCTGACGCAGCAGCTCATAAGCCCGTCTGAATTCCCACGACGGCAGGTCGCGCCGCCAGGTCAGGATCGTGTCCACCAGATGGCGCGGACGCAGTTCGGCCAGTTCGATTTCTGACGTGTTCTCACTGAGGCTGATGTCAGGCTTTGCCCGCAGCAATTCAGTGATTGCGCCGACCAGACCCGCGCGCTCAATTTCCAGCCGCGCGAGCTGACAGAAACTTTTCGCCCGGCGGATCAACTGACAAAGGGACGGCTGCCGCTTTGCCCACGCCTTTGCTTTTACCAGCACTGAGCCGGCGCGTCCGGCAGGACCGGAGCGGTAAACGGCGACTTCGCAATTCTGCCGCTGCGCGTTGGTGAATCTGGCCTTGTAACCTTCGTCGCCGATGCCGAAATCGAGCTTCCGCATTCCGGCGGCGCGGCAATGGCGCGCGACCTCCAGCACCAGAATCTCGCCGGGCGACGTCCCCATCACGCCGACGTCGAAAGTCATCGCGTAGAGCGCGAGCGCGCCGCGGTGTTCGAACCCGAGCGTCAGCGCAATCGGCTCCCCGTCAAAAAACAGAGCCGGCAGACAGACGCCGCCACGCCGCGAGAGCCTCTCGGCCAGCGGGTCGAGCAGGCGACAGAGGCTCGATTGTTTTTCAGGGTCGTAGATGCTCGGCCGGCCGTTGATCAGGTAGCGCGCGGTGTGAAGGCGGTAGAATTTTTGCAGGCACTCACGAACCTCCGCGGGCTCGCGGACGATTCTGAATTCGAGCTTCCCTTTCTTCGCCAGCGCTTTCGCCTTCCGCACCACGCCTTTCTTCTCAAGCAGCTCATCGAGCGCCGCCTGATCAGCGTCGGCAATCTGCAGCACCGGCCCGACACTGGCCGGGCGGACATCAACATAGAGATTCAGCGCGCGCGCCTTGTTGATGAAAACGTTCAGCGTCGGCGAATCATCAGGCAGGTTATTCAGCGAAACCTTCGCGCAGGTGCCTTGCCGTGTGAGCGCGGCGACATTCTCCACCACTCGTTCGACAAATTCAGTGTGGTATTCAGGCTCGGCGATCACGTCGCAGTAATCGCCCCAGGGGCCCGCCACCAGTTCGATGACGGTGCTTCTGCCCCACAGGTTCCGGCCCGTGCGCAATGCCAGCGGGGCAATGCCGACCAGCCTTTCTTCATTTCCTTCGGCGCCGCCAGCTTTGACATAGCCGCAGATGACGAGCGGCCTGCCATTCCGATCAAATTCGGCGGCGGCGCGCGTCCACTCGTAAGTGACAAAGGCATCCCCGGCCGCCGAACGGGCCGCTAGGGCGTCCCACTCGTCGGCCCACTTCCCGCTGACCGGGAAATCTCTCAGAACTTCAACGCGCATGGTTATGAAGGATTACGAGAACTGCCAATCCGTTGATGAGCGCTCCGGATCCACATCTCAAATATCTCAAATGACAAATCACTGGCGACTGAAAGCCAGCCGCAGGTCGCGCCGCACGAGCATCGCACACCCCAGGTAAACGACCGCGCCTGACGTGGCCGCGCTCCAGAATCCCAGCGCGCGCGCCTGCCACACCACCAGGGCCATCAGCCCGAGCGGCACGGCGCAGGCAATCACGGCCGTCCCGAATTCGAGCCGGTAAAGACGCCGCGCCGAGTAAGCGGCTTCGATCACCAGCAGCGTCATCATCGAAACCAGTTGCGCCCCCGCCGCGCCCGTCGCGCCATAGCGCGGAATCAGCAGCAGGTTCAAGCCGAGGTTGACGGCCACTGCCGCCGCGTTGCCCGCCAGATCAATCCGCTGATTGCCCGTCGCAATCAGCCCTCGCGAAACGATCATCACGGCACCGAAGGGCACAATACTGAGTGCCAGCAGGCTGAGTGCCGGGGCCGCCGCGACCAGCCGCCCGCCGAACAGCACCGCCAGCAGGTCGCGCGCGAGCAGCGCCATCCCGACCGCACACGGCAGAACGAGCGCCATCACCAGCCGCAGACTGCGTGACAGAAACTCTCCGAGGCCCGGCAGTGAGACGTCCGCCAGCCGCGACGCCGCCGGCTGCACGACGCTGACATAGCCGGCCATCAGCACCGCGACCGGAATCAGAAGACGCGAGGCGGCGCCGAACTGCGCGGTATCCGTTTCGCCGCCCAGCCTGCCGATGAAGACTGCGGCGGCCTGAAGGTGCAGGGACGCGAGAACCGTGATGCCCGCGAAAGCCGGCGCGCGCGCGGCAATCGAGCGAATCAATGACCCGCGCGCCCTCACGAGGCCGGCCAGCTGGCGGCGCGCCGCGCCCGCGTAAATCAGGCACGCGACGATCCTCACCCCGACAAATGAAATGCAGATGACGGAAAGGTTGCAATCCAGATACAGGAGTGCGAGCGGCACAACCGTGCGCAGCACGTTCTCGACGGTCGTCGCGAGCGCGATCAGACGCGCGCGGCCCAGCGCCGTGCAGACGGGCTCGGCGACGCCGAGCAGCCCGGTCGGCAGCATCGCCAGGCTGAGGATCGCCACGGCCGCCCGCACCTCGCGCGAATCGCTGACGAGCAGCCCCGTCAGGCTCATCGCGGCGGCCGAGACCAGCGACCACGCGGACAGAAAGACCGCCGCGCTGGAAATGAATTCACTGGTGAACCCTGAATTCTGCTCTTTCCGGCGCGCGACTTCGCTCGCAATGTACGGGCCGAGCCCGAGCGTGCAGACGGTCACGAAGATCGTGTACAGGCCCATGACGATTGTGAACTTCCCCAGCTCTGCCGTCTCGCGCCAGCGCGCATACGCCATCCAGACCACGACGCCGTTGGCAATGCTGACCGCGCCCGACCACGCCATCCACGCGGCGCTGCGGAGGAGTGCGGAATGCGGAGTGCGGAGTGCAGAATTATCTTCCCTCTCGATCTTTTCGCGTTCGTGCATCTACTTCGCCTCCCGCGGTTCCCCATTCCCCATTCCGCACTCCGCAATCCTCCGTGTTGCCACGAGCAGGCCGAGGTAGAAGAAGTAGATGCGGTAGAGCGCCGATCCGAGTGAGCCGAGTTCCTTGAGGCCCGTGAACATGAAGGCGAAGAGGCCGGCGAGCAATCCGGCCGCGAGCGCGCGCCCGAGCTGGTCGGGGCTTTGCAGCACCGGCCACGCCTGTCGAATGACGATCCCGGTCATCAGCAGGAAGAAGATCAGCGAGGGGATGCCGGCCTCGGCGGTGAAATGGAGGAAGATGTTATGCACCGGCCAGTCGAAGTCGTCGAGGACTTTTTCCTTCGTGTCGTCGTAGCGCCGGTGTTCGCTCTCGTAACCGCTCAGGCCGACGCCCAGCAGCGGATTGTCTTTGATCATATTGAAGGCGATCTGCATGAGCGGAATGCGGGTTTCCGCCGCGCCCCGGTCGTCCTCGGTCAGGCGGGTGTAGATCATCGGCGCGAAGGGGAGTACCAGAAAAATCATGAGGGCCGTGACGCCCGTCACGCGCCAGAGGTAACGCGCCCGGTCCGATTGCAGCGTGGCGCGATAGCTCAGGCCCGCGAGCAGCACCATCGCCAGCACGAACGAGATCCAGCTCCCGCGCGCGAAAGTCAGGATCAGCGCGACCGTCCCGAGCCCCGTTGCTCCGAAAAGCAGCAGCCTTTCCCACCCGCGAAAGCTCCGGCACCGCAGGAGCAGCGGCGCAATGATCACCGGCAGAAAAGTCACCAGGAACCAGGCGAACGCGTTGGCCATCGTCAGCAGCCCGCCGACGCGCGAGACTTCGCCGTCCGAGATCCGCTGCACCCCGTCCTCGGCCACCGCGCCGAGGATTTTCCAGTCGGTGGCGAAGCCGAGCGAGTATTGCAGCACCCCGATGAGTCCGCTGCAGGCGATTGAGACGGCCACGGCCAGCACCACTTCGCGCAGCGCCTGCGGGTCGTCATAGCAGGCCGCGGCCGCGTAACCGACCATCGCCGATGTGAGCAGCCCCACGAGCGCGTACACGCCCAGCGTTACTTCCGGCGCATAGACCACCGAGATCGCGCACCAGGCGAAGAGCGCCCAGAAAGCCACGACGAAGCCCCGCGGAAAGACTCTTTCGTGGCGCCCCGCAGCCCGGGTTTCGGCATGCCGGATCACCAGCAGGAGCAGCGCCAGGATCATCGTCAGCGAGAGATTCAGGCCCGGCGGGGCCTCGTGATATTTCTCGACAGTCAGGAAGTTGATTTCGAGTCGAAAGGAGAAACTGAAGACGAGCGCGAACCGCAGCGCCGGGACGAGCGGCAGTCCCGTCCAATGCCAGACGACGGCGCCGAAAGCGCCGCAGACCGACAGGCACGCGAGCGCCAGCCACGAAGTCGGCAGCGAAGCGACGAGCGCCAGCACCGCGCCAAGTGCGACCGCCAGCAGGACGCCGACGACCGGGGCCAAGCGGCGACCGGGAGAGAGCGGGCGGCGCTCTTTTTTCCGAGTCAGCAGGGGCTGATGACCTTCTTTGATTGATTGCCCGATGCTGCTCACCCGGTACAACTCCACTGCATGGCTTACATCGCCCCGTCGCCGCGAATCACGGCGGGGATGGTTTTGAAAAGAATCCGGAGGTCGAGGGCGAGCGACCAGTTGTCAATGTAATCGAGGTCCTGCTGAATCCACTGCTCGAAGGTCGTATTGCTGCGGCCCGAAACCTGCCAGATGCAGGTGATGCCGGGGCGGACGCTGAAGCGGCGGTTGAACCAGAACTCATCGAACCGCTCGAAATCGCGCACCGACATCGGGCGCGGGCCGACGAGCGAGAGGTCGCCTTTCAGCACGTTGAATAACTGCGGCAGCTCGTCGAGGCTCGTCTTGCGCAGGAACCCGCCGATGCGCGTGATGCGCGGGTCCTTTCTGATTTTGAAGACCGGCCCCTGCGCCTCGTTGAGGTGTTCGATTTCGGCCAGGCGACGTTCCGCGTCAACGACCATCGTGCGGAACTTGTACATCCTGAAGCGGCGCTTGTTGTACCCGACCCGCTCCTGGACAAAAAGCGCCGGCCCCGCAGAAGTCAGCCTGATGGCAAGTGCAATCGCGGCCAGCATCGGCGAGAGCAGCACGATCAGCATTGCCGAGCCGATGACATCGATCACCCGCTTGATCGAGATCATCCACGTGATGCGCGGCCCGGTCGAGAGCGTCAGCACCGGAATCCCGTCGAACTGTTCGGCCACCGCGTGCGCTACGCGCTTGTTGAAGAGGTCGGAGTGGATGCGCACCATGATGCCCTGATCTTCGGCGAGGCTGACGATGTCGGAAATCTCTTCGTAAAAGGATTTGACCGGCAACGTGATGATCAGTTCGTCAACCACGTTGGCGGCCAGGATTTCGGCGGCCCGGTCGAGCGGCCCCAGCACGTCCGGCCTTCTGACGTTGTCAATGAATCCGATCAGCTTGTAACCAAGCTCCGGGTATTTCTCGAACAGCTCGGCCATCTGCTCGCCGCGCGGCCCGACCCCGGCGATCAGCACGCGCCGCTGGTTGAGGCCGCGGCGGCGGAAGTGGCGCAGCACGACGCGTTTCACGAGCCGGACCGCAAACAGCAGGTCAATGGCCGTCAGCCAGAACCCGACGAGTACCATGCCGCTGATGGCCTGCCAGTGCGCCAGCACCGTCACCGCCGACAGACACAGAGCGCTGTAGCTGACGGCTTTGGCCACATCCGTCAGTTCGTCGTGCCACTCCGACAAGCGCCGGGAGCGGTACAGCCAGAGGCTCGACAAACAGGCATACCAGCCGGCCAGCAGCAGCGCAAAAAAGATCGCGTCTTTCAGGCTGAAAGACGGCAGCGCGTCAGAGAGTCGTGTCGGAATTTTTCCCGAAGCCCAGACCAACGACAGGGCGAGGGCGGCGGCGAGCAGTACGAGATCCAGCAGCTTCTGCGTGCGCGAAAGCGCGGACCAGCGAGTTGATGTCATGGCCTCTCCAGAAAAGACTAAGGCAGAAGGCAGAAGGCAGAAGGCAAAAGTAAGAAAGAAGAGATGCCCTGATCAACCCAGGCCTCTGGCGGGCGCGGTGGACTTTCGCCTTTTCACTTTTGCCTTTCTTTACTTCCTCTTTTTGTTCAGCACGACGCCGAGGACGTTGGCGCGGGCGTTCTGCAACTCGGCGCGCGCGGCGGCCAGCGAGTTGCACTTCGTCTCGTCCTGCTGCGCGACCAGGATCACGCCGTCAACCTGCGAGGCCAGCAGCGCGGTGTCGGCGCTGGCGGTCACGGCCGGCGCGTCAATCAGCACGAAATCGAAGCGCGATTTGAGCAGCCCGATCATCGCGCGAACGTCACAGGTGCGCAAGAGTTCGCCGAGCGTGACAGTCCCCTGCGATGTCGAAATGTCCCGCAGGTTCGGCAGTGCGGTGCGGCGCAGCGTCAGCTTGAAACTCTCCGCCGCCGGACTTGCCGGCTCACGGCCTTCCGCCACGAGCCCGCTCAGTTCGAACCGCGCCACGTTGATCTTGTCGAACTCAGCCAGCAGCAGGCTCAGGTTGCGCGCCACGAAACTGGCCCCGTCGCCCGACTCGATCCCGCACACGAGCAGCACCTGCAACTGCTGTGATTCGGCCGCCAGCAGCAGCGTGCTGCGCAGGCGACGAAACTCTTCGCGCACGCCTTCCGGCAGCGTGCTGACCACGAGCGAAGGCAGCTGCGCCGGCACCAGCGCGGTCTCAGGTTTCAAACCCTCCGGCACGGCGCGGGCCTCGATGGTCTCCGGCACCTCCGCCGACGGCCGTTCCGCTGGTGGAGCGGGCGACTTCCATTGCTCCTCTGCCTGCTGCGACCGTGTCCAGGCATCATCTCCCACCAGACGCAGCGGGTCTTCGTCAACCACTACCGAATCAACAGTGACCTGTGTGGGTGCCGCGGTGTAGTCATAATCCAGATCGAGATCCAGCACCCGGCCATCTTCAACCCCATCACTGGGGCTGAACTCACTGACGAAATTCTCACCGCTGCCGAACGTTTCCACCGGCGTCGGCGGCTGAATTTCCTCGGCGCAGGTTGAGCCGTGGTCGTTGGTGAAGTTGTAATACTGCAGGAAATCGGCGGGCTGAGGGCCCGCGGCCCCCGCCTGACTCAATTTCTGCATTGCCTCAAACACTCTTGCCATTCTCGCTTGTCTCCTCTTGCAGCCGCCGACTTGCGGTCTGCTGGGGCTCGCCTGAAGCTCGCGCCGGACGTATTACCCGGCGTCGGAAATTGACGCGAGGACATCCATCCCCAGATGGCGCCGGACGCTGTCTTCGTTACGCACCGCCGGGTTGATTCTTTCAATCATCATCGCCCCGGCGATGGCGGCGATGAATCCGACGGCGGCAAAAACCAGGAAATTCAGCGCCGGTTTCGGGCTGATCGGTTTGTAATTCGGGCTGGCGGCATCGGCCAGGCTGATGTTGGCGACCTTCTCCTGGGTGAGCGCGTTGGCGATCTCGGCCTCCTGCGACTTCTTGTGGTAGAGCAGGTAGGCTTCCTCGTTGACGGTCTTGTTGCGCTCCAGATCGGTCTTCTCGTAACTCTTCTGATCAATCTCGATCATCCGCGCCTGGTATTGCGCGGCGAGCGTGCTGAGGCTCTTTTCGCGCTCCCTGAGCGCCATCAGGTTGGCCTGCGCGCTCAACAGGTCGTTCATCAGCCGGCGGTGGACGTCATTGAGCGCGACCGATTTTTCCTGCGGCGGCGACTGCTCCTCGCGCGTGATGACTTCCCGGGCCTGCGTGATGCGCTGCTCGATGTCCTTGATCAGGCGGTGGTCGGGCTTGTACTTCTGCAGCAGCTGCGTGCGCTGCAATTCCATCTGCAACAACTCGTCCTTCATCTTGTCGAGCGCCTGCACGTATTTCGTCGTCGTGCCGGTCTCGATCCGCTCGGGCTGCGTGGCGAGCTGGGCGTTCAGGGTGGTGACGCGCTGCTCGGTCTCGCGGATCTCGGTGCGCGTCGCGTTCGCCTGGCTCTGGGTCTGATAGAACTGCTGCATGAGCAGCTCCTTCTGCGCGGCGACCGAGGCCAGCCCATTCTGCTCGTCGAAGCGTTTGAGTACCTCGGTCGCATTTTCAAGCTTGTCCTTGAACGACTCGGCCTGCTGGCGGAAGACCTGCGCGGCGGGCGAACTCTGACGGAGCCTGAGGTGATGATCCGAATACTTCTGATAGAGCGTGTTGAGGACCAGGGGCGCGCGGTCGGGGTCGGTGTCGCGGTAGGTGACTTTGATGATCCGCGACTTTTTGACCGAGACGACTTCGAGCCTTTCGCTGATGCTGCGGATGACGCGGTCGGTTTCGGTCGGCTCAGTCTGCTTGTGCAGCGAGCGGTAGAAGGCAGCCGCGCGTGAACGCAGGCCGGCAATTAACCCTTCTGCTTCGGCGGGCACGGGCCGGCGGGCTTTGGCCAGCTCGTTGACGACGGCCTCAAGGACTTGGCGGCTCTGAATGATTTCGATCTCCGAGTTGAACTCCTCGTCGCTGATGTCGGGCTGGTTGAGTTCGCTCTTCGCGTCGCCCGGCGTGACGCGCTGGTCAGCGCGCTCGCGCGAGACCAGAATCTTCATCGAGGATTCGTAGACCGGCGTCACGAGTACCGTCACCGCCATCCCGGAAGTCACGACGGCCAGAAAGATCGCCAGCGCCACCCACTTGCGCGCCAGCAGAATCGCCAGCATCTCACGAGCCAGGCTCTCCACGCCGCTCGCCGCCTTCAGATTGCGCTTAGCGTTCTCCATCAATACTCTCCCACGATTTCCCCCGGCTTCGGTTTACCGCAACGTGAACCCGGGGACGGCGAAGCGGAAGGCTTCGACCACCTGATTGAATTTCGAAAGCTTTGAATCCGGCACGAAGACGTAATCGCCGTCCTGCAACTGACTCTCTTCGCCCGTCCCCCTGCCGGCCAGCAGTTGCTGGAGGTCAACTACGGTGACCTTCAATTCCTTCACGCCAGTGGGGCGCGCGTGCAGGACCATTTTGCGGTGGGCCTCTTTCGTGAACCCTCCGGCCACGATCACCGCCTGCAATACTGTTTGCGCGGACCGCAGTTCGTAGCTGCCCGGCTTCTGCACCTGCCCGCCGACGAACACGTGCGGCGCGACGAACTCCACCAGGCTGACCGAGATTTCAGGCTTGAGCAGCTGCTCGCTGTAAGCTTCCTCGATGGCCTTTTTGAGTTCGGGAATAGTGAGGCCCTCGGCTTTGATGTCGCTGACCATCTGCAGGCTGATGTAACCGTCCGGCCTGACGACCACGGAAGGCTCGTTGAGTTCGGGCTGGTAGAGGAATTTGACGCTGACCTTGTCGCCTTTGTGGAGCTGGTAAGAGGCCGTCCGCGGGCGCGCGTTGCGCGACGGCGTTTCATCCTGCCGAGGGAAAACATTGACGACCGGCAGCAGCACAAGCACCGTCATCAGCACACACCGCAGCCGGGTTAAGCAGAACTTCGCCGACATCACAACCTCGTGAAAAACAATGGACTGTTGAGTTGAGTCGTTCGCCGTAATGTCTTCGGCTGCAATGGTCGGAGCGGGCAGGCAGCCGTTCGGGGTCCGGGGCGGACATTCTAAGGTCATCCACCCCGATTATCTACTAAAACTTTTTGCTAACCTGTGATGAGGCTGTGATTAAATCCATTCGGAGTGGGCCTGAAAAAGTTCAGTCGCCCGGATTCGTCATCACATCGTGTAATTGCCCGCCTGCGCAGTGAGCGCCTGCAACAGGGCCGCCTGGTCAGAAGATACGGCAAAAGCCGTCCACTCTTCGCCGCGCCTGACGAGTTTCCCTGCCGCATCAGCCTCCAGCGGTTTGGAGAAAAGCCAGCCCTGACCGCACTGGCAGCCGAGCGCCTGCAGCTGGCGCAATTGCGCCTCGGTCTCCACGCCTTCCGCGATGACGTCCATTTTCAGCGTCCTGGCCAGCGTGATGATGGTTCGCACGATTTCGGCGTTCTCGTTGTTCTCCACCATGCGGATGACGAATGAGCGATCCACCTTGAGAGTGTCGGTCGGCAGCCGGTGCAGATAGCTCAGTGAGGAATAGCCCGTGCCGAAATCATCAATGCTCAGGCTGATGCCCAGCGCGCGCAACTGTTCGAGCGTGCGGATGGTCTGCTCGATGTTTTCCATCACGACGCTTTCCGTGATCTCCAGTTTCAGGTGCCGCGGGTCAAGGCCCGTCCGCTGCAGCACCCGGGTGACCATCCCGACCACGTCATCCTGCGCGAGCTGTCTGCCCGAAAGATTGACGCTGACCTTGAGCGACGAATCCTGATCGAGTCCGGCGAGCCACTGTTTCATCTGGCGGCAGGACTCGTTCAGGACGAATTCGCCGACCGGCAGGATCAGGCCGGTCTCTTCGGCCACCGGGATGAATTCCGCCGGGCTGACCAGACCGCGCTCCGGGTGCCGCCAGCGCACGAGCGCTTCAAATCCCGCCAGCCGCGCGGTCTCAAGTGAAACGATGGGCTGGTAGACGACGAATAGTTCGCCGCGCTCAATCGCCCGGTGCAGATCGGTCTCGACCTGCAACTGAGTCAGCGCGCGCGCGTGCATGCTCTGGTCGAAGAGCGCCGTGCGCGCCCGGCCCAGCGATTTGGCCTGGAACATCGCCGTGTCCGCGTCCCGCAGCACCTCTTCCGGCCGCTGGTAGCTGGCCAGACCGGCGGCGATGCCGATGCTGGCCGTGACGATGATGTCAGTGCCGTTCAGGCGGATCGGCTTCTTCAGACCCTGCTGAACCCGTTCGGCCACGACGAGTGCCTCCTCAGGGTCCGTGATGTCTTCGAGCAGCATCGTGAATTCATCGCCGCCGAGCCGGGCAACGGTATCGCCGGGGCGGAGCGTCTGTTCGAGTCGGCGCGCGATTTCAACGAGCAGTTCGTCGCCGGCCAGATGACCCAGACTGTCGTTGACGATCTTGAAGCGGTCACAGTCCATAAACAGCACGGCATAGGTTCTGGTCTGATACCGCTTCGCCCGCGCCATGGCCAGTTTCAGGTGGTCGAGGAACAGCACGCGATTCGGCAGCCCGGTCAGCCCGTCGTGAAAGGCGTCGTGCAGCAGGCGCGCTTCGGCCTGTTTTCTGGCGGTGACATCCTGGATCTGGAAGATCAGGCGCTGCTGCTGTGTCTCGACATCGGTGATCACCGACGCGCTCAGCGACACCAGGATTTCGTGACCCAGTTTATGAACGTAACGATGCTCGGCCTGGATGGCCGTCTCCAGACCGGCGAGCAGGTGTCTGAGGCTGCGCTTGACCGGCTCCAGGTCTTCCGGGTGAATCAGCGCCTGGAAATTCGTGGCCAGCAGTTCGGCCTCGGCGTAGCCGAAAATCTCACACAGCGAGCGGTTAACCTGCGCCCATTGCCCTTCCGGCGTGACCAGCGCCATGCCGATGGCCGCGTGGTCAAAGGCGCTGTGGAATCGCTGCTCACTCAGTTTCATCTCCTGCAGGTGGCGCTCAGCCTGCCGGGCCTGTTCCTCCGCGGCTTCAATCCGCTGGCGATTGGCCTTCTCACGTTCGTCGGCCTGCCGGGAGTAAAAATGACAGGTCGCGAAGATCACCGCCACCAGCGGCCCGGCGGCGAGCAGAGCGCCCCATCCGTACTGCCTGATCGAGAGGTAAATCAGTCCGGCCGCGGAAGCGCTGGCAACGTAGGTCAGAACCGCCCAGGAATAGTTCGCCCACCACAGCCTGAACACCGAGGTCTGCTGCTTCAAAGCGAGAGTCGTCGCGAGCAGCAGAGAGGTCAGCAGAAAGTGGGTCAGCGCGAAAACCAGCATGGAGGCGAGCAGCGCGGAAGTGTTGTCCTGTCGCCACTGATTGAGTGAATCGAGCGTCAGCCGGAACACCTGCGCGGAGAGCAGCATCGCAATGGCCGTCGTCGCGGGGCTGCCCAGCCGGCTGGTCCAGCGTTTTGACCCGCGGCAGGAGGCAGCAAAAACATCGGCGGCCGCCACCACCGTCGCCGTCGCCGTCCCGAACAAAAGCGCGCTGAGAAAAATGAAGATGTCACTCGGGGTAATAACGGCCGGCGTTCCGGGGATGCGAATCGGGTACATCCCGGCCAGCAGAGTCACCCCGGTCAGGAGGGCGATCCCCAGCAATTCGGCGTTGCTCAGGCGCCGCATATCGGCAATTGCACAGACCAGCACGAGCGCCCCCGCCAGTGCGGTCGTCCACCACCAGAGGCGTGCGCTGCGATTGTAATCTGCCATTTCGATGAACCGCATTTTCTATTCTCCCGACCGGATTCCCGTAACAAAGGTAAAGCTGACTTCCGACTGGTTGCGCCGGAAGTCAGCAGAAGTCCGCTTTCTGATTAAGTTGTCAGTCGGCGAGTTACCGGGGAGAAGCTCTGCCGAAGTCAGGAACCGTTGATATCGCTGCGGCCGTGCGTCCTATTCAGCCAGCGCAATACCTTCAGCCAGCGCAATACCTTCGGCCAGCGCAATACCTTCGGCCAGCGCAATACCTTCGGCCAGCGCAATACCTTCGGCCACCGGTGTCCCCTCAGCCAGCGCGATACCTTCGGCCAGCGCGATACCTTCGGCCAGCGCGATGCCTTCAGCCAGCGCGATGCCTTCGGCCAGCGCGATGCCCTGGCCGCCGTATACTCCGTTGCTGACGGTTGTTCCCGGCACGAACACGCTGCTCGTACCCGCGATCACATCGGCATTGATGACGCCCTTCGTGATCAGCGCATAATTCGCGACCGGCGAGCCGTTGACCGTCACGCTGTTGCGCACCCAGACCAGTGCGGGGTTGTAGATCGCCTGAAAGCGCCTGAAGAGTTCGGCGCCTGCCAGAACGTGTGAGCCGCCGGCGAAGATATAGCCGCCCCATTTGATATTCTCGCCGTTGATGGAAGAAACCGGTGTGGGCATTGACGCGCCGGATTGCAGCAGACTATCGCCCTGTTTGATCAGGCCGGAGGCCACCGCCGTCGAAATATCGCGCCGCAACACGCCGGCCAGACGAGTCGCGCCGTCAACATTCAGCAGGCCCGCCCCCTGCTGGACGATGTTGGCGTTGGGGATCTGCTGCGCCGTGTATTGCAGGATGGCTTTGATGAGCGGCGGCGTCAGCCCGGGATTCCTTTGCAGGATCAATGCCACCGCGCCGGAAACGACCGGGGCGGCGATTGAAGTCCCGCTCAATTGCATGAGGGCCGACGCCCCCTGCCCGCTGTTATGCCACTCGGGGTATTTTGTAATCAGATTACAGCCACCCGACTCGGCGGCAATGATGCGATTGCCCGGCGCGACCAGATCGGGTTTCAGCAGGTTGTCATACCTCTTTCGGCCGTCCGCGCCGATGACGAATCCCCGCGTCGGGCCGCGCGAGCTGTAATAAGTGATGGTGTCATCGCTGCGCGCGCCGGTCTGATGAGTATTCGCCGCGCCGACGGTGATCACCGACGGATCATTGCCGGGCGAGGTGATGCTGCCGTAAAGCTCCAGCCGCCGGTCGGGAGTCGAACCCCAGTTGCCCGCCGAGACGACGACCGTGATCCCGGCCGCGGTGGCGCGCCGCACCGCACGACACAGCGGATCGGTCACCCACGATTCGGTCGAGAATGAACCAAGGCTGAGGTTCATAACCCTGATGTTGTTCGCCTGGCGATTGGCGATCACCCAGTCAATGCCCGCCAGCACGTCGCTCATCTGCCCGATGCCGTACCCATCCAGCACGCGGACGTCAATCAGATTGGCGTTCGGTGCGATGCCGCTGTAGCCGGGCGTCGGCTTGTCCATCCGCCCGGCGGCAGTCGCCGCCACGTGCGTGCCGTGGCCGTAAAGGTCGGTGTTGGGCAGGCTGGTGGAACCCAGGCTGAGGTTCACGCTGAGGTCAACGCCGAGCAGGCTCACATTCAATTTGATGGGCGGCAGCCCGAGCAGCCCTTCGAACTGTGTCAGGTTGGTATTCGCCGCAACGGTGTCGGTGGCAGCAATCACCCGCGACACGCCGAGCGAATTCCAGAAGCTCTGATGGCCCGCCATGATCCCGGAATCGAGAAAGGCTATGCCGATCCCGCTGCCGTCGAGCCCCGAGTAAAGTCCGGTCAGGGAAGCCAGCTGCCGTACATTGTTAGTGCCGGTTGCCGCTTCCAGGTGGCTGGCGCTCTGCATGGCCAGGTGGTCGGGCGTCATGCGCTCGACATCCGTCCGACCGGCGAGTGGGAGGACGGCGGACTTCGGCAGTTCGACGAGCAGCCCGTCAACTGCCTTGAACTGACGGACCACCGTCCCGCCTCGCAGCTTGATATCGGCCAGCAGTGCGGCCGAGACCGGCCCGAACGTCTGCACCAGGATCCGAACCGTCTGCTTCTTCGGGTTGGCCCACAACAACAACTCGTCGCTTTGAAGCGCCCGCTGCAACGCGGGCGACAGTTTATTGATCGCGCTGGTTGACGTTTGCGCCCGCGTCGGACGCAGGGGAAACAGTCCGCCCACCAGTGCCACAGTCAGGATGAGTGTCACCAGCCGGCGGCGGTGAGGTCTGTCAAAAAATCTCTTCAGGCTATCAACTCGAATCATTATTGCTCCAGAAAATCCCCGGGTTTGTTGCTTCCCGGGAAGCAGTGAGGCTGCGCCCTGTTGAGCAATTGTGGTGCCATCATTAGCGACACGATGTAACTCAGGGAATAACAGCCGGATTACTGACCGGCCTCGTGCGGAGCGGATTTATCGGACAGATGAATCCTTCATTCTGCCCGTGGCTGATCAGGTCGGATTGATCGAAAAGAATCAGACTGACCGGTTTGCAAAGAGGTGAGGAGTCTTCAGGCAAACGGAAAGTGTCATAATCGGGCTGATCCGTGTTGAAGCGGGTAGTAATATTGACGCACGTGATGCGCGAAACGATTCTCAGTTTTCCGGACGACTGCCTGACGCGCGGCGATGACACGGCCGTCGTGTCGAAGCACGGGCTGCGTGTCGTCCGCTGGTCGTACCGAAGCCTCGCGGAGACAGCGTTCCGGTTCGCGCGCGAACTCGAAGCGCGCGGGATAGGCCACGGCGACCGCGTGCTGTTCTGGTCCGAAAACAGGGCGGAATGGATCGCCTCATTCTTCGGCTGCCTGCTGCGCGGCGCAGTCGTTGTGCCGCTCGACGTGCAGAGCGCGCCTGATTTCGCGGCGCGCGTGCACGGGCAGGTTTCGGCGAAGCTGCTGCTGGCGGGCGAAGGGATAGAGCGCCACGGTCAACTGCCGCCACGACTTTTAATCGCGGACCTCGCCTCCACGCTCGCGCGCCATTCGGCGGCGCGGTATCAGCCGACCTCCGCCATCGCGCCGGATGATCTGGCCGAAATCATCTTCACTTCCGGCACGACGGCGGGGCCGAAAGGCGTCTGCCTGACGCACCGCAACCTGCTCGCCAACCTCGCGCCGCTCGAACGCGAGATCAACAAATATCTGAAGTGGGAAAGATTCTTCCACCCGATCCGCTTCCTGAACCTCGTCCCCCTGAGCCACGTCTTCGGGCAGTTCATGGGCATCTTCGTGCCGCAACTGCTCGGCGGCGAAGTTCACTTTCAGGAATCACTCAACCCGGCGGAGATTATTGAGACGGTCAAACGTCACCACATCTCGGTCATCGTCGCCGTGCCGCGACAACTCGAAACCCTGCGCGACAAGATCGAGCGCGACTACGAAGCGCGCGGCGAAGGCGAACGATTGCATGAAGCGATAGCGCAGGCCGAAAACATTCACTGGCTCAAACGCTGGTGGAAGTTCCGCCGGATTCACCGGCGTTTCGGCCTGAAGTTCTGGGCCTTCGTCGCGGGTGGCGCGACGCTCAACTCCGAAACCGAGAGCTTCTGGCAGAGGCTCGGTTTCGCCGTCGTCCAAGGGTACGGGATGACCGAAACGGCTTCGCTCATCTCGGTCAATCACCCGTTCCGGCTGAGCCGCGGCTCAATCGGCAAAACGCTGCCCGGCCACGAAGTGAAGCTCAGCGAGCAGGGCGAAATCCTCGTGCGCGGCAACAACGTCGCAGCCGGGTACTGGCAGGGCGGGATCAAACCGCTGACCGATGATGAAGGCTGGCTGCGCACGGGCGACGTCGGCGCGCTCGACGAAGCCGGCAACCTCTATTTCAAAGGCCGCAGCAAGGACGTGATCGTCACTGCCGCCGGATTGAACGTCTACCCCGAAGACCTCGAAGCCGCGCTCGACAGCCAGCCCGAAATCCGCGCGAGCGCCGTCGTCGAGACCACACAGGGCACCGAGCCATTCGCCGCGCTGATCCTGCGCGACCCGCAGGCCGACGCCGAGGCCGCAGTCCGACGGGCGAACGAAACCCTCGCGCCGCACCAGCAGATTCGCCACTGGGCCGTCTGGCCCGAAGCCGACTTCCCCCGCACGCCCACGCAAAAAATTCGTAAGGGCGAGGTGAAGGCAAAGCTGGATGGGGAGAAGGGGAGAGGGGGAGACAAGGAGAGGGGGGGACTGGGGGAGGGGGAGTCTGTCATCGGGTCAGTGATCGCCAGGGTCAGCGGGGTTGCGCCCGAACAATTGAAATCGTCGGCGAATCTTTCCACCGATCTGAAGCTCGATTCGCTCGGCAGAGTCGAATTGCTCAGCGCTCTGGAAGACCGCTATCAGGTTCAGCTTGATGAAGCCGCCGTCAGCGCCGCAACCACGGTCAGCGATCTGGAAAGGCTGATCGCCGAAGGCACGCGCGAAGCGACTGCCGCGGCGCGATTCCCGTACCCGCATTGGGCGCAGCGATTCCCGGTCACGTGGATCAGACTGATTGTGTTTTACCTCCTGCTGTTGCCGTTGACGAACCTGATGTGTCGGGTGCGGGTGCGTGGCCGCGAGCATCTGCGCGGCGTGCGCGGCCCGGCGCTGTTCATTTCAAATCACGTCGCGATGGTGGATCAGTCGCTCGTTCAGGCGGCGCTGCCCGGCAGGTTCGGCAGGAAGCTCGCGATTGCGATGGAGGGCGAGAAACTGCGCGGTTACCGTCACCCGCCCGGGCACCTGAGCTGGTTTACGAAGCTGCGGCTGAAGGTTCAGTACGCGCTGCTCGTCTCGCTCTTCAACGTCTTCCCGCTGCCGCAGCAGAGCGGCTTCCGGCGCAGCTTCGCGTTCCTCGGCGAGACGATGGATCGCGGTTACAGCGTGCTGGTCTTCCCCGAAGGCCGGCGCACTGAAGACGGACGGATGGCCCCGTTCAGGTCAGGCGTCGGATTGCTGCCGACCAGTGTTGATGCGCCGATTGTGCCGATCAGGATTGATGGGTTGTTTGAACTCAAGCGGGGGCGGAAGTATTTCGCGCGACCGGGCAGCGTGACAGTCACTTTCGGCGAGCCGGTACGTTTTACTTCAGACGCAGACGCAGCAGGTATCGCGCGAGAGCTTGAACTGCGCGTCACCCGCCTTGGAAACTGAATTGTGTACGAACGCCCTCACTGAGGTAAGGCATCCGCAATTTGCAGCAGCATGACGAAGCGCGTATTGGCGGTCGGAGTTCCGTTTGAAAGTGACAACTTCATCCCACGTGACTGTTGTTCGCCCTTATCCACCGAGCCGGGGCGACCGGGCGCAGTCATCACGTTCGGCTCAAGCTTCGCCTTCAACTCTTCTGGGGCGACGCTGGTGACGAGCAGATTCACACCCTGAGCTTTGACGGCGAACTGATTCCTGCCCATTGCTTCAATCCGCTCATCGGCATGCAACAGTCTGGTGAAGACGCAGGGTTGATTCGCGGCAACCTCATCCCACACGATAAAGCCGTCCGGCGCAGTGAAGAGCAGGTGGCGGGTGAAACGCGTCAGGCCGAGTTCAGGTTCGTAAGCCGCCGCCGCTTCGCCGCGCACGTAAGCGAAACCTTTTTCCAGTTTCACTTCGGTAATCCGAACCTGATTCATCTGGTCGTAAGGCACGCCGTCAAAAGCGTCGTGGCCCTTGCCCTCACGCGCCTGCCCGCGCCCGTCCACGAGCAGCGTGTTGTGATGCGCCGTCATCGGCACTCCCGCGTACCCGGTGTCGCCCGTCAGGAGCCTGCCGCGCGCATAAATCATGAAGCTGTTCGCGTCCGGGTGCGCGTGGCCCGTCGAGAGGTGCCAGTCGGGAAAATCCTTTTGTTGTGCGGCGGTGTGATGGCCTTCGGGCGGGCCGCACTTGAAGGCAAAGGCTGTCGCGTTCGGCGTCCAGTCGCTGCGCCAGAAAACGACTTCGTGATCGGGGAAGTAATGCGACGCCGGCTGCTCGCTGATCGGCGTGGCTGGCACTGACGGGTCGTACCAGAGCAGTGACCAGTAATCTTCGGCATTGAGGTGATTGAGACCCTTCATCCACTCCGCCACGCCCTGGGTCTCGCCGCTCCTGAAACGCGAGGCGAGCCGGTAAAGCAGATTGTAATTGGTGTGGAATCGCCCGCCCGGGTGCGAGCGCTGGTACTCTTCGCCTTTGCCGGCGCGCGTGAGTGCCCCTTCAAAGACATCGCCAAAATCGAAGACGTATTGCCCGCCCGGCAGCAGCGAGTGTGCGACGTAAAGGTGTGTCTGTTTCAACCCCGGCTGATCGTAGAGGTCTTCGCCCGTCGCGTGCGCGTGCGCGTCGAGGTAATGGACGACCCAGGGCGTCGAGAAAATCCAGTACTCGAATCCTTCGTAGTAATACCCGTCCGGCGAGTAAGTCGCCAGCACGCGGGCATAGATCGCGCGCGCGAGGCGGGCCCACTCCGGCGCGTCGGCCACTTCGTCGTAGAGCGCATAAGCCGCGACGCCCAGACCGGCCATCGGGATGAAGACGTGATTCTGGCTGTAGGAGAAGGTGCGCCCCGGTTTCAGCCTGTAGTAATCAGCGAGCAATCGCGCGTGCTTCGCGATCTTCTCGCGGTAGCGCGCCCGCTCCGCTTCGGTCAGGTCGTGGTAGAGCAGGTCATAGCCCCAGCCCATCCCATAAAGAAGATGGCCGGCGGCCAGATCAACGTTCGGCTTGTTGTAGGTGTAGCCCCAGACCTCGTATGTCACCGCCGCATCCATGTAGCGCTTCGCGGCCTCAAGGTATTTCTTATCGCCTTCGATTTTGTAAGCCAGCGCGGCTTCGGCGATCCCGATGCCGACTTCGTTCTGGGCGCGGCGTTCCTGCGCCGGCGCGGGTGGCGCGTCTTGTTTCAGGGCGCGAACATTCTGCAACGCTCGTTGCCACAGGTCACGATGAGTCGTGCGCGCCCGCTCGCGCAGGACTTTGATTTCGGCCTCAGTCACGTACACGCGCGGGTGCTGGCCGCGCAGTTCGGGCTTCAGCCTGGGGTTGAGAGACGACATCAATTCAGTCAGCGGATGATTGCCGGTGACCTTCGCGGGCTTGTCCTTCGGGCCGAGCGCCTCACGGGTGTCCTGAGCATGAGAAATCGCAACAACGCCGACCATCCATAAAACAACCAGCAGAGTGGATACCAGTCGGCGAATTCCCGGCTGATGAATTGTGTCCATAGGATAACCTTAGTGCTTCATTTCGCAATTTCGGTGACGTATTTTAGCGAGTTTCCGTGAATTTCTGATCACTCAATTGCCTGGCGATTCTTTCTCAAGCCGGGCAAGTAGCCGAGCTAAATCGTCAC
>Ga0070741_10003129_pt1 | contig 41952 bp, 38 predicted proteins | sample Coa_R1_4_FD_66440 | JGI IMG/M metagenome (GOLD analysis project Ga0070741, IMG submission 66440) | Surface soil microbial communities from Centralia Pennsylvania, which are recovering from an underground coalmine fire - Coalmine... | ecosystem: Environmental > Terrestrial > Soil > Unclassified ... | reverse complement strand
CACGATGCCGGCGAGGCTCGTGTCGATGTCGTCGAACAGGCCGGTCTCGTCCTTCTGCATCTGACCCGCTATGTTCGAGTCGACGAGCGTGTACGACAGCGGCCCGTTGCCGAAGCCGCGTCCGCCGCCGAACCCCGGCAGCGCCGGCAGACCGCCCGTGCCCTGGCATTTGTGATTGCTGTGCGCGTCCGCGCCGATCTCGGCGTAGGTCCGGCCGAGCAGCTCGTCGTACTGCTGGGGGTTGACGCGGGTGATCTTCACCCCGGCGGGCGGCGCGGCCGGGGTCGGCGCCTGTCCTGCTCTTCCTCCCGCGCGGCCTCCGGCGCCGATCACGCCGAAACCGGCGTTGAAGTACAGCTTGCGCGGCTGCCACGGCTTCAGCCCTTCGGCGGCCTGCTCCAGGTAGCGGTTCGGATCGCCGGCAGCCTTGTAGGCTTCGCGCACGAGCACGGTCGTCGCTTCGTGCGCGCGATCGCCGCCGCGGCCCTGGATGTTCATCGTGACGAGCACGTCGGGGCGCAGCGTGCGGATCAGCCGCACGTAGTCGCCCACAATCGTGTCGCGTCCCCACTTGTTGATCACCTCTTCGGGATCGAACGAGTACCCGTAGTCGAGCGCGCGCGTGAAGTACTGCTCGGCGCCGTCGACGCGATGCGCGGCGAGCAGTTCCGACGTGCGCAGGACGCCGATGTCGTGGAACAGCTCGGGGCCGATCTCGTTCTGCCCCCCTTCTCCACGGTTGTTCTGCACGTCGATGGTGCGGAAGCCCATGCCGTAGCCGAACAATGCGAACAGCGCGTTGGTCTCGTCGTCGGGGTGCGCGGGCGCCTGCATGAACGTGGCGGCGACGTTCAACTTGCGGATCGCGAGGCCGAGCGCGACGTGGCCGTTGCTCGCCGAGACGATCGAATAGGTCATGCGGTTCTGGGCGTGGCCGACCGGAATCGACGCCGCAGCCGCGAGCAGAGCGACAAAAATGAGGACGCGTTTCATCACACGAATTGTAGCCCTTCGTCCGATTGCGCGGGCCGTTCGTCGTAAAGGGCCGCGGCGGCGGCCGCGCGGGAGCGATGCTCGCGGCGGAGGGTCAATCCGATGACAGTCATCTCGTTCGTGGCCGGGGCGCTGGCGTTCCTGCTCTCGCTCGGCCAGCCCGCGCAGACGCAGCGGTTCGACTACCTGGTTCGCGGCGATGTCTTCGCCGGCATGGCAGGCGACGAGCCGCGGCTCGAGCGCGCGAAGCAACTCTGCGAGCGGACGCTCGCCGAGAACCCGAAGCACGCCGAGGCGCTCGTGTGGCTCGGCTCGATCACGCTGTTCGAGGCCGGCCGCGCCTTCGTCCGCGGCGACGCGGCCGCCGGGGGGCAGCTCTTCGCCCGCGGCGTGCAGGAAATGAATGACGCCGTCGGGCTCGCGCCCGATAATCCAGGCGTGCTGATTCCACGGGCCGCCACGCTCATCGAAGCGACCCGGACGATGGCGCCCGAGGCGGGGCGCCCGCTGCTCGAGTCGGCCGTGGCGAATTACGAGCACGTGCTCGAGCTGCAGCAGCGCGTCTGGCCGACGCTGGGCGACCACGCCAAGGGCGAGCTGCTCTTCGGCCTTGCGGAGGCGTCGGCCCGGCTCGGACGCGCGGATCGCGCGCGGGCGTATTTCGAACGGCTGATCAAGGACGCGCCGAGCTCGGGACAGGCGCCGCGGGCGCAGGCGTGGCTCGACACGGGCACGATCCCCAAGGCGAGCGGCGTCGCCGGCTGCACGGGATGCCACAAATGAACCCTCGATGGCGCGGCGCGCGGTTCTGGCTGCGGATTCTCGCCGCCAACCTGTTTGTTGCCGTGCTCATCGTCCTCGCCTTCGCGGACGTGGCGCCGCGCCAGTGGATTGGCCACTGGCGCGCGTTCGGCACGTCGGTCGCCACGTCGTTCCTGTTCGCGATGTGCATCGGGCCGCTCGTCGGCGTCACGATGCCGCGTCTGGCGCCCTGGGTGTGGCGCCGGCTGCGCGCGCCGTTCAACTGGTGCGCGCTCGTCGCGGCGATGATCGTCTGCGCGCTCGTCGGCAGCGCGATCGCGATTGCGGTGCTCGTCGCCTTCGGCCTGCCGGCGTCGCTGTTCTGGCAGTGGTACCTCGGCTCGATGCGCGTCTCGATCGTCGTCACGCTCACGATCGGTATTTTCATCACCGCGTACGAGATGAACCAGTCGCGGCTGGCGCAGGCGAACACGCAGGCGAAGCTGGCGTCGCTCGAAAGCCGCGTGCAGCCGCACTTCCTGTTCAACACGCTCAATTCGATTGCGGCGCTGACGCACGAAGATCCCGGCGGCGCCGAGAAGATGACAACGCAGCTCGCGGCGCTGCTGCGATCGTCGCTCGACGGCGACCGGTCGCCGATCGTGCGGCTCGGCGACGAACTGGAGCTGGTCCGCAGCTACCTCGAGATCGAGCGCGTCCGCTTCGGCGATCGGCTGCGATTTTCGATCGACGCCGACGGCGCGCCGGCCGATGCGGGGGTGCCACGCATGTCGGTGCAGACGCTCGTCGAGAACAGCGTGAAGTACGCCGTCTCGCCGCGCCGTGAGGGCGGCGCCGTCGCGGTCCGCGCGGCGCAGGTCGGCGGACGGCTCCGCATCGCCGTGCAAGACGACGGTCCGGGATTCGACGGCGCGCACGTTCCGGAGGGACATGGCCTGGCGCTGCTGCGCGATCGGCTCGCCGCGCAGTTCGGCGGCGTCGCGTCGCTGCGCATCGACGGCACGCCGGGCGCCGCCGTCGCCACCATCGAGGTGCCGCTCCGGCCGTTGGGCGGCGGCCAGCGGCCGTGCCAGCCGTGATCCGCGCCTACGTCGTCGACGACGAGCGGCTGGCGGTGCAGCGGCTGACGCGTCTGCTCGACGCGACCGGCCGCGTCGAGGTCGCGGGCAGCGCGACCGATCCCGAGGCGGCGCTGGCGTTTCTGCGGCAGCACGCGGTCGACGTGCTGTTCCTCGACATCCAGATGCCGGGGATGACGGGGTTCGAGCTGCTCGATCGCCTGGAGTCGGATCCGCTCGTCGTCTTCACGACGGCGTTCGACCAGCATGCGCTGCGGGCGTTCGAGGTGAGCTCGGTCGACTACCTGCTGAAGCCGATCGATGCCGATCGCCTCGACCGCGCGCTCGACAAGCTGGAACGATTGCACCATCGGCCGCCGCCTGCGGACATCCGGGCGATCGCCAGGCAGCTCGCGGCGGAGCTCGCGCCGCAGCGGCGCCTCGATCGGATCGCATCGCGTGTCGGCGAGCGGACGACGATCCTCGAGGTCGCGAGGGTGTCGCACTTCATGTCGAAGGACAAGCTGACGTTTGCCGTCGTCAACGGCAAGGAGCACGTCGTCGACCATACGCTGGCGGAGCTCGAACAGCAGCTCGACGCGCGCCGGTTCGCGCGCATCCACCGCGCGACGATCGTCAACGTGCCGCTGATCCAGGAGCTGTTTCCCGACGTCGACGGCGGGATGCTGGTGCGGCTGAAGGACGAAGCGCGCACCGAGCTGAGCGTCGCGCGCGATCGGGTGCGCGAGCTCAAGCAGCGGCTCGGCATCTAGCGGTCGTCGGCGTGTCGCGCAGGCGTGGCGAGCGTCGGGAACTCCGACCCGTTCAGTCGTAGATTGACCGTCCAAGGACCGGTGCGGCCCGTTCGCCGCGCGCCCCTGCCCGTTCGCTGAAAGTGTAATCGGCCAACTCTTTTCTCCTCTATGATTTACCGCATGCACAAACCGATTAAGTACGTCGAGAAGGGGCTGCAGGTCGCCGCCAACGGCGCGTGGGTCGTTTTCAACAATCTCAACAAGATCAATCAGCGGCCGTCGTTCACGCCGAAGTGGTCGGACAAGCCGCTGCTGAAGTCGTACGAGAAGACGAAGCCGCCGCTCGGCTGGCCGCGCGAGACCGACTCGCTGTGCCCCGTGTGCGTGCGCGAGGCGCGCCAGGAAATTCTCGACGGCAAGAAAGACGTCAGCGTCCTGCTGAACGAGAAGGTCGGCGAGATCAAGGCGACGATCCTCGAGCGGGACGGCAAGATCCTGATGGTGAAGGACTGCCCCATCCACGGCCACTTCGAGGACGTGATGGCGATCGACACGGCGTTCTTCAAGCACCTCGAGGAAGTGTTCCCCGGCCGCGACATCCGCGCGCACAACGACGAGAAGCTGCACAACCACGGCTCGTCGACGATCAAGCATGGCCGCGGCGCGGTGCTGACGGTCGACCTGACGAACCGCTGCAACATGATGTGCGACCCCTGCTTCATGGACGCGAACCAGGTCGGGTTCGTCCACGAGCTGTCGTGGGAAGACATCAAGATGGTGCTGGACAACGCGATCAGCATCAAGCCGCGGCGCCAGATGTCGGTGCAGTTCTCGGGCGGCGAGCCGACGATTTCGCCGTACTTCCTCGACGCGGTCCGCTACGCGCGCAAGGTCGGCTACAACTCGGTGCAGGCGGCGACCAACGGGATCGAGTTCGCCAAGAACGCCGACTTCGCGAAGGCGGCGGCCGAGGCGGGCCTGCGCTACGCGTACCTGCAGTTCGACGGCATCGGCAACGCGGCCAACGCGCATCGCCGGGTGGGCAACCTGTTCGACGTCAAGCTGCGCGCGATCGAGAACCTCTACAACGCCGGCGTCGACATCGTCCCGGTCGTGACGATCGTCAACGGCGTCAACAACGAGCAGGTCGGGCGCATCATCGAGTTCGCGCTCGACAACCCGAAGAAGATCAACTTCCTGTCGTTCCAGCCGGTGAGCTTCACCGGCCGGGACGAAGAGATCACCGACGAACGGCGCCACGCGCAGCGCTACACGCTGTCGCACCTCGCGCACGACGTGAAGGACCAGACCGGGCTGGGCGAACCGACGCGCGACTGGTTCCCGATCTCGTTCATGGGCACGTTCACCGACTGGGCCGACGTGACGCACGGGGCGGAGAAGGAGTTCGGCCAGCTGACGTGCGGCTGCCATCCGAACTGCGGCGTCGGCATGGCGCTGATGATCGACAAGGAAACGAAGGAAGCGGTGCCGGTGACGAAGTTCCTGAAGGCGGAACAGCTCGCCAAGGACGTCGCCGCGGTCACCGACGCGGGCCGCAGCCGCTTCTGGTCGAACGTCGGGATGGCGCTCGCGCTGATGCGCAACTACGACTCGTTCAACTCGCCGACCCACTTCAGGCTGAGCGACCTGCTGAAGAAGTTCGACAAGACGTTCGGCGCGACGAAGTCGGCCGAGGCGGGCAAGTACGGACGGGTCGAAGGCGACCGCACGGCGCAGGACATCGCGAAGCGCCGCGCCGACCGCTGGAACTTCCTGTTCGTCGCGGGCATGTGGTTCCAGGATCTCTTCAACTACGACTTCCGCCGCACCGAGATGTGCATCATCCCGTATGCCACGCAGCAGGGGGAGATTTCCTTCTGCGCGTACAACACCGGGATCGGCTGGCGCAACATCATCGAGAAGATGCACATGACGGCGACGCTCACCAAGTGGTACGAAGAGCACGGCCGTCACGAGATCTTCGCGGGCAACAAGGCGGTGCCGCTCGCGTCGACCGAGCACTCGCTCAAGCTGAACGAGGAGGCGGTCCGCGCCGGCGCGCAGACCGATCTCGACGAGCTCGGCGTGGCGAAGAACGCGCGCGAAGAGAAGATGCTCGCGCGCGCGAAGGAGCAGGAGAAGCAGCTCGATCCGAAGCACCACGAAGAAATGGCGCGCCTCTATCGTCAGCACGTGCTGAAAGAGCAGCCGACGATTCAGATTCAGGGGCTCGGCGGCAGCAAGAAGAAGGGCGATGAGCCGGCGCCGGTGCTGCACAAGCCGGTGATCTAGCTGCGGCTTCGGCGTGCAGAGGGTCGATGCAGGATGGGCCGGCGGGCAACCGCCGGCCCTGCTGTTTTCAGGCGATCGTCGCGGCGGCGGCGACGAGGTCGCCGTCGCGGCGCGTGAGCGTTCCGCGGTCGAACGCGATCGGCACGGCCGGCGCTCCCATCGGTGCGGGTTGCCGACGGGTTCGCGGGGGCGCGGAAACGGTGTCTGACACCGGATCTTGGGTCGCGGTGTCTGACACCGGGTCAGGGTCGCGGTGTCTGACACCGGATCTTGGGTCGCGGTGTCTGACACCGGGTCGCGGGTCGCGGTGTCTGACACCAATGCGCCGCGGCCGCCGGTTCAGCGCTTCGCCAGCATCGCGGCCGCGATGCCCTGGGCCGACGCCGCGGCGCCCGCGGGCGGACCGGACGCGTCGCGCGCGGATCCGCGCGATCCACACGTGCGTCCGCTCGAAGAGTCGTCGAACCGGTCATGGCACGACGGCGATCACTTCGATCTCCAGGAGCAGATCGGGCCGCGCCAGCTTGACCACCTGCACCAGCGTGCTCGCCGGCGGCGTGATGTTGGCGAAGTACTTCGTCCGCACGTCGCGGATCGCCTGCACCTGCGACATGTCGGTCGTGTAGGTGTTCATCTTGACGACGTCCTTGAACGTCGCGCCCGCCGCGGCGAGCGCCGCTTCGAGGTTCCTGAACACCTGCTCGGCCTGCGCTTTCATGTCGGCTCCGCCGACCAGATTCCCGCTCTTGTCGAGAGCGATCTGGCCGGAGATGTAGACCGTCTTCGCCGGCCCGCTCACTTCGACGACATGGGTATACCCGGTCGGCATCGACAGCGCCGGCGGATTCGTGCGTTTCACCTGGGCCATCACCATCTCGGGAACGAGCAGGCACGCGACAGCCATCGTCAGCAGTTTCGGCATGCCGCCGATTCTAGTCGGTCGCGCCGCCGCGCCGACCTCACCCTTTGCCGCGGCCGCTTCTGCCCTTCCTGGCCGGCGCTCCCGGCCGATACTCGATCGTCGCGTTGCTGATCGCGGCGATCAGGCGTCCCGGCTGCTGAAACGTCTGCGTGCCGTCGACGCGCTCCACGGTCAGCTTCTCGCCGAGGATGCTCACCTGGTCTTCGCTCTCGGGGATGACGATCGTGATCTTCTCGTCGCCGATCGGGGCGACCGCCTTCACGCCGCCGGGGCCGGCGCCGCCGCCGATGCGGTCGAGGAGATCTTTGGCGCCGCGGTATTCGGCCATCACCACCGCCCGCCGGATCAGCGTGTTGTCCATCGTCAGCACGCCGACGGTGGCGATGTAGCGTGCGTAGGTGTGGCTCTCTTCTTCCGAGTACGTGTGCCGGGCGTGCAGATCGAACGTCAGCGTGACGTTGCCGCGGTGCGGCGGGATCTTGACGAGGATGCCGGCGGACGGATCGCGGCCGATGGCCACCTCGCAGAAGGACACCTTCGTCGCGACGCCGACGCCGAGCGGCGTCGGGCACGTCATCTCGGGCGCCTCTTTCTTGGTCGCCGCCGCGACCGGGGGTCGGGCCGGACGGCGCGTCTGCGCCGCAAGCGGCGCGGTCAGGAGGAGCGCCGCGAAAACGGCCGCGCTAGTGCCAGGTACGTACCAGGTACGTGCCAGGTAGGTACCAGGTACGTGCCAGGTACGTACCTGGCACGTACCTGGTACCACCCACGCACCCACCCGGCACCGGCGCCGCCCCGCGGACCCGATCACTGCTGCGTATCGCGCAGCCGCTCGCCGCTGCCCCTCAGGTTCGTATCGAAGAACCGCTCGACCCGGTGCCACGCGTCACGCAGCACGTGCTCGCGCGTGAAGTAGTGGAACTCGCCCGGATACGTCATGAACGACACCAGATCGCCCTTGTTCTTCTTCAGCAGCTCGTCGATCAGCCGCACCGAATGCAGGTAGGGCACGTTGACGTCCGACGTGCCGTGCAGCACCAACAGCGGCCGCGCCAGACGGTCGACGTGCGACAGCGGCGACGCGTTCTTGTAGACCTCCGGGTGCTCCGCCGGCGTGCCGATGCGGCTCGCGGTCCACGCGCCGTGATACGGATCCTCGTAGTACATCGCGTAGTCCGCCACGCCCGCCACGTCCACCGCCGCGCGGAACAGCGTCGGCTGATCGGTCGCGGCAATCAGCGTGAAGAATCCGCCGTAGCTCAGCCCCCACACGCCCATCCGATCCCCGTCGACGTACGGCAGCGTCTTCAGATAGTTCGCCGCCATCCACGCGTCCTTCGCATCCTTGCCGCCCACATCCATGTAGACGCCCTGACGCCAGTCGCGGCCGTAACCGATGCTGCCGCGATAGTCCGGCGCGAAGACGATGAAGCCCTTCTGCAGGAGGTACTGATGGAAGCTGTAGTACACCGCGTAGTTCCGCTGCACGTGCCAGCCGTCGTAGTTCTGGTTGATGCCGTCGCCGTGGATCCACACCACCGCCGGATGCTTCGTCGTCCGATCGAGATTCTTCGGCACGAACAGCCAGCCGGGCACCTGCTGGCCGTCGGCGCCCGGGTAGTGCACGAACTCGGGCTCGACGAACTGCGATTTGTCCATCGCCGCAGGCATCGACTCCGATACGCGGCGCGACTGCTTCGACGCCACGTCGATCACGAACAGATCGGCGGAGTTGTGCGGGTCGGTGTGCTGGTAGACGATCTTCGTGCCGTCCGGCGACCACACGGGCGCCGTGTCGGTCCCGCGCCCGCTCGTGATCATCGTCACCCGGCCGTCGAGCGAGGTGATGCCGAGATGCCGGTCGCCCGGGTGATCGGGTTCGTTCGCGTCGAACGCGATACGCGTTCCGTCGGGCGACCAGGCGGGACGCCACGCTTCGAACCGGCCTTTCGTCAGCTGCGTGCCGTCCACGTACACGTGATCCCACCCGTCACGGTCCGACAGATACAGGATGTGCCTGCCGTCGGGCGACGGCTGCGCGTTCGGCTCCGCCTGCCCCGGGATGCTCCAGAACTTCGCGTCGACCTCCTCGCGGACGACCTTCGGCTCGCCGCCGGCGGTGTCGATCACCGAGATCGTCCGGTGCTTGAAGTCCGGCGCCGTGCGATCCATCACGACGTGCGTCGCGTCGAGCCAGCGCGGACCGCCGAAGCCGCCGAGCCGCGACACCGTCGACGGCGTGCCGCCGGCCGCGGCGACGAGGAAACTCTCGCCCGGCACGCGCTCGCTGATCGTGTAGATGATCTTCGCGCCGCTGTACTCCGGCGTCTGCTCGTGGCGGATCGTCTCGGCGCCGGCGTTGAACAGCAGGTGCGAGCCGTCCGGCGTCCAGCTGATCGCGCCAATCGGCTTGTCGGCGCGCGTCACCGTGGTCTCTTTTCCGTCGCCGAGCGATCGAACGATCAGCTCGCGGCCCGCGCGCGCAAACGCCACCCGCGTCCGATCGGGCGACGCCGTGATGCTCGTCTCGGCCGGCGTCGTCGTCCACACGGCCGAGGGCGGCCCCCCCGCAATCGGCGCTTGCCAGAGATCGCCGGCGCGCGGGAAGTAGATGCGCTGGCTGTCGGCGCCCCAGAAGAAGCCGCCGGTCAGCCCGTCGGCAAATCGAGTGAGCGGCTTGTCGTCGACGTAAATGTTGCCGACGCCGGCGCGTTCGGAGATGTAGGCGACATGGCGGCTGTCGGGCGACCAGGCGGGCGCCGACGGGTGCCGAATGTCGATCAGTTGTTCGATCGTCAGCGGCTGCTGCGCGGGCGCCTGCGCCGTCAGCAGGGCGGCGGCGCTCAGGATCACATAAAGACGGTTCATGTCCGACCTCGCCCGAAGAGTATCCAACTTTTCGAACACCGGGCGAAAGCCGATGTTTTTTGGCGCGCAACGGGTATCTCAACCGTGTGCCGTTTTGGTAGATTCCGTTGGATGTCAGGAGGAGGATTCCACATGAGAGGGATGATCCGATCGCTGGCTGTCGTCGCGGCGCTCTTCGCCGCGGCAGAGCCGGCCTTCGCGCAGGTCCAAACGGGCAGCATCCTCGTTCGGGCGACCGACGAGCAGGGCGCCACCGTGCCGGGCGCGACGATTACGATCTCGAGCCCGGTGCTGGTATCCGGCTCGATGACGGGCGTCACCGATGCAGGCGGCGTCTACCGCTTTCCGTCGCTGGTGCCTGGAACATATACGGTCAAGATCGAGCTTCAGGGGTTCCAGACCAACGTCCGCGAAGGCATCCAGGTGCTCGTCGGGCAGACCGTGCCGATCGACGTGGCGCTGAAGGTCGCGACGCTCGCCGAAACGGTCACGGTCGCCGGCCAGTCGCCGACCGTCGACACGACGAGCGCCAACGTGAACGTCAACTTGAGCGAGCAGCTGATCCAGGGCACGCCGGGCGGACGCGACATCTGGGCGCTCGTCGAGGCGAAGGTGCCGGGCCTGGTGATGAGCCGTCCGGACGTCGGCGGCACGCAGGGCGGCCTGCAGGGCACCTACAGCGCGCGCGGCACACCGAGCTCGCAGAACTCGCAGTTCCTCAACGGCATCAACGTCGGCGATCCGGCGGCGATCGGCGCGGCCGGCTTCTACTACGACTTCGATGCGTTCGAGGACATCCAGGTGTCGACCGGCGCGCACGACATCACCGTGCCGACCTCCGGCGTGTTCCTCAACATGGTCACCAAGAGCGGCGGAAACGTGTGGAACGGCAGCACAACGTTCACCGTCACGAACGATTCGCTGCAGGGACGCAACGACACCGACCCGACGCTGCAGAAGTACGGGTTCCGGCCCAACGGCAACACGACCAACGTCGTCTCCGACGCGAACCTCAGCGCGGGCGGCCCGCTCATCGCGAACCGGCTGCGCTTCTTCGGGTCGTTCCGCGACTGGCGCGTGCACGTCAACACGCCGGTGGCGAACTCGCAAACGGTGCTCGATCAGACGAACATCGACTCGGGCCTCGCCAACTTCACCATCCAGGCGAACGACAAGAACCGCGTCACCGCGTTCTACTCGTATCAGCGCTACAGCAAGCCGAACCGGCTGCTGAACAACGCCTCGATCACCGTGCCCGATTCGACCGTCGACGAAGAAGATCGGTTCCACGTGTTCCAGGGGCTCTGGAACTCGGTGTTGACCGACAAGCTGTTCCTCGACGCGCGCGCCGGGTTCAACTTCATCAAGTTCCCGACCTTCTTCGACGGCGGCAACCAGCAGTCGCTGACCGACAACGCGACCGGGATCATCTTCGGCAACAACCCGAGCGAAGTGATCCGCAACCGCCGCCGCTATCAGGGCAACGCCACGGCGCAGTACTACATCGACAACGCGCTCGGCGGCCGCCACGAGCTGCGCTTCGGCACCGACTACGCGCACGCCACGTCCCAGAACGAGACGCACCGCGTCGACCAGGTGCAGACCTTCTACAACAGCTCGCTGACGCCGCAGGCGCAGACCGTGAACATCTACGCGACGCCGCTCATCGACATCGAAGCGGTGAACGTGCTGGCGCTGTACGCGCAGGACAGCTACACGGTGAAGCGGCTCACCCTCACCGCCGGCGTCCGCTTCGAGAACCTCGAAGGCTACCTGCCGGCGCAGAGCAGCCCGTCGAGCGTGTACTTCCCCGACATCCCGCGCACCTTCCCCGAGGTTCGCAACCTCGCCAGCTGGAAGACGGCGGGGCCGCGCATCAGCGCGATCGTGGACGTCACCGGCGACGGGAAGACGGCGGCGAAGGGATCCTACGGCCGGTACTACTACATCATCCCGACCGGCGGGTTCCTGAGCACCGTCAACCCGAATTCGAACTACTTCGCGACCTACACGTGGCGGGATCTCAACGGCGATCTGAAGTTCCAGAACGGCGAGCAGTTCGGCACGCCGGTCATCACGTCGGGCACGACCACGTCGATCGACCCGAACTTCAAGCGGCCGTACACCGACGAGTTCAGCGCGGCGATCGACCGCGAGCTGATGGCCAACTTCAAGTTCAGCGCCGTGTTCACGTATCGCCGCGAGAAGGACCTGCAGGCGTCGCTCAACCCCGACAACCCGTACGCGTCGACCCCGACGACCGCGGTCGATCCGGGCATCGACGGCATCGTGGGCACGGCCGACGATGGCACGTATCAGTTCTTCCAGCGGATCTCGGCGGCGAACCGGACCGTGATCACCAACGATCCGAATGCGACGCAGAGCTACAAGGGCCTGGAGCTCACCGTCAACAAGCGGATGTCGAACCGCTGGCAGATGCTCGCGGGCTACACGTACTCGAAGAACGAGATCAACAACTACTCGGTCGACGTGTCGCCGAACTACCTGATCAACGCCAACGGCAACATCACCGGGGACGGCCGCTGCGTCGGCTGCCTCTCCTCGTCGACCGATCGTCCGCACACGTTCAAGAGTACGGGGATGTACGTGCTGCCATGGCAGGACGTGATCGTCAGCGGCAACCTGCTCATCCAGAGCGGCCCGCCGATTACGCGCCAGATCAGCCGCGCGCTCGCGATTGGCGCGGCGCAGACGATCAACCTGGTGCCGCTCGGCAGCGATCGGCTCGACGCCGAGCCGCGGCTCGATTTCCGCGTCGGCAAGATGTTCAAGTGGAACCAGCGGACGCTGGAAGCGACGATGGACATCGACAACGTCACGAACTCGAACTGGGTGTACTCCGTGCGGACGCTGACGCCGGCGACGGCGTTCACCGATCCGACGACGGGCGTGCGCCAGACGCTGCAGCAGTACCGGGCGCCGACCGCGATCCTCGGGCCGCGGACGGTGGTGTTCAGAGTGCAGTATCGGTTCTGACGGCGGGCCAGCGGTTCGCGGCCGTCGGTCCGCCGGGACCGATCGCCGCGAGCCGGACGACTAGTCTTCGACGCAGGCGAGCGCGCTCGCGCGCTCGCCTGTCCCCGTACCGACCCCGCTGCGCAGCTTGATCAGCTCCAGGAACTCCATGCGCGTCCGCGCGTTCGATCGGAACGCGCCCAGCATCGCGCTCGTCACCGCAAACGAATTCTGCTTCTGGACGCCGCGCATCGACATGCACAGGTGCGTCGCTTCGAGGACGACGGCGACGCCCATGGGCGAGATCTTCTCGCTGATGGTCTGGGCGATCTGGTTCGTCAGCCGCTCCTGCACCTGCAGGCGACGCGCGAAGACGTCGATGAGCCGCGGGATCTTGCTGAGGCCGATCACCTTGTTCGTCGGGATGTACGCGACGTGACACTTGCCGAAGAACGGCAGCAGGTGGTGCTCGCAGAGGCTGTAGAAGTCCACGTCCTTGACGATCACCATCTCGCTATAATCGACCGTGAACAGCGCATTGTTCAGCACCTGGTCGATGTCGGCATCGTATCCGCTGGTCAGGAACTGGTATGCCTTCTCGACGCGCTTGGGGGTGTCGACCAGTCCCTCGCGCGTGGGGTCCTCGCCCATTTCGGCCAGCAGTCGTCTAATCAGGTCCTGCATCGTTCTCCTATTCTATCTCCCGGCATTCGAGGCGCCCGCCCACGCGCAGGTTGCGGACGCGCTCTATGCCGACCGCGCCAACCTGGCGAGCGCGCGCCGCGCCGCCGGCCTGTGGAAGGCGGATCTCGCCGCGAACCCGCGCGACTTCGCGGCCGCGTGGAAGCTGGCGCGCGCCGACTACTGGATCGGCGGGCACGTGCCGGCGGCCGATGCGCGCGCCGTCTACGAGGACGGCATCGCCGCGGGGCGCGCGGCGGTCGCCGCCGAGCCGAACCGTCCGGAGGGTCATTTCTGGATCGCCGCCAACATGGGCGCCATGGCCGAATCGTTCGGCCTGCGACAGGGGATCAAGTACCGCGGCGCGATCAAGGAGGAGCTCGAAGCGGTGCTGCGGATCGACCCGGCGTTCCAGCAGGGATCGGCCGACCGCGCGCTGGGGCGGTGGTACTACAAGGTGCCGCGGCTGTTCGGCGGCAGCCACAAGGAGGCGGAGGCGCACCTGCGCGCGTCGCTCGCGTACAACCCGCACAGCACGGCGTCGCACTTCTTTCTCGCCGAGCTGCTGATCGACGATGGGAGAAAGGCCGAAGCGATCGCGGAGCTCGAGTCGGTGATCCGGGGTCCGATCGATCCCGAGTGGGCGCCCGAGGATCGCGAGTTCCAGGCCAGGGCGCGCGCGCTGCTCGCAAAGCTGCAACCGCGGCCCTGACCAGAGTGCCTGGCACGTACCAGGTATGTGCCAGGTAGGTACCAGGTACGTGCCAGGTAGGTACCAGGTACGTGCCAGGTAGGTACCTGGCACGTACCTGGCACTTTGACCATGCCACATTGACGAAAGGAGACACATCGTGACCGTGCTGACCGCCGGACTCTGGTTGCTGGGCGCCAGCCTCGCCCTCGCCGCGCCACCCACGGCGACCATCCAAAAACCCAAAGCGCTGACCGTGTCAGGCGGACAGTGCCGCATCAAGGACGACGGGACGCTCGGCGTCAACGTCGGGCCCAATCCGTCGATGCCGACCCTCGCGCTGACGATCGGTCCCGGCGCGTTCATGGCCAAGGAGATGCACGCGAACCTCGCGAAGTTCGCCGGCGCCGGCCGCTACCAGAACGAGATCGTGGCGCTCTACCTCGGCAAGACCGCGCTCGAGGACGCCTACATGGGCCTGGGCACCGTCACGATCAACGCCGACGGCAAGTCCGGCAGCTTCGCGCTGAACGACGGGAAGGCCGCGGGCACGTTCGATTGCGGCGCGCCGCCGGCGAAGTAGCCCACCGCTTCGCGCGCGCCGGAGCTGACGGCGCCGCCTACATGCGCGACGCGGCGACCCTCGCAATCGCCTCGATCTGCTCCATCGTCAACGTCGCCTTGTTCGCGCCGGTAACGTACGCCGTGAACGACGCCGCCGCGTTCCCCTTGCGCACGTAGAGCACGTACTGAAACGGCCCGGGCGGACTGTCGAACGCTTCGTGGCCGACGCCCGCGACGTCGGCGTGGAACAGCGGCATCGCCATCCCGTGGTACTCCTTCTGCGCCTTCGCGCGCATGTAGAGCGCGGCAGGACCGAAGTTGACCATCAGGATCATCTTCCGGTCGGCGGTCGCGAAGTTCAGGCCGCCGCCGGCGCCCGTCGCCGACCCCGCCGCCACGAGCTGGACGCCTTTCAGACCCGTCGCCTTCTCGACGTCGGCAACCGTCACGCGCGGATCCGCCGTCTGCAGGAGCAGGAGCGCCGCGAGCAGCCATGTCATGCGAGTGTCCTCCTTGACAAGTGTACCCGCGAGCGGCGACGCTACCGCGCCGGTGATCCGTCGCGCGCTCCACTACGCTCCAGCGGCCGCCGCCGCGCTCGGCCTGCTCGCATACGGCTCCATCTACGCCTGGCATCTGAGCGATCGGCCGATCCGCAGCGACGGCGTCAGCTACTACGAATACCTGCCGGCCTGGATCGCCGACGGCGACCCGACGTTCGAAACGCTGGCTCTCGATTGCTGCGCCGGCTACGACGTCGAGGAGCCGGTCGGCATCCACCGGCGGCCCGAGAGCGGTCGATGGCTGGCCGTCCACCCGATGGGCGTCGCGGTCCTGATGCTGCCGTTCTTCCTCGTCGCGCACGTGCTCTCGTGGTGGTCGAATCTCCCGCGCGACGGCTTCTCGCTCTACTACCAGTACATCGTCGGCGCGGCCGGCCTGGCGTATTTCGTCGCCGGGCTCGTGGTCCTCCGCCGCGTGCTGCGCCTGCACTTCGGCGACGGGGTGGTGCTCGCGACGCTGGTCGCGATCACGTTCGGCACCAACTTGTTCCACTATGCCGTGTTCGACAGCACCTTCAGCCACGCGTTCTCGTTCTTCCTGATCGCGTCGCTGCTGCTGCTCGTCGAGGACTGGTGGACGGCGCCGACGCTGCGCCGGTCGATCGCGCTCGGCGTCGTCTCCGGCCTGATCGTCCTCGTCCGCCACACCAACGGCGTGTTCCTCGCGATCGTGCCGTGCTACGGCGTCAGCCGCTGGTCCGATCTCGCCGCGAACGGCGCGCGGCTGTGGCACCGCCGGAGGCTGGTGATGGTGACGATGGCGGCCGCCGGTGTCTGCGTGCTGCCGCAGCTCCTCGTCTACAAGTGGGCGAGCGGACACTGGATCGTCAACTCGTATCCCGAGGGATCGTTCTCGTTCGCCGCGCCGCATCTGGTCGGAACGATGTTCAGCGTCGAGCGCGGGCTGTTCTTCTGGTCGCCGGTGCTGCTGCTGGCCATCCCGGGCATGTTCGTCGCGACCGGCTGGGCGCGCGGCCTCGTCGCGCCGACGGTCGGCGTCCTCGCGATCGTCACCTATCTGATGGCGAGCTGGTTCATGTGGGATCTCGGCGCCGGCTTCGGGCACCGCGGATACACCGACGCCCTGAGCCTCTTCGCCGTCTACCTCGCCAGCGTCTTCGCGTGGACGGCGCGGCGGCCGCGGCTCGCGCCGTGGGTCGCCGGCGCGGTCGTCCTGCTGGTGGCGCTGTCGACGTTTCAGATGTGGCAGTACTGGAACGGCCTCGTGCCGATGGAACACACGACGTGGACCCAATATCGCGCCGCATTTCTCCGACTGCGCTGACGCGGGCGCTCCTCGCCGCCATCGTCGTCCTGGCGGCGGCAATCTACCTGCACGACCCGCCGTGGGTGGCGGATCTGACCGACGGCTTTCGTCCGTGGGCCGTCGACGCCAGCGGCGAGCGCTTCCGCTGGACGACGGGCCGCGGCAGCTTCTTCGTCCCAAGCGACGCGACGGCGATGACGCTGAAGGTGCGATCGCACAAGCGCTTCCCTCCCAACCCGATCGCGATCGACGTGCGCGTCGACGATCGGCCGCTGACGGTGATTACCCTCCCAAGTCCGCTCGAGCCGGATCCCGACACATGGGTGGTCACGCGGATTCCCCTGCCGCGGGGCCGTTCGTCGCGGCGTTTTCGGCGCGTCGACCTGCGGGTGCGGCACTGGATGGAGGGCTACCACCTCGGCGTGCATCTCGGGGAGATCGCGTTCGAGCGGCCCTGATTCGAACGCATCCGGCCGTCGTTCGTCATACGATGTTTACATGGTCGTTACACGCGCGGCAGCGGCCGCGGCGCTGTCGCTCGCGTTCGTTCTCGCTCCTCTCGCCTCCTCCGCACACGCCCAGACGTCCAACTCGCCGCTGACCGTTGCGCTCGGCGACGATGCGGCGCTCTCGCTCGGCGGGTTCATCGATGCGACCGGCGTCCACCGCGGCACCGCCACGAGCAGCGGCCTCGGCACGTCGTTCGGAACGATCCCCTTCTCCGACACCGTGCCGGGCAGCCTGTCGGAAACGCTGCTCTCGGCGCAGAACTCGCGCGTCACGCTTGCCGCGACGGCGCGCGTCGGCGAAGGAGAGGTGAAGGGGTACCTCGAGGCCGACTTTCTCGGCAGCGCCCCGCCGGGATTGAACGTCACCGCGAATTCGAACGGACTGCGGATGCGCGTCTACTGGATGCGGTATCGCCGGCACGCGTTCGAGTTCCTCGGCGGCCAGGCGTGGAGCCTGCTGACGCCGAGCCGCAACGGCCTCTCGCCCGACACCAACGACGTGTTCTTCACGCTCAACGTCGATCCGAACTACCAGGCAGGGCTGACGTGGACGCGTCAGATGCAGTTCCGGTTCGGCTTCCACCCGACCGACACGCTTGCGGCCGCCGTGTCGCTCGAGAATCCAGACCAGTACGTCGGCAGCGCGGTGGTCCTGCCGAACGGCTTTCCTGCCGGCGAGGTCGACACCGGCACCTTGACGTTCCAGGTGCCGAACGCCATGCCCGATATCGTCGCCAAGGTCGCGTTCGATCCGAAACACGGGCGCCTGCATCAGCATGTCGACGCGGGCGTGATCGTGCGGCGCTTCAGGACGTTCGAGCCGGCCGCGGGAACGCACGAGGCGACGGGTGCCGGCGCGCAGGTGACCGCCGCCGTCGAGCCGATCGCGCCGCTGCGGCTGATCGCGTCGGCGTATCTCTCCTCGGGCGGCGGCCGCTATCTCGCGCAATCGAACGTCCCCGACCTCGTCGTGGCGCCCGACGGAATTCTGCGCACCGTCGACGCGAACTCGCTGCTCGCGGGAGCCGAGGGTCGCGTCGGCGATCGGCTGCTGTTGTTCGGGTACGCCAGCGGCGTGCGGACGCGCGCGAACGTGATCGCGGACGCGGGCGGCAGTCCGATCGGATTCGGCGTCCCCGCCTCGGCCGGCGCGAACGAGCGGATCGCCGAGCTGACCTCCGGGCTGACGCACACCTTCTTCCGCGACCCGAAGCAGGGCGCCATGCAGCTGATGCTGCAGTACTCGCACCTGTGGCGGCGCTCGTTCGCGAGCGCGGAGGCGGCGACCGATCTGTTCTACGTGAACGTGCGGTACGTGCTGCCGTGAGCCGCGCGTTCGACTGCTAGCGCGACGCTGCCGGCGCCGAGATCTCCACGAGCGCGATCTTGTTGACGCCGCTCTCCGCCATCACGATGTTCTTCCCATCGTCGGTCGTCTTGATGTTGCGGACGACGCCGCCGCCGCCGGGGATGATCCAGCTCTGAAACTTCTGCGTCGCGATGTCGAAGCGCACGAGCACGTTCGGCTTGATCGCGGATTCCACGTACCAGATCGCGCCGCCCTGATAGGTGATGCCGTAGGGCTGCGACTTCGGGCCGCTCGGTGACGGCCACTCGGTCGCCTGGCCCGTCTTCGGATCGAGCCGGCCGAGATAGCCGCGCGAATAGTCGGCGTACCAGATGATGTCGTCCGGGCTGATCGCGATGCGTCGAGGGCGGCTCTCGGCGTTCGGCAGCGGATACTCCTTGATCGCGAGCGTGTCGGGGTTGATCTCGATGATCTTGTTCGTGCCGAAGTCGCACACGAACGGCACGCCCTTCGTCGTGAAGACCATGCCGTAGGGATTCGCGCGCTCGGTCGGCGTCCGCTGCACCTTGATCTCCCCCGTTTTCGGGTCGAGCCGGCCGACGGTGTTCGAGTTCTGCGCGGTGAAGAACAACATCCCGTCGCGCGCGAACAGCGGCGTGTGCGGATCGCGGACCCCGTCGGGCATCTTGTACTCGACCACGTCGCCGCTCTTCGGATCCAGCTTGCCGATGTAGGCCGCCTGGTTCGCCGTAAACCAGACCTGGCCCTGCGCGTCGAGCTCGAGGCCGTGCGGCCCGGAGCCCGGCGTCTTGAGCGGGTACTCCTTGATCTCGCCCGTCTTCGGATTGACGCGCCCGATGACGTTGGCGAACATGCCCGTCCACCAGATCGATCCGTCGGGCCCGGGCTCTGGATCGTGCGGGCGCGATCCGAGCGACGGCGCGTTCCACTCGCGGATGTTCACCTTGACGGGGCCGGGCAGGACCACCGGCTTCGGCCGAGGCTGCTCGGGGAAATTCTTGGCGAGGTAGTCGGCGATCTCGGCTTTCTGCGCCGGCGGCAGCGAGACCATGGTGCCGATGAGCGCGTCCCAGTCCTGCCTGGTGTAGCCGCCCGAATTGGCGACGAGGCCGAGCGCGTGACACTTGGTGCACTGCGCCTGGACCGCGTCCTTGCCCGGTCCGTCGGGCAGCGTCACCGCGCCGCGGCCGCGGCCCTGCCCATCGATTCCGCGCGTCCAGCCGATCAGCGCGACCGCGATGGCCAGCAACGCGATCGCCGAGCGACGTCGTGTCGACATGTCGAACCTCCGTTCAGTGTTCTACAGCGGTTCAGCGCGCGCGCCGCCAGCTCCTGTCGTCGCCGGGCGTACGGCCCCGAGGATGCCGGCCGCGTCGCCGTCCGCTCCAGCGCGGGCGCGGCATACTTCAATTCTGCCCTTGCTTCGCTGGCCTTGTCGATCGGCGTCGGGCGTTTCATCCGAGTCCGCTCCGCCGTTCGATGACCCTCATCGTCGCCTCGGCGATCACGATCGCCGGCAGCGCGATCAACGATTCGTAGAACGGCACCAGGAACAGGCCCAGGTATCCGAACTCGCGCGGGCGCACATCGTCGAACAGGTAGGCCGCGGCCAGGAACAGATGGCAGGCCAGATACGGACCGCACGAGGTGACGACCAGACGCGGATTGGACGTAAACCGATGCACGACGGCGAACAACAGAAACGGCGACGCGACGAACAGGAACATCGCCGCGCCGAGCACCATCGCACCAGGCGAGAATCCGGACGCTCTGACCGCCGGCATCACGATCGCCGCCGACAGCAGGAACCCGGCGGCGAGGCACCGCTGTCCCCACGCACGCCAGGTCGATGCCGCGGCCACGGCGCTACTGGTGCCTCGGCATCGTTCGCTTCCCGTCGACCACGGGTGGAAAATCCTGCACCTCGTCGAAGACCTCGGCAACGAACCGGTCCTTGCTCTCCTGCGTGTCGCCGAGCGTCGACTTGTCGTACGGCGCGGTCAGGTTCGCGGCCAGCACCTCTTTCAGCGACTTGCCTTCCGCGCGCAGCGTCTTCACCTTCGCCAGCATGTCGACGAGCATCGCGCGGTACGGCAGCAGATCCTGCCGCTTCACCAGCGTGCCGTGGCCCGGCACCAGCGTCGTGTTCGCATCCGCCAGCTTCTCGATCAGGTCGACGGCCTCGAGCATGCCGCGGATCGATCCGCCGTTGGCCTGATCGGCGAAGGGATAGCCGAAGTTGCGATAGAAGTCCTCGATGTAGATCACGTTCGCGCGGCGGAAGCGCACGATCGTGTCCCCCGCCGTGTGCGACGGCATCATCGGGATGAAGTCGACCGTCTCGCCGTTCATGGTGAAGGTGACGGCCGGTTCGCCGGGCGACTTCGCGTTGTATTTGTAGGTGACGGCCGGCACCGCCGCCGGCTCCGGCGCCGGAGCGGGTTGGCCGTTCGCGCGCGCCGGCGGCCGCAGCATCTCGCTCCGCAGATCGTCCTGCGCGAAGATCAGCGCCCCCTGCTTCGCGAAGAACGCGTTCGCGCCGGTGTGATCGGGGTGGATGTGGGTGTTGACGAGCACGCGAAGCGGCGCGTCGCTGAACGCGCGGATCGCTTTCAGCGTCTTCTCGGCGACCTGCCGGTTCTCGGTGTCGACGAGCAGCACGCCGTCGGGGCCGAAGAGCGCCATCATGCGTCCGCCGGACGATTCGGGGTGCGCCGGGTCGAGCCCCTCCGATCCGTGCAGGACGAACAGGTTCGGCGACATCTTCTCGGAGACGAAGATCTCGATCCTGTCCCACGGAATCTGGTACCCCGGCGGGAACGAATACGGGCCTTTGCCGGCCGGCACGACCGTCACCGGGTAACCCGAAGTCTGAACGGCCAGCGCCGCGACGACCCAGACGAGCGCGTGCTTCATGCCGCGGATTGTAGCGGGTTTCGCGCGCGGCGCACCGATCCGGGCGTGCGCAGCTGGTCGGGCGATGCCACGCCGACGATCGTCTGCCAACCGATCCGGCGTCGGCACCGTCAAAGCTCCTCATGGACGCTCTGGCGGTCGACATTCGCTACAGCCTGCGGCTGCTTCGGAAATCGCCGGTCTTCGCCGCCGTGGCGATCGCCACGCTCGCGCTGGGCATCGGCGCGACGACCGCCATCTTCTCGTCGGTCGACGCGGTGCTCATCCGGAAGCTGCCGTACGCCGATCCCGACCGGCTCGTCATGGTGTGGGAGGAAGCGGCGTTCATGGGCCTGCCGCGCAACACGCCCGCTCCAGGCAACTACTACGACTGGATTCGGCGCTCGCACTCGTTCGCGGGCATGGCGGCGACGCGCGGCTCCTCGTCCAGCCTGACCGGCGAGGGGACGCCCGAGCAGGTCGCCGGCCGGGGGACGACGGCGAATTTCTTCGACGTGCTCGGCGTGCGTCCGATTCTGGGCCGGACGTTCACCGAGGACGAGGACCGCGCCGGCGCGCCGGTGGTGGTCATCAGCTATTCGCTCTGGCAGCGCCGCTTCGCCGGCGATCCGCACGTCGTCGGGCGCACGCTGCTGATGAACGACAACCGCTACGACGTGATCGGCGTGATGCCGTCCGGGTTCGTGTTCCGGAACCGGGAGATCGAGTACTGGATTCCGGTGCACTTCTCGCCGCAGATGGCGGCGGCGCACAACTCGCACTTCCTGAACGTCGTGGCGCGCCTGGCGCCGGGCGTCACCGTCCGCGCCGCGTCGGACGAGATGCGCCGCATTGCCGCCGACCTGGCGCGAGAGTTCCCCTCGTCGAACACGAACGTGGGAGCGGTCGTGGTCCCGATCAAGGACGACCTGCTCGGCGACACGCGGATCGAGCTGCTGGTGCTGCTCGCGGCCGCCGCCGCCGTCCTGCTGATCGCGTCGGCGAACCTCGCCAGCCTGCTGCTGTCGCGGGCGGCGGCGCGGCGCGCCGAACTGGCGGTCCGCTGCGCGATCGGCGCGACCACCGGGCGGCTGGTTCGCCAGCTGATCGTGGAGGGCACGGTCCTGTCGCTTGCCGGGGGCGCGGCCGGCGTGGGCATCGCCGCCGCGGGGACGCGCGTGATGAGCAATCTCGTGCCGCTCGGGTTCACGGAGCCCCCGACGGCCATCGACGGACGGCTGCTCCTGTTCGCTTTCGTCGTGTCCATCGCGACGGGGCTGCTCTTCAGCGCGGTGCCGGCGATCCAGGCGGCGCGCGGCTCGGTCCGCGACGCGCTGCAACACGCCGCGCGGTCGTCGGTCGGCGCGGGCGGCCGTGTCCGCGATGGCCTCGTCGTGCTGCAGGTAGCGGCCGCGCTGGCGCTGCTCGTCTCGGCCGGCCTGCTGCTGCGCACGCTCGCAAACGTGACCGCCGTCGATCTCGGGTTCCGCCCCGAGCGCCTGCTCGTCGTGCGCACCGTCCTGTCGCCGACGCGCTACCAGGATCCGGTGAAGCGCCTGTCCTTCTACAACCGCGTGGTCGCCGACGCGGGCCGCCTGGCGGGCGTGGAAGCGATCGCGTACGGATCGAACCCGCCGTTCATGAGCGCAGGCGACACCCAGGGATTCCGCATCGAAGGCCGTCCGCCGATCCGGCCCGGCGAGGCGTGGGATGCGACGCTGCGCGTCGGCACCCCGGAGTACCTGAAAGTGCTCGGCGTCAGGCTCGTCGCCGGACGCCTGCTGGATGCGCGCGACGGCGCGGACGCGCCGCGATCGATCGTGATCAACGAGACGATGGCGCGGACGTACTGGCCGAACGAGAGCCCGCTCGGCAGCCGCATCCAGATCGTCGCGCGCGACGTCTGGTACACGATCGTCGGCGTCGTCGGCGACGTGCGCGAGCGCGGCTACGAGCCGTCGCTCAAGCCGGGCGTGTACCTGTCGTTCGCGCAGGCGCAGACCACGTGGGCGCTGCCCGAGTACCTCGTCGTCCGCACGGCGGGCGACCCAGAGACGATTGCGCCCGCCCTGCGGCAGATCGTCGCCGCGGCCGACGCCGATCAGCCGATCGCGTCGATCAGGACGATGGACACGATCATCGGGATGAACGTGGCGGACCGCCGCGAACAGATCGTGCTGCTCGGCGCGTTCGCCGCCCTCGCGCTGCTGCTCGCGTCTCTGGGACTGTACGGCGTGCTGTCGTACGCCGTGTCGCAGCGCAGCCGCGAGATCGGGCTGCGGCTGGCGCTCGGCGCGACGACGCGCTCGGTCCTGGCGATGGTGCTCGGGCGCGGCGCGATGCTCATCGGCGTCGGCCTCGCGGTGGGCGGCGCCGCGGCATGGGCGGCGGCGCGCACGATGGCGAGCGTGCTGCGCGGCGTCACGCCCGGCGATCCCGCGACGTATGCCGGCGTCTCCGCGCTCCTGGTCGCGATTGGGCTCGTCGCGAGCTATCTGCCGGCACGGCGCGCGGCGCAGCTCGATCCGAGCGAGGTGCTGCGCAGCGAATAGCGGCGCGCGCACGGCCGGCGGCCCGCGCATGCCGGAACCCGCCGGCCGCCGTGCGGCGCGTCAGGCCTGCTGATACGTGTAAAACCCGCGGCCCGACTTGCGTCCCAGATAACCGGCCAGCACCATGCGCTTCAGCAGCGGCGGCGGCGCGTACGCCGCCTCGCGGAACTCTTCGAACATGATGTTGGCGATGTAGTAGGTCGTGTCGAGGCCGACGAAGTCGAGCAGCGTGAACGGCCCCATCGGGTAGCCGCAGCCGAGCGTCATCCCCTTGTCGATGTCCTCGAGGGTCCCGAGCCCGTGTTCGTACGCGCGGATCGCGTCGAGCAGGTACGGCACCAGCAGCCGGTTGACGATGAACCCCGGACGGTCGGGCGCGGTGATCGGCTGCTTGCCGAGCGAGGCCGCAAACGCCATCAGCGACTGATACGTCTCGTCGCTCGTCGTCAGCGCGCGAATCACCTCGACGAGCTTCATCAGCGGAACGGGATTGAAGAAGTGCAGCCCGCCGAATCGATCCGGCCGGCGGGTCGACGCCGCGAGCTCGGTGATGCAGAGCGACGATGTGTTGGAGACGAAAATCGTGTGCGGCTTCACGATCGGCTCGAGCGACGAGTACGCGGTCTTCTTCTGGCTCAGGTTCTCGACGATCGCCTCGATGATGAGGTCCGCGTCCGCGAACGCGTCGAACGTCGTCGTCCCCGACAGGTGCGCCAGCGTCCGGTCCCGCGCTTCGGCGGTCGTTTTGCCCTTGGCGACGCCGTCCTCGAGGAACTTCCTGATGCGTCCGAGTCCCTTGTTGAGGAACGTCTCCTCCACCTCCCGCACGATCGTCTTGTAGCCCGCCGCCGCGCACACCTGCGCGATCCCCGCCCCCATCAAGCCGCAGCCCAGCACGCCGACCGTCTTTATCGTCGCCATCGTTTGCCCTCTGCCCTCAGCCGTTGCCGTTCAGTCCACCGCTTCCACGATCGCCGCAATCCCCTGCCCGCCGCCGATGCACGCGGTCGCGAGACCACGCTTCAGCCCGCGGCGGCGCAGTTCGAGGAGCACCGTCAGCAGCAGCCGCGTGCCCGACATGCCCAGCGGATGCCCGAGCGCGATGGCGCCCCCATTCACGTTCACCTTCTCGCGGTCGAGACCGAGCTCCTTCTCCACGGCGAGGTACTGGCCGGCGAAGGCTTCGTTGACTTCGATCAGATCGAGGTCGTCGAGCGTCAGGCCGGCGCGCCGCAAGACCGCGCGCGTCGCCGGCGCCGGTCCCATGCCCATCAGCGTGGGGTCGACGCCGACCGCCGCCCAGTCGACCAGCCGGCCCAGCGGCCGCAGCGCGTGGCGATCGGCCGCCTCGCGCGACGCCAGGATCAGCGCGGCGCCGCCGTCGACGATGCCGCTGGCATTGCCGGCGGTCACCGTGCCGTCCTTCTTGAATGCGGGCGGCAGTTTCGCGAGCACCTCGATCGTGGTCTCGGGCCGCATGTGGTCGTCGCGATCGACGACGTGCACCCCTTTGCGCGTCTTGATCTCGACCGGCACGACTTCCTCGACGAAGCGGCCGTCGCGCCACGCCCGGTCGGCGAGCTGCTGGCTGCGCAGCGCGTAACAGTCCTGCGCCTCTCGCGAGATGCCGTACTTCGCGGCGCAGTTCTCGGCGGCCATCGCCATGGTGCAGCCGCAGTACGAGTCGAGCAGCGCCTCCCACAGCGAGTCTTCCAGCTTGCCCTGACCGAGCTTCAGCCCGGTGCGCAGGCCGCGGATCACGTGCGGCGCCTGGCTCATGCTCTCGACGCCGCCGGTGAGGACGATGCCGGCTTCGCCGAGCTGAATGAGCTGCGCCCCGCTCACCGCCGCCTGGATGCCCGATCCGCAGAGGCGGTTGACGGTCAGCGCCGGCTTGTCTGCCGGCACGCCGGCTCTGAGCGCGACGTGGCGCGCGCCGTAGATCGCGTCGGCGGACGTCTGCAGCACGTTGCCGACGACGGTGTGGTCGATCCACTCCGGGTTGACGCCGGTCTTCTGGAACGCGCCGCGCGCGGCGATCGCGCCGAGCTCGAGCGCCGAGACGTCCTTGAGCGCGCCGACGTAATCGGTCATCGGCGTGCGCGCGCCGCCGACGATGAGCACTTCGGGTGTGTCAGTCATGATGTCAGATGATCGGCGATGAAGTCGCCCGTCTCCCGCGTTCCCAGCGTTCCGCCGATTTCCTTCGTCCCGTTTCCGGTCACGACCGCGTGCTTGACGGCGGCCTCGACGGCGGCGCCTTCCTGCACGAGCCCCAGCGACTGCAGCATCAGGCCGGTCGAGAGGATCGCGCCCATCGGGTTCGCGACGTTCCTGCCGGCGAGCGGCGGCGCGGATCCGTGCACCGGCTCGAACATCGACGTGCGTCCGGGGTGGATGTTGCCCGATGCGGCGAGCCCGAGGCCGCCCTGCAGCGCGGCGCCGAGATCCGTGATGATGTCGCCGAACAGGTTGTTGGTGACGATGATCTCGAACGGCGACGGATCCTGAATGAGGAGCAGCGCGAGGGCGTCGATGTAGAGGTGCCGCGGTTCGATGTCGGGGTACTGCGTCGACAGCTCGCGGAACACCCGCTGCCACAGCGCGTGGCCGTCGGCCATCGCGTTGCTCTTGTCGGCCATGCACACGCGGCGTCGCCCGTTCGCGCGCGCGTACTCGAACGCGTGCTTCACGATTCGGTGGACGCCCTTGTAGGTGTTCACCTCCTCCTGCAGCGCGATCTCGTCCTCGGTCCCCGGCTTGAAGCGCCCGCCCACGCCGACGTAGACGCCCTCGGTGTTTTCCCGGAAGACGACGAAGTCGACGTCGGCCGGCCTCCGGCCCTTGAGCGGACACAGGCGCCCGTCGAGCAGCCGCACCGGGCGGTAGTTGACGTAGAGATCCAGCTCGAACCGCGTGCCGAGCAGGATGTCGCGGGCGTGGCGATTGTCGGGGACGCGTGGGTCGCCGAGCGCGCCGATGAAAATCGCGTCGAAGTCGTCGCGCAGCATCGCGTAGCCGTTCGGCGGAATCGTGACGCCGCTCGACAGGTAGTAGTCGGCGCTCCACGGCAGCGTCTCGATGTCGAACGTCCGGCCGAACACCGATTCGACGCGGCGCAGCACCTTCACCGCTTCGGCGGTGACTTCCTTGCCGATGCCGTCGCCGGGGATGACCGCTATGCGCATTGGCGAATCGCGTCGGTTGGCAGCGGCGTCATCGGCTGATCGATTGTGGAAGTGTCTCGACAGCGACCGCCATTCCCATGCCGCCGCTCACGCACAGCGTCGCCAGCCCGCGGGCCGCGTTCCGCCGCTCGAGCTCGTGCAGGAGCGTGACGAGGATCCGCGTGCCCGTGCAGCCGATCGGATGGCCGAGGGCAATCGCGCCGCCGTTGACGTTGAGCCGATCGGCCGACATCGGTATCTCCCGGAGGACGGCCAGGACTTGCGGGGCGAACGCTTCGTTCAGTTCGATCAGGTCGAAGTCGTCGACCCTCAGGCCGGTGCGCGCTTCGAGCTTGCGAATCGCCGGCACGGGACCGATGCCCATCACCGACGGGTCGACGCCGGCGCTCGCCCACCCGAGGACTCTCGCCCGCGGGATGAGCCCCTTCGCTCGCGCGTGCTCGGCGGAGGCGAGCACGACCGCAGCGCCGCCGTCGGTGATCCCCGACGAGGACCCGGCCGTGATGATGCCGCTCCCGAACACGGGCGGGAGCCTCTTCAGCGTGTCGATCGTCGTGTCGGGCCGCGGGTGCTCGTCGCGCGCCAGGTCGGCGACCGGCGCGATCTCGCGCGCAAAGTATCCGCCGTCGATCGCCGCCTTCGCCTTCCGCTGGCTCTCGAGCGCGAAGCAGTCCGACTCGTCACGCGAGATGCCGTACTGGCGCGCCAGCGTTTCCGCGGTCTCGCCCATGACGGTGTCGCACAGCGGGCACTGAAATCCGTCGCGGTACATCGCGTCGACGAGCGTGAAGTTGCCCATGCGGTGCCCCCAGCGCGCGTCGACCGCGTCGATGAGGTACGGCATCCGGCTCATCGACTCGATGCCGCCGGCGAGGACCACGCGCGCGTCGCCGAGCAGAATCGACTGCGCGCCCGACACGATCGCCTGCAGTCCCGACGCGCACGCCTTGTTGATCGTCTGGGCCGGTGCGGCGTGCGGCACGCCGGCGCGATGTCCCACCTGGCGCGCCGGGTTCGGACCGGATCCCGCCTGGCGGCCGTGGCCGATCCACACCTCGTCGACGTCCGCCGGCTGCAGGCCGGCGCGCGCGATCGCCGCGCGCGCGGCGACGGCGCCCAGCTCCGCCGGATGGACGTCGCGGAGCGCGCCCCCATAGCGGCCGATGGGCGTCCGCGCGGCGCTCAGGATGACAACGTCGGCAGGAGACACAACCTCCGATTGTAGCCGGGTCTGACGATTCGGACGTGCGTCACGCCAGCGGCGCGGCCGGACCGGGGTAGCCGGCGCCGGGCAGCATCAGCCTGAAGCATGCGCCGCTGTCGGTGGGAACGAGCTCGAGCGTGCCGCCGTGGGCGTTCGCGATGCCGAACGAGAGCGACAGCCCCAGCCCGGTCCCGGTGACGTCGGGCTTGGTCGAGACGAACGGCTCGAAGATCCGGCTCGCGATGTGCGGCGCCACGCCGGGGCCGTCGTCGTCGATTTCGAGGGCGACGCTGCCGCCGTTGGGGAACGTGCGCACGGTGAGCGAGCCCTTGCGTCCGGCGAGCGCCTGCTGGGCGTTGACGATCAGGTGCGCGACGATCTGCTGGATGGCGTCGCGGTTCGCGAGCACCAGCGGCAGGTCGGCGCCGTACTGTTCGGAGATCGAAATCCCCGCCATCTGGAGCTCGTACGCGCGGACGTTCACCGCCGACCGGACGATCTCGTTGAGGTCGACGAGCAGGCGCTCGTCGGGCGACTTGCGCGCAAACGTGAGCAGGTGGCGGATGATCCGGCCGGCACGCCCCGCCTCGCGCCGCGCGCGCTCGAGATCCGTCCGCGTCGTCGGATCGCTCGGCTGCTGATGCAGCAGCACGTCGAGCGTGCCGATGATCGACTGCAGCGGGTTGTTCATCTCGTGCGCCACGCCGGAGACGAGCTCGCCAATCGCGGACAGGCGTTCGCTGCGCACCACCTGCTCGCGCAGGCGCACGTCCTCGGTCATGTCGCGCACGACGGCGACGACGTACTGGAGGCGGCCGTGCGCGTCGACGATCGGCGCCGCCGACCAGGCCGCCGGGAACGTCGTCCCGTCCTTCCGCAGCATCATGGTCGTCGCGCGCACGAGATGGCGCGAGCGCAGGCGGTCGCGGAGCGGCTCGATGTCGCCGCGCGATTCGGCGGCGACGAACTCCTCGGGGGAGAACGCGGTCAGCTCCTCGCGCGCGTAGCCGATCGCCTTGCAGAAGGCGTCGTTGGCGTACTCGATGCGGCGCCCCTGTATCACGAGGATCAGCTCGCCCGCATGCTCGCACGCGGTGGCGAGGAGCCGCACCCGATCGTTCGCGCGCTCGACCGCGTGCTGCTCCACGCGCAGCCGCACCATGACGAGCGCGACGGCGGCGACGAGCGTGAATGCCGTCGCCATGTCGCGCAGGCGGTCGACGGTGTCGCCGAGCGGCATCACCGAACGGAGTCCGTAGCCGACGACGGCGACGGTGACGACGGCCAGGTACAGCAGCAGCGGCGACGCGTAGCGGATCGGCGCGCCGAGGATCGATCGCGGTTCGGCCGCCGACGCCGGCGCTTCGGCAGCCGCCCACGCGGCGAAGAAGAACGGCAGCATCCACCCGGTGTCGCCGAGCGATCCGGTCTGATAGTCGCCGTGGACCGTTGCGACCGACAGCGCGATCAGGATTGCGAACGCGAGCAGCATCCCGCCCGCGAGGCGCCGGTACACTCCGGCCCACGCGCCCGCGCCGGCGGCGAACGACGCGCCGAGGAGACCGACGAGGCACGCGGCGCGGACCGTCGGACCGATGATCGCGAGCGATCGCAGCGCGACGCTCGCGTTGGCCGGGTCCATGCCGGGCGCGATGATCAGCGACCAGTACAAGAAGCCGACCAGAAACACGAGGACGATGATGTCGATCGTGGCGGTGGCCGCGGTTTCGGCGCGCGCGCCCTTGTGAGGCCAGGCGACGAGTGCCACCAGCGGCAGCGCCGAGCCGCACAACTGCAGGAGGATGTACCACGTGAACCACGGCAGCGGGTGGTGGAGGCCGAGCTCGTCGATCGCCCAGAAGATCTGTCCGGCGAGCCAGAGCGCCGCCCACGCCGCGATCGCGCCGAAGAACACGCGCTGGCGGCCGGTCCAGTCGCCGCGCCGGCGCGCGACCACGGCGAGCGGCGCGACGGGCGGCAGCAGCAGGGCGAGATTGCCGAGGAGGAGACGCGCGTGCGGCGCCGGGCCGAGCGCCGCGATCGCGGCCGCGTACATCGCGGCGTAGACGATCCCCGCGAGCGCCCAGTTCATGACGTCGTCGGGCGGGGGCCGACGCCGCGCTTACAGGTCCGCGGTATCGATTTGCGCGCGCTGCAGGCGTCCACTGAAATCAACGTAGATGGATTTCCACTCGGAGAACACATCGAGCGCCGCCGTGCCCGCCTCGCGATGGCCGTTGCCCGTCGCCTTCGTGCCGCCGAAGGGCAGGTGCACCTCGGCGCCGATCGTCGGCGCGTTGACGTAAAAAATCCCGGTGTACAGATCGCGCATCGCCGAGAACGCGCGGTTGATGTCCTGAGTGTAGATCGAAGCCGAAAGGCCGTATTGCACGTTATTGCCTATCGCGACAGCCTCGTCGAGCGACTTGCACGGAATCACCGACACGACCGGACCGAAGATCTCCTCCTGCGCGATCCGCATCGTCGGCGCGACGTCGGCAAAGACGGTGGGCTCGTGGAAGAACCCGTTCGCGTAGGCGCCGGAGGTCAACGCGTGGCCGCCGCACGCCAGCCGCGCCCCTTCCTTCCGTCCGATCTCCACGTACTTCACGACCGTCTCGAGCTGGCCCCTGCTGACCGACGGCCCCATCTGCACGGCGGGATCGGCGCCGTCGCCGACGCGCAGCGCGCGCGCCCGCGCGACGAACTGATCGACGAACGCCTGGTAGACGCGTTCGTGCACGACGACGCGGCTCGCGGCGGTGCAGCGCTGTCCGCTCGTGCCGAAGCCGCCCCACAGGCAGCCCTCGACCGCGAGCTCGAGCTTCGCGTCGTCCATCACCATGATGACGTTCTTGCCGCCCATCTCGAGATGGACCTTCTTGAACGACGGCGCCGCCTTCTCCGACACCGTGCGGCCGACGTCGGTCGAGCCGGTGAACGACACCACGCGCACCGAGGGATGCTGGGTGAGGACGCTGCCGACCTCGTCGCCGCCGCCGGTGACGAGGTTGACGACGCCGGGCGGGATGCCGGCCTCCTCGAGGATCTTGACGAAGTTGAGCGCCGAGAGCGGCGTCAGCGTGGCCGGCTTGAAGACGACGGTGTTGCCGCAGACCAGCGCCGGGACGATCTTCCACGACGGGATCGCCATCGGAAAGTTCCAGGGCGTCACGATCGCGCAGACGCCGAGCGGCTGGCGCACCGACATCGCGAACTTGTCGCGGAGCTCGGACGGCACGGTCTGACCGTACTGCCGGCGGCCTTCGCCCGCGATGAAGTAGGTCATGTCGATCGCTTCCTGCACGTCGCCGCGCGTTTCGTCGAGCACCTTGCCCATCTCGCGCGTCATGTCGCGCGCGAGCGCCTCCTTGCGGTCGGCGATCAGCTGCGCGGCGCGGAACAGCAGCTCGGCCCGCCGCGGCGCGGGCACCAGACGCCAGCGCTCGAACGCGCGGAGGGCGGCATCGATCGCGCGTTCGGCGTCGGCGCGCGTCGATTTCTGGAAGACGCCGATCACGTCGTCGGTGCGCGCCGGATTCCGGTTCTCGAACACGTCGCCTGAAACGGAAGGTGTCCAGGCGCCGTCAATAAAGTTGTGATAGGTGGTGACGGTCGTCGCGGTCGTGTTGGTCATGGTGGGATCCCCGTCGCGCGGTGGATGTGCGCAATGGGGTTGAGAGTGCCGTACTTGGCCACCGGCTGCAACACACCGCCGAAAGTGCGGGCGCCGCTGGGGTTAAGTCCCCACTTCGACTGCAACCTTTCGGCGTCATCACACGCAGGGTTGGAGCCGCGGCTCGAGAGACGGGCAAAATACGGCCCGAAACGTATGTTCCACCGTGGCACGGATCCTGAATCGTCCCTTGGTGTCCGCCCTTCGACAGGAGCTCAGAGTTCTGAGCGAGCCGGGGGACGGGGAGACGGACCACGATGCTGACCAACGTCGCCACGACCGTTGACACGCTCCGACGAGCCGGCGCCACGACCGCCCAGAAAGTGGTGATCGTGAACGGCACCTCGCAGATTCTCGACCTGCTCGAAACGGTGCTCGACGCCGGGCGGTACGACGTCGTGTTCGTCGAATCGAGTCAGCATGCGTATTCGCAGATCAAGCGCGTGCAGCCGAACCTCGTCATCCTCTGCGTGCAGGTGGACGATGCGAGCGGGTTCCAGGTCCTGTCGATGTTGAAGCTCGATCCCGACACGAGCGAGATCCCGATCCTCACCTACACGACCGAGTACGAAGTGGAGGAAGAGGACGACGAGCCGGCCGAGACGGCCGACACGGAGATCTTCGCGGCGAAACCGGCGGTCTGGATGAACTAGGCGCGCGCGTGTCCAGACGCAGCTGAACCGCTATGTTATAGTCGCGGCGGATGTCCGACGGAGCCGACAAGCGCGACTCGGAACGGATCCTCATCCTCGGCGAACTGCACGGCGAGGTGATGGTGTTCCAGCCGATGGCGATCAAGGACATCAGCCGCGGCGGTGCGCAGGTCGAGACGACGTTTCCGCTGCATCTCGATTCCCTCCACGACTTCCGGCTGACCTTGGGCGATCGCTCGATCGTTGTCAAAGGACGCGTCAGCTACTGCAGCATTAGCGACGTCGAGCAGGAAGGGGTGCTCTACCGATCGGGCATCGAGTTCATCGATCCGCCCGAGCGCGTCGCCGGCGTGATCACCGACTTCATCGACGCGGTCCTCAACGGACGACGCGCGCCGTAACAGCAGATAAAACCTCAGTGAGAGCTGCGCGCGAAGGGCCCTCGTGACGGCACTCGCGCGGCGGCGCAACGCCCAGCGCGTTGCCGTTACTGCGAAACCGTCTTGATCGGCGTGCTCGCCCGCGGCGGCGACACGTAGGCCGTGACGAAGCTCTCGTGCCCGCCCGCGTCGACGGCGGCGACGCCGAAGACGAAATCGTCGATCTGCATCTTCGGCAGGACGATGCTGGTGACGTTGCCGACGAGGAGATCGTGCTGCCAGTCCGGCCCCCACGCCTCGCGCCAGAAGATCCGGTATGCCGCCGCGCCCGGAGACGCCGTCCATTTCAGGTTCGCGTCGTAGCCTGACGGCGCACGCGAGATCGTCGGCTGCCCGCGCTCGTTGACCACGACCGGCGGCGGCGGCGCGAGCGCCAGGGTGGCCGCCGCGGCGGCGTTGACGCGCGCGTTCTGCGCCAGGTACGGCAGCGAAATGCCCTCGAAGGTGTCGCGGACGTCGTGCTGCCGCGTGAAGTTCTCCCGCGACTCGCGGAAGCCGACCGCGGTGAACCCGAGCTGGTTGTACGCCGAGTGGTCGCCGCCGCGGCCGAACCGATCGGGCCGCGCCATCGGCCGCACCGTATGCGACGGCACGTACCGCTCGCCCCAGCGCTGGACGAAGCGCGCCAGCGCGCGCGACGCCGAGTCCTCGGGACCCTCCGAGTACACCCTGATTGTCGCGCCGTCGACGATGCCGCTGCCGCCGCGGTCGCCGCCGACGATGTCGTTGTTGAAGACCGCTTCGATCGGGATTTTCTCGGCGGCCGCCTTCTGCGCGTGCAGCCGCGCGCCGACCAGCCCCTGCTCCTCGCCCGCGTGGCACATGAAGACGAGCGTCGCGTCGAAGTCGATGCCGCTCTGGCTGAACACCCGCGCCAGCTCGATCGTCAGCGCCGTTCCGCTGCCGTCGTCGTTGACGCCGGGCGCGAAGTTGTCGAGCGGCGCGTTCGGGTCGGCCGGCGGCCGCGTCGTGGCGTCCGGATCGGCCCCGGAGTTGCTCGCGCCCTGGCCGCCGGGGCGCGCCAGCGTGTCGTAGTGGCCGCTGACGTAGATGCGCCGCGGCGACCGACCGGGAAGGATCGCCATCACGTTACGCAGTTCGACCGGGTGCGTGATGCGCCCCTGCGGCGCCACTTGGTACGTATCGAAGGTCACCTGCAGCTTCGCGCTGTAGCTCGCCATTTCCTGGCGGATCCACTCGCGCGCCGCGCCGACGCCGCGCGTCGTCGAGTCGGGCGACGACAGCGTGCTGCGCGTTTCGAAGCTCTCGAGCTTTTTCAGGATTGCGCCGAGCCGCTCTTCGGAGATCGAGGCGACCAGCGTGACGACCCGCGGATCGAGGTCGGATTGTTGCGCGAATGCGGTCCGGCTGACGCCGGACACCACGAGCAGCAGGAGCAGGAGACGCCTCATCGTGAGGCGGATTTTATATCAGCGCGCGAGGTGCGGAATGGCGTCGAAGACCTGCGACGGCACGTCGAACGACAGCGTCACCGTCTTGCCCGAGCCGCCCAGCTGCAGCGACGACATCATCGCCTGGATGTCGGGCCGCGAGCCGGCCTGCAGCTTGCCGAGCGCCAGGAAGCCGCGGACCACGTCGCGGAGGTTGTTCGCCGCGTCGTCGTCGCGGGTTTCGGCGCGGAGGGTGCCGCGGACGCCGCCGTTGACGTGCGTCGCGACGGAGAACCACGTGATGGCGGGAATCTGGCCGGCAATGTTCTCCGGCAGGTGCGCGCGCGACGTCAACGCGTCGAAGCGGCCCACCGCCCAGGCGTTGTTGCCCGTCTCGAGCGAGCGGACGAGACCCATCAGCTCGTCGTTCGCGGTGACGCTGCCGGCTGCCGTCCCGGCGCCGCCCTGGTGCAGATCGATCGCCTTCTTCACGACGTCGGCGGTGCCGAGCGCGGCGAGCCCCGGCTCGACGAACGAGAGCGCGAAGTGGCGCTGTCCCTGCGCGCTGTTCGCGTCGCTGACGAGGATCCGCCTGCCGTTGTACTCCTCGGGCTGCGCGCCGTGATCGCGCATCAGCGCCTCGATTTTGGTCTCGTCGAAGTTGCCGCGCGCGAGGACCATGCCCTCGCCGGAGGCGTTCGCCGCGGAGTTGGCGTAGACGCACGCGACGATGCGGAAGACGTCGTTCTCGAGGTTGATACCGGTGAGGTTCTGCAGCTCGGCTTGACCGTTCTCCTGCATCGGCAGGGCGCGGTGGAGCTTCTGCCGGAGGTCCGAGTGCATGATTTCCTGGACGTTCGCGAACGCGACGACGGTCGCATCCTTCGGCACGTACTGCAGCTCTTCGGGTCCGGCGTGCCGCGCGAACGGCATCCCCTGCACGCCGACGTAATAGGCGACGAGGCCCGTCCCGAGCCCGACGCCGAGCACCAGCAGCGAAACGATGACGAAATAGCGCGTGCGCGTCGTCATAGGTCTACAGTCTCAACGATTTGGACGAGACGCAGCAAGTCATTGTTCCAGTATGTATTCCCGGCGCTCCACGGCGCGGCCCGCGCCCCAGAGCGCCAGCCCCACGATGAGCGCGAGAGCGACGAGGCTGACGCCGACCGACGGCACCTCGCGAAACACCTGCAGGAGCATGCTGACGGCCGAATCCTGCGGCATTTCGTGCGTCACGAGCGCCTGCAGGTAATACGCCACGGTCAGCCGCTTCAGATACCCCGGGAACAGCAGCACCGCGGGCTCCCACCCGAAGGCGAACACCAGCCCGACGATCAGCGGCCGCTTGAGCCTGGTTCCGACGAGCGCGAACACGGCGCCGTAGGACGCCAGCCCGGCGGCGAGCATCCCGAAATCGGTCAGGAGCGACGGGAAGGCTTCGGCGATCGTGCTGCCGCCGGTCGGCACGACGAGGAAGAAGACGAGCATCACGGACGGCAGCACGAGCAGGACCGTGCAGGCGAGATACGCGAGATACTTGCCCAGCAGCACGGCGCGGCGCGGAATCGGCCGCGTGAACAGATACGTAATCGTCTTGTCGTCGACCTCGTCGGCGATGAGCGCGGTGCCGTAGAACACGCCGAGGATCGGGACGATGAAGCGGATGTAGAGCAGCCAGATCATCATCCCGAAAATGGACGCGCCGGCGGCCTGCGCGCCGTTGATCTGGAAGCCGGAGGTGTACAGCGTCGCCACGACGCGCAGCGCGATCGCGAGCAGGACCGGCCCGCCGAGGAGCACGGCCAGAAACACCGACCGGCGCGACCACAGCATCTGGCCGAGGGACAGGTCGAAAATCCGCATCGCGGACGCGAAGGTCGCGGGCGGCTGGCGGCTGGCGGTCGGCGTCACTGCTTCACCAGATACTTGAACACGGCCTGCAGGTTGTCGTCGGGCGACGTCACCTCGTGGATCGCGCCGAGCGATCCGGACGCGGCGAGATCGGTCAGCCGCGCGTAGAACGCATCCGGCCGGCCGGTCTGGACGACGACGGCGTTCTCTTCGAAGCGCAGGCTGAGCACGTCCTCCTGCGTGAGGAACTCGCGCGCCAGCGCGCGCGTCTGATCGGCCTTGATGTAGACCGTGTGCGGGTGCTCGTCGATCAGATCGCGGATGCGGTGGACGTTGCCCTCGGCGAGGATCCGGCCCTGGTTGATGAGCAGGATGTTGGCCGTCATCGACTCGATCTCGTGGAGGATGTGGCTCGACACGAGGATGCTCTTCCCGGCGCGCGCCCACTCCCTGATCAGGCGGATGGTGCGCCGCCGCGCGAGCGGATCCATGCCCGACAACGGCTCGTCGAGGATCAGCAGCTCGGGATCGTGCGCGATCGCCTGCGCCATCTTGACGCGCTGGCGCATGCCTTTGCTGTAGGCGCCGATCTTCTTGTCGGCGGCGTCCGACAATTCCACTGCCTCGAGCGCGCGGCGCGCCATGGCGGACGCCGCGGCATCGTCGCCGCCGTTCAGCCGGACGAGCGCGGTCACCCACTCGAGGCCGGTCATGCGCTCGTAGAACGAGTCCTGTTCGGGACAGAAGCCGATGCGGAAGAACAACGACGGGTTGTTCCAGATCGGCTCGTCGAGGACGCGGATCGATCCCTTGCTCGCCTGCAACTGGCCCGTGACCAGCTTCATGAACGTCGACTTGCCGGCGCCGTTCGGGCCGAGCAGCCCGGTGATGCCGGGCGGGACGGCGACGCTGACGTCGTTGAGCCCGATCACCTGCCCGTACCACTTCGACAGATGATCGGCGGCGATGATGCTCACGCGACCACCTCGACGCCGCGGACGCGGCGCTCGAGCACGACGCCGGACGCGGCGATCACCAGCGCGACGACGAGGAACGAGACCGGCCACGGCGTGTCGTACCGCGGACGGAGACGGAAGAGCACGTCGCCGATCTGCCCGAGGTTCGCCGAGAACGACACCCAGGAGAACGACGTCGAGCGCGTCACGAGGAACAGCACGCCGGAGATCGCCTGCGTGAAGAACACGACCGCCGCGTAGAGGATGCCGACGTACCGGCTGCTGTTCGACAGCGACGACAGCGCGAGCATCGTCGTCGCGCCGAGGATCACCTGGACGCAGGCGAACACGGTGATCGCCGGGAAGAGGAAGAAGTTGTTCGTCAGAAAGCTGAAGTTGCCGGCGAACGCGATCTGCACGACGAGCAGCACGATCGCGGGCACCCAGGTGACCAGCAGCAGGAACGACGCCAGGATGGCCAGCTTGCCGAAGACGTATTCGGCGCGCGTCAGCGGCTTCGACAGATAGATCTGCAGCGCGTTCGCGCGCCGATCGTTGGCGATCAGCCCCGCCCCGACGTACACGGTGATGAAGAAGACGAAGATCTCCTGCTGGTCGAGGAACTGGCGGAACGTCTCGGCGTTCACCGCGAGGAGCTGGCTCGCCTGCGGCACGTTGGCGGCGGCGTAGATCTGCACGGCGCGGACGAAGAACGGGAACCAGGCGAGCAGCAGCAGGCCGAGAAAGGCGCGCTTGCCGATCATCGTCCGGATGCCGCTGCGCGCGATGACGAGCCACGCCTGACCGCGCGGCGCGCGCCCTCCGGCGTAGCGGCGGTAGCCCTGGTCGCGAATGCTGGTCGCCGCGGCCTCGGGGGCGGCGGCCGGCGGCCGCTGCGCGGACGCCGCGGCTTCCGCGTCGGTCATGCCTCACCCACCGCGTGCGCGAAGACGTCCTCGAGCGTCGGCACGCTCGGACGCAGGTGCCGCACCTGCACGTGCTCGGCCGCCGCGAGCGCGAACAGTTCGCGCGCGCCGCCGCTGCCCGGCACGAAGACGCGCATCACGTCCTCGTCGGTCGCGTGGCAGTCGAGGCCGGCCGCCTGCAGCCGCGCGAGGAACGCGTCGAGGTCGCCGCTCGGCGTCTTGACGCGCAGCTCGTAGACGCGCCCGCGCGGCTGCTTCAACGCGTCGATCGTCCCGGCCGTCGCCACGCGCCCCTTGTCCATGACCACGACCGAGTCGCAGGTGTATTCGACGTCGGGCAGGAGGTGCGACGACAAGATGAGATTGACGCCCTTGTTGTGCCCCAGATCGCGAACCAGATCGAGCATCTCGTCGCGCCCCTTGGGATCCATGCCGTTGGTCGGCTCGTCGAGGAACAGCAGGTCGGGATCGTGCACGAGCGCCTGCGCCAGCTTGATGCGCTGCTTCATGCCGGTCGAATAGGTTTCGACGTTGCGGTAGCGCGCCTCGCCGAGGCCGACGTAGAACAGGACTTCGTGCGCGCGCTGCATGGCGTCGACGCGCGGGAGTCCGGCCAGCTCGCCGCAGTAGGCGACGAAGCTGACGGCGTTCATGCCCGGAATGTGGGCGTCGCTCTCCGGCATGTAGCCGACGCGCGCGCGGATGTCGAGCGGCGCGGCGGCGACGTCGATCCCGAGCACCTGCATCCGGCCGCGGTCGGGGGCGACGAACCCGAGCAGCGACTTCAGCAGCGTGCTCTTGCCGGCGCCGTTCGGACCGAGCAGGCCCACGGCGCCGCCGGCGAAGGCGGCGGTGACGTCGCGCAGCGCGGCGCTGCGGCCGTACAGAACGGTGACGCCTTCCAGCGTGACGACCGCGGTGTCAGCCATTCACTGTCTTATACGGTCGGTGCCGCTACAGCGTTCCTCGCAGGCCGAGGACGTCCGCCTGCTCGCGCATCGACATGATCACGTTGGTGATGTGCTCGTCGAGCGGAAGCCCCAGGAGCTCGGCGCCCGCGACGAGGTCCTCGCGCTTGACGCCGCGCGCGAACGCCTTGTCCTTCATCCGCTTCTTCACCGAGCTCGCCTCGAGATCGAGCACGCTCTTGCTCGGCCGCACGAGCGACGCCGCGGTGATGAAGCCGGCGAGCTCGTCGCACGCGAACAGCGTCTTCTCCAGCAGGCTGTCGCGCGTCACGCCGGTGATCTCCTGCGCGTGCGACAGGATCGCCCGGATCGTCCACTCGGGATACCCCTTCTCGCGCAGGATCGCGGCGCCCTTGTTCGGGTGATCGCCGAGCGTCGGCCAGCGTTCGTAGTCGAAGTCGTGGAGCAGCGCCGTGATGCCCCACTCCTCTTCGTTCTCGCCGAACTTGCGCGCGTAGCCGCGGACCGCCGCCTCCACGGCGAGCGCGTGCTTCAGCAGGCTCTCGCTCTTCGTGTACTCGTTCAGCAGCGTCCAGGCATCGTCGCGATTCATGGTAAGTTTCAGCATCTTATGTCACTGACCGCCCAGCAGTCGACGGCGACGACGCTCGACACCGAATTCCACCGGGGGCTCGGGCTCTACGATTCGACGATGGTGGTCGTCGGCTCGATGATCGGCTCCGGCATCTTCATCGTGTCGGCCGACATGGCACGCAACATCGGCAGCCCGGGATGGCTGCTCGTCGCATGGCTGGTCACCGGCGCCCTGACCTGCGTCGGCGCGCTCTCCTACGGCGAGCTCGCCGCGATGATGCCGCGCGCCGGCGGACAGTACGTCTACCTGCGCGAGTCGTTCTCGCCGATGTGGGGCTTTCTCTACGGCTGGACGCTGTTCCTCGTGATCCAGACCGGCACGATCGCGGCGGTCACCGTCGGCTTCGCGCGCTACTTCGGCGCGCTCGTGCCGTGGATCGCGGACGATCGCTACCTGATTCCGCCGATCCACGTCTCGACCGGCTACGCGCTGTCGCTGTCGACCACGCAGCTCGTCGCGATCGTCGTCATCGCGCTGCTGACGTGGACGAACACCCGCGGCCTCGACTACGGCAAGATCATCCAGAACGTCTTCACGACGGCTAAGACGGGCGCGCTGCTCGGGCTGATCGTGATCGGCCTCGCGCTCGGATGGAACCACGCCGCCGTCGCCGACAACTTCGGCAACCTGTGGGCGGTGCGCGGCCAGGTGGACATCGTCCCCGGCCTGACGGCGCTGACGGCGTTCGGGCTGTTCGTCGCCGTCTGCGTGACGCAGACCGGATCGCTCTTCTCGTCGGACGCCTGGAACAACATCACGTTCACGGCCGGCGAGGTCAAGGATCCGCGGCGCAACATTCCGCTCTCGCTCGCGCTCGGCACGTTCGCCGTGATTGCGCTCTACCTGCTGGCGAACGTGGCCTACATGGTGACGCTGCCGTTCGAGCAGATTCAGCACGCGCCCGCGGATCGCGTCGCCACCGCGACGCTGAACGCGATCTTCCCCGGCCTCGGCGCGACGATCATGGCCGTCGCGATCATGGTCTCGACCTTCGGCTGCTGCAACGGGCTGATCCTCGCCGGCGCGCGCGCGTACTACGCGATGGCGCGGGACGGGCTGTTCTTCAGGAACGCCGGTCAACTGAACGCCGCGAAGGTGCCGGCGTGGGGACTGGTGCTGGAAGGACTCTGGGCCGCCTTCCTCGTGCTGCCGCGCACGTACGATCCGTCGACGCACGCGTACGGCAACCTGTACAACAACCTGCTCGACTACGTGATCTCGGCGGCGCTGATCTTCTACATCCTGACGATCGCGGGAATCTTCCGCCTGCGCGCGACCCGGCCGGACGCCGACCGCCCGTATCGCGCCTTCGGCTACCCGATCGTTCCGGCGCTGTACATCGCCGGGGCCGCGACGATCCTCGTCGTCCTCTTCATCTACCGGACGGCGACGACGTGGCCGGGCCTGATCATCGTGCTACTCGGCGTGCCCGTGTACTTCGCGTGGCGCCCACGCTCCTGATCGCACGCGCTCGAACGCCTGTTCGATCACGCTGATCGTCGCCGGCCGGACGCCGAGCTCCGTCAGATCGGCCGGCAGCGCCCATCGCGCGTCGACCGCGTCCGACGCGCAGGCGAGCGACCCGCCGGTGGGCCGGCAGACGAAATCGACCAGCACGTAGTGGTACTGCGTGCGCCCGTTCGCGTCGAGGCGGATGCGGTCGAACACGTCGATGATCGGCCCGACGTCGACGTCGAGTCCGGTCTCTTCGCGCACTTCGCGCGCGCAGGCGGCGCCGAGCGTCTCTCCCAGCTCCACCGCGCCGCCGGGAATGCTCCACTCGCCCTTGAGCGGTTCGTGGCCGCGGCGCACGAGCAGGACGCGGGAGCCGTCGACGATGGCCGCGCCGACGCCGACGATCGGCCGTTCGGGGTACTCCCTCATTCGCCCATCACCTTGACGACGACGCGCTTCTTCCGCTGGCCGTCGAATTCGGCGTAGAAGACCTGCTCCCATGGACCGAGATCGAGCGCGCCGTTCGTAATCGGCAGCATCACCTGGTGTCCCATGATGGTCCGCTTCAAGTGCGCGTCGGCGTTGTCCTCGCCGGTCTGGTGATGCCGGTACGGCAGACCGGCCGGCGCGAGCTTCTCGAGCCACACCTGAAAATCGTGAATGAGCCCCTCTTCCCAGTCGTTGACGTACACGCCGGACGTGATGTGCATCGCCGACACGAGCGCCATCCCGTCCCTGACGCCGCTCGCCTTGACGATCGCGGCGACGTCGTCGGTGATGCGCACGAACTCCTGCCGGTGCGTCGTATTGAAATGGAGATAGGCGGTGTGGATGGGCATGGGTGATTAGGGTGCTTGGGGTGCTTGGGGTGCTTGGGGTGCTTGGGGTGCTTAAGGTGCTTCGGTGCTTAAGGTGCTTAGGGTGCGTAAGGTGCTTGAGGTGCTTGAGGTGCTTGAGGTGCTTCGGTG
>Ga0070741_10003128_pt1 | contig 41958 bp, 40 predicted proteins | sample Coa_R1_4_FD_66440 | JGI IMG/M metagenome (GOLD analysis project Ga0070741, IMG submission 66440) | Surface soil microbial communities from Centralia Pennsylvania, which are recovering from an underground coalmine fire - Coalmine... | ecosystem: Environmental > Terrestrial > Soil > Unclassified ... | reverse complement strand
CCGCCCGGAAGTTGCCCTGGTTCGCCTCGGCGAAGGTGACGCCCGTCCAGCGGATGTCCTCGTGCTTGCGCCCGGCGGACGCGTAGATGCCGATCGGCGCGGGCGGGACGTCGGGGCCGAACTGCCACGCCTCGCCGCCGTCGCCGTCGGGCACGACGCGCGGCGCCTTGGCGTGGAACTTCTGCGGCAGGTACCGGGTCCAGAGGTCGGGCGGCTCGAGCACGTGCGAATCGGCGGAGATCAGGTGGTACTCGCGCGCCATGCGCGCTTCATACGAACAAACGTTCGCCGAGTTCAAGCCGGACGAGGAGCGCCGTCGCGGCGCTCCGCAGCGCCGCGAACGTCGTCGACGCGCTCGGCGCGGGCGAACCGCTGCGCGCCGAGGATCGTCGTTTTCAGGTTTATCGCAGAAGACGCGATCACGGGTGCCCGTCAGAACCGCGCAGCGGTCTCGGGATCGGCCGCCATGCGACGCCACGCGGCGGCGGGGTCGCGCAGTGCCGGCGGGACGACGCGTTCGCCTGCGCGGGGCGGTCGATCGCCACGACCGCGACGTGCAGATGGTCGGGCGGCAGCTTGAGGCGGACCGTCATCGGTGCTTCATCGAGCATGCGCTGCGCTCGGGTCAAGCGGTCGGGAACCGCATCCCCCACTCCTCGAGCTCGATGCCCGCGCCGTTCGCGACGTACGCGATCACGTGGTACCAGCCGACGAGCGCGAGCAACTCGAGGAGCTGCTCGGGGCGCCAGTGGGCGGCGAGCTTCGTCCAAAGCTCGTCGGACACCTTCGCGTGGTCGCAGAGCTCGTCGACGAGGCGCACGATCAGGCGGTCCGCATCCTCGAAGGCCGGGTCGTCGGGGCCGCCCCGGACCGTCGCGCGGAGCTGCGCCTCGGTGAGGCCGGCGCCGAACGCGAACGCGGTCGCGTGCACGCCCCATTCGTACTCGCAGCCGCAGCGCGCGCAGACGCGTGCGATCGCGAGCTCGCGCACGCGCTTTCCGAGCGAGAGCTGGCGCGACAGAAGGAACGCGCCGAACGGCCGCATGGCCTGCGCGAGGGTCGGATGCCGGCCGAGCGTCCGAAAAAGCTTGAGCGGCTCGATCGCTGCGCCGGGCGGCATCCACCGTTGGAGCTCGGCTCCGACCTCCGGGTCGTAGGGTGGCGTCAAGGGAGCGATCCGCGGGTCGTGGTTCATCAAGCACCTCCTAGTTCGAGGGGACGCCGGGATGCGCGCATCCGTCCAGTAGCAGGGACGGATGCCGGCGCGCAACCGCGGACGGGTCGGCGGCCGCGCGCGGCGTGGTGCCGGCCGCACCACCAATAGACGACAACGCCAACCGCGAGCCAGACGCCGAGGCGGACCCAGTTCCGCCGCCCGAGCGCCGCCATCAGTGCGACGTTGGTCGCGATGCCTAGCACCGGCACGAGCGGCACGCACGGCGTGCGAAACGGACGGGGGAGGCCGGGGCGGTCCAACGCAGGATCGGCACAGCCGCGCAGACGGCGACGAACACGAGCAGCGTCCCCATGTTCACGAGCTCGGCCAGCACCTCGAGCGGCGCGACGGCGGCGACGCAGGCGACCGCGACGCCGGTCGCAATGGTCGCCCTGTGCGGCGTCCGATACCGGCGGTGCACGGCGGTGAAAAGCCGCGCCGAGAGGAGGCCGTCGCGCGCCATCGCGAGCAGAATGCGCGCCTGGCTCAGCAGCAGCACGAGCAGGACGCTCGTCATGCCGACGAGCGCGCCGACCGCGATTACGGCCGTCGCGACCCCGAGCCCGCGCTCCGCGAAGGCCTGCACGACCGGTGCGCCGACGTCGAGCCGGCCGTATGGCACCATGCCCGTCAACACGGCGGCCGTGAGGACGTAGAGCAGGGTGCAGATCGCGAGCGAGCCGACGATGCCGATCGGCACGTCGCGCTGCGGATTCCGCGCCTCTTCGGCATGCGTCGAGACCGCGTCGAACCCGATGTAGGCGAAGAAGATGTAGGCGGCGCCGCGGAGGATGCCCGCGGTGCCAAACGGGGCGTACGGCCGCCAGTGCGCCGGGTCGAGGTAGCGCGCGCCGACGACGATCACGACCGCCACGACGAACAGCTTCACGAGCACCATCGCGCCGTTGAACGCGGCGCTCAGACGGATGCCGACCACGAGGACGAGCGTGAGCGCGAGCACGACGAGCGCCGCGGGGAGATCGATCTGCGTGGTGGTCCAGGCAGTCGACAGAGGGATCCCCGCGGACGTCAGCAGGGAGACTAGATGGCGTGACCAACCCCGCGCGACGACGCCCGCACCGACCGCGTACTCGAGAACGAGGCTCCACTCGACGAGCCACGCAGGCAGCTCGCCGAGCGTCGCGTAGGCGTACGTGTAGGCGCTGCCGGCGACCGGGACGAGCGCGGCGAGCTCCGCGTAGCACAGCCCCGCGAGCGCGCAGCCGACCGCCGCGACGATGAACGACAGCGTGAGTGCCGGCCCGGCGAGCTCGCGCGCCGCGAGGCCGGTCAGGACAAAGATCCCCGCGCCGATGATGGCGCCGACGCCGAGCGCCGTGAGCGCGACGGGACCGAGCGCGCGCCGCAGGCGCACGTCGCCGTCGACCTCCGCCAGCAGCACTTCGACGGGCGTCACGGCGAACGGATGCCTGCGCGGCCCGGTCATCGGCGGGCCTCGCGCACGTGGTCGCCGACGCGCTCGACGAACGAGGGGCGCGTGAAGCCGAGCTCCGACCGGATGCGCCCGTCGTCGGGGAGGTAGACGAGGTTCAATGCCGGCTGGCGCGCGTCGAACGCGATCGCGGCCTCCGGGACGTGACGGCGCACGGCCGCGACGATGTCCCGGCCGCTCACCGTGTCGCCGCCGGAGAAGTAAAGCCGATGGCGGAGCGCCGGCGCCGTCGCAACCGCATGCAGCGCACGCGCCGCGTCGTCGACGTAGAGGAGGCTGAACGTCGCGGTCGGCGGGAACGGCAGCGTGACGGGCCGCCCGACCGCCGGATCGGACGCGAACGCGCTCGCCCACGTCGAGGCGCCCGTCGTCCGCCCGTGGCCGAAGACGTAACTCAGTCGCACGCCGACGGTGTCGAGGCCCTGGGCGGCGTACTTCGCCCCGACGACCTCGTTCACGAGCTTGGTCGCGCCGTACACGAGGGTGACGGGCGCGAGCCCGTCGTCTTCGTGGACGCGCCGGCGGCCGTAGTAGGCCTGGCTCCCGCACACCGCGATCGAACTCGCATACACCACCCGGCGCACGCCGCTCCGCCGCGCCGCCTCAAACACGACGTTCGTGCCGTCGACGTTGACGCGCGTCCCCGCAAACGGATCCGCCTCGCACTCGGCGCTGAGCCAGTATGCGAGGTGGACGACGGTGTGGACGCGATGCGTGCGGAGGAGTGCGCTCACGCGGTCGAGATCCGTGACGTCGCCCGCCTCCATCCGGACGGGGAAGGGCAGCGGAATCGTGTGACGGTCGACCGCGACCACCGGCTCGCCCGTGCGCGTGAGGAGCGGCAGGAGACGCCGTGCGATGAACCCGGCGCCGCCGGTGACGAGAAAGCCCATCGTCACGCCGCCAAGTCGCCGCCGTCGACGGCGAGATGGGCGCCCGTGATGAACCCCGCGTCGTGCGAGAGGAGGAACACGGCCGCGGCACCGATCTCGTCCGGCCGCCCGAGCCGGCCGAGCGGAGTGCGCGCCCGGACGCGCGCGGCCGTCCCGGGGTCCGCGAGCGCGGCGCGCGTGAGGTTCGTTGCGATGTGGCCCGGGACGATGCAGTTCACCCGGATCCCGAACGCCGCGTAGTCGACTGCGAGGTTCCGCGTGAGGAGGAGGACGCCGCCCTTCGAGGCGTTGTAGGCACAGCTCAGGGAGCCGCCCTTCACGGCGAAGACGGAGCCGATCGTCACGATCGCGCCCGTGCCGGCGGCGATCATGAGCGGCAACACATAACGGCAGGTGCGGAACGTTCCGGTCAAGTTCACGGCGAGGACGCGTTCCCACGCGTCCTCGTCGATCTCGGTCGTCGTGCCGTGCGCCGTCGTTCCCGCGCAGGTCGCGAGCGCGTCGATGCCGCCGAACGTCGCGGCGACGTCGTTGACTGCCGTCCGGAGCGCCGCACGGTCCGTCACGTCCGCGCCGACGGCGACGGCGCGCCCACCTGCCGCCTCGATCTCGCGCGCGACGCTGGCCGCCGCAGACGCGTCGCGGTCGAGCACTGCGACCGCGGCGCCGTCGGCCGCGCATGCGACCGCGATCGCGCGCCCGATCCCCCCGCCGCCGCCCGTCACGAGCGCGCGTCGGCCCGCCAGACGGCCGCCCGTGGACGTCACGGCGCGACCTCGCAGAGCTGGAGCACGGTGAGCACGTAGGCGGCGCTCGCGAGACAGACGTCGGCGACTGCGACGGACTCGCCGTCGGTGTGCGCGTCGGCGAGGTCACCGGGGCCGAGCACGATCCCGGGCATCCCGCGGCTCACGAAGTACGCGAGATCTGTACCGCCGGGGAATCCGATCGGCTCGCCGGGTCGACCGAGCGCCTGCAGCGCGGCGCGTCCGGCGACGACAACGGGGTGATCGGTCGGCGTCGCCGCCGGCGGAACGCCGCGGACGTCGTCCTCGATGCGGACGTGCACGCCGGGCTCGGCCGTCACGAGCGTCTCCGCGAGCGCGGCGATCTCGCCGTCCGCCGTCGCGAGCGACTCTCCGGGCACGAGGCGCCGGTCGAGCACGAGTTCGCAGCGGTCGGCGATCACGTTCGCGAGCACGCCGCCGTGGATCTGGTTCGCGCTCACGCGCGGCGGACCGAAGAGCGGGTCCGGCGCGCGCCGGGCGAGCTCGGCGTCGAGCGCACGCACGGCAAGCGCGAAACGAGCGGCACCGTAGATCGCGTTGACGCCGGCGTCCGGGTCGCTCGCGTGCGCTGCGCGTCCGACGAACGTAAGCCGGCGCCAGTAGGCGCCCCTGTGGCCGATCGCGACGGTGAGATTCGTCGGCTCGCCGACGACGACCGCGTCCGCGTCGAGCCCGCCGCAAAGCAGCGCCTTCGTGCCGATGCCCGCGCACTCTTCATCGACGACGGCCGCGAACACGACGCGCCCGCGCCCGCGGTCGCGGAGCTCGCGCGCGCGCGCGCATGCGAACAGCATCGCGACGAGGCTGCCCTTCGCGTCGCAGGCCCCGCGTCCCCAGATCCGCCCGTCCCGATACTCGGCGCCGAACTGCCCAGGCGGCGCCGGCACGACGTCGCTGTGGGTCGTGAGGACGACCGTCGGCCCGGGCCGCGTAAACGAGACCTCGAGCTGGACGTTCGGGCGGCCCGGCGCCGCGTCGCTCGCGACGGGGTCGAGCCCGAGCGACCGGGCCAATGCGAGGATCCGGTCGGCCGCCGCCCGCTCGTCGCCGGGCGGGTTCATGGACGGGATGCGCACGAGTGCCTGGAGCTCGGCGGCGACGAGAGCGCGACGCGCGTAGATCCATTCCCGCGCCGCGTCCGCCGCCGCGCTCAGATCGCCCAAACGCATGGGTCCCTTTCCGCGCCGAGCACGTCGACGAACGCCGCCGCGAATTCGGGGACGACCGCGAGCGGGAGGACGAGGGGTGGGAGGAGACGCACGACGTTCGGCTGTGCCGCCGTGCCGGTCACGAGGAACCCGCGCTTCCGGCACGCCGCGATCACGGGCGCGGCGGGTCGGTCGAGGGCGACGCCCAGCATGCAGCCGAGTCCGCGCACCTCGCAAACGCCGACGTCTTGGGCAACGAGCGCGCCGAGCGCGCGGCGCAGCGCGTCGCCGACGGCCCGGCCGTGCGCGACGACGTCGGTCTCCTCGTACACGTCGAGGGTCGCGAGCGCGGCGGCCGCGACGAGCGGGTTGCCCCCGAACGTCGTGGCGTGATCGCCGAGGCCCCACACTTCGGCGGCGCGTTCGCCGAGAAGGATCGCACCGAACGGCAGGCCGCCGCCGAAGGCCTTGCCGACCGTCACGACGTCCGCGACGCCGCCGAGGAGCTGGTGCGCGAACGGCGCGCCGCAGCGCCAGCAGCCTGTCTGCACCTCGTCGACGACGAGCAGGAGGTCGTGTCGGTCGCAGAGCGTGCGCAGCCCGCGCAGGAACTCCGGCGTCGCGGGCACGACACCGCCCTCGCCCAGGACGGGCTCGAGGAGGACGGCGCAGGTCTGCGGCGTGCAGCGCCGCGCGACGCTTTCGAGATCGTTGAAGGTCGCGTGGACGAAGCCAGGCAGCAGCGGGCCGACGTCCGCGCGCGGACGCGGGACGCCCGTCGCGGAGAGGCTGCCGAAGGACCGCCCGTGGAATCCGTCCTGCATTGCGATGATCTCGGGCGCCGTGCGCCCCCTGCGGACGGCACGCATGCGCGCGAGCTTGATCGCGCCTTCGTTCGCCTCGGTCCCGCTGTTCGCGAAGAAGACGCGGCGCGCCCCCGCGAGCGCCGAGAGCCGCTCGGCGAGCGCGATCGATGCGTCCGTCCAGTGGAGGTTCGAGCTGTGGCAGAGCCGGCCGACCTGCGCTCGCACCGCCGCGACGACGCCCGGATGGCAATGGCCGAGGTTGTGGACGCCGAGGCCGGCGATCAGGTCGACGTACGTTCGGCCGTCGGCGTCGCGGACGAGGTGGCCGGTGCCGGCGACGAGTACGAGTTCGCGATCGTAGGTGCACGCGAGGACGCGCGCCCCGCGTGTCGACCACTCGGCGGACGTCACCGTCCACCGCCTTCCAACGCGGCCGGCACCGCTCGCTCGCGGTGCGCGGCGCGGAACTCCGCCGCGGTGATGCACATGAGGATCTGGTCGACGTAGCGGCCGTAGCGGTACCAGTCCTCGCGCAAGACGCCGTCCTCGTGGAAGCCTATGCGGCGGTAGCAGCGGAGGGCGCGCTCGTTGAAGTCGAGCACGCGGAGCGAGACCTTGTTGAGGTTCAGGTGCTCGAAGGCGTAGAGCAGCGTCAAGTACGTCGCCTCGCTCCCGTGGCGCTTGCCCCAGCATTCGGGCTCGCCGATCAGGATCCGGAACTCCGCGCGGCGGTTCACGTGGTCGATGTTGAAGAGCTGGACGTACCCGACGAGGCCGCGCCCGCTCGCCGCGATGCCGAATGTCTCGACGGTGCGGTCCGCCTGCATCTGCGCGAGCCACGCCGCCTGTTCGGCGGCCGACGTCGGTCGTCGGTCGGCCCAGTAGATGTTGACGGCTGGGTCGCTCTTCCAACGCGCGAGGAGCGGTGCGCTTTCCGCATCGAGGGCGCAGAGCTCGGTCGATCCGGTTCTCATAGAAGCTCCCTTTGAACGGTCACGAGAATCCCTTCACCAGAAAGAAGACGCCCCAGAAGGCGAGCGCCGTCGCCGCCGCGCGTCCGCAGCCGCGGTACCACCGGGCGGACAGCACCGCGGCGCCGCGCGTGCCGATCGCGACGACGGTCGCGAGCCACCCGACGGCGGCCGTAAGGAGGCCGAGCGCAAGGCCGACGACTGCCGGCGTCCCGGCGGTGTACGCGACGGACACCGCGCTCGCGCCGACCGTCGAGCACCACACAAGCCCGACCGGATTCAGCAGGCTCACCGCGATGCCGCGGCAGAACGGCCGTGCGAGCGGTGCCCGCGCGTCCGGGTCGCCCGCGGCACCCGTGCCGCCGCGGTCGAGTACGGCGAGGAACGCGATCGCGAGCAAGATGGTCCCGCCGAGGAGGGACACGATGCGGTGCCCCGCGGCGCTGCGGACGACGTAGCGGAGACCGGCGACGCCGAGCGTGAGCGCGACGCCGGAGCCGAGCACGGAGCCGGCCGCCGCGCCCGCGCCCGCGCCGCGTCCGGCGCGCATCGTCTCGGCGACGACGAGCAGGAGCTGCGGACCGGGCAGGACGAGCAGCGGCAGCACGAGCGTCACGCCGCCGACGAACTGCCACGCAAAGGGCGCCATCAGCGGGCCCCGCGCCCGCGCCGCTCCCGGAGGCAGTCGAGCCGGCGTGTGAGCTCGTTCAGGTGCTGCGCGGCCATCTCTTGGCGCTGCTTCAGGTGGCGGATCTCGAAATCGATTGCCGCGCTGATGGCCGCGCGGAGGTACCGCGGCTTGCGAGTCGAAAAGACGACGTTGCGTGTCTCGATCTTGTCGATCGAGCCGAGTATCCGCGCCAGCTGGGCTGCGTCCTCTGGCGTGACCGTCCCGCCGACGGCGACGACGAGCCCACGCGCCTTCGCCTTCTCCGACACCTCCTCGACCAACCGCCGCACGGCGAGGTCGGACACCGCGGCGCCCATCGAGTGCGACAGGTCGCTCCGTCCGATCGTCACCTGCTGAATGCCGTGGTGGACGGCGGCGCCGAGGATCTCGTCGAGCCGCGAGCAGGCCGCGATCGATTCGACGTTGATCGTGAGGTAGACGGGTTCGCGCGTGCCGTAGATCGCGTCAACCGCCTCGCGGAAGTTCTCCACCGCGTACGCCGACTCGATCATGGGGGCGATCAGGTGGTGCAACCCGAACGTGCGCGCCATCGTCATGTCGGTGCGCGCGTTGCAGCCGCCGATCTTGACGGCGAGAGGCGCGAACGGCTCGACGACGTGCTGGAGGAGCAGGATCTCGTGAGGGGACGCCCCCTCGCTTTCGGTCTCGATCTTGAAGCCGACGCAGCCCAGCCGCGCAACGAGCTGCCGGACGAGGGCCGTCATCTCGGAGATGTTGCGGTTCGGTGAAATCGAAACGGCGGAGGACATGGTCATACGGGTCTCCCACTCGGCGCGCCGCGTTCGTCGACGCAGCGCGTGCCTTTCAGCGCCTGAGTGAGATCCGCCGCGAGCTCGTCGTACGGGCGGACGACCAGCTCGGGCGTGATCTCGGTCGCGGCCTTCACTTCCTCGCCGAGTCGCCGCTCGGCGCCCGGCTGCGTGTCGTCCCGGAGGGCGACCTCGAGCCGCAGCACGTCGAGGCCGTATGGGTCGTCGGGCGGGTTTTTCCGGAGACGGACGCGGAACTCGCGCACCGCGGATTGGGCGGCCAGCAGGTCGACGAGGCCGTTCAGGTTGACCGTCGTGCCCTTGATCTTCGTCACTTGGAGGCCCTGGCAGTAGTCCGCGCTTCGCCCGAGCGGCCCGAGAACCCGCGGCCACGCGCGTCCGCAGTGCGGGCAGGGACGGACGCTCACGCCGCCCTCGCTCACGTCACCGGGGCGGTAGCGGAGGAGAACCGTGCCCGAGCCCGTGAGGTGCGTGAAGGCGAGGTCACCGCCGGCCTCAGGCTCGACGTGCGCGCCCGTCTTCGGGTCGACGCATTCCCAGAGGAGGATGTCGGGCGGCGCGTGGTAGCCGCTGTGTGGCGTGCATTCCATGCATGCCATCTTCGACTCGACGACGCCGTAGCCGTCCCGAACCGCGCCTGCGCCCCGGCCGCCGAGATCGTCGACCGCCGCCTCGATGCGCGCGCGAAGTCCCGGCGAGAGCCGCTCACCGCCCGTCGTCACGCCGCGCAGATGCTCGAGTCGGCAGCCCTCAGCACGCGCGCGCTCGAGGAAGTGGAGGACGTAGGTTGGGGTGCCGGCGATCCACGTCGCCTTCATCTCGCGAGCCAGGCCGATCGCGCGCAGCGTGCCGAGCGTCGCGCCGGTGTTGACGCCGAGGAGGCCGAGCGCCTCGGCCGCGAAGAAGACGATCCAGAAGGCGAGGTGCGGCGCGTATGGGAAGAGCGAGACGTAGACGTCGTCCGCGGCCATGCCTTGCACCTGTGCGCCGGCCGCGTACACGCGCTTGAAGCGCTCGACATCTTCGGAGGTGAACAAGACCGGCGTCGACGTCGACGTACGTCCCGATGTCGCGACGACGAACGACGGGCGATACCGCCGTCGCATGCGCGCCTGGACCGTCGCCGGTCGCACGAGGGCTTCGACGGTCTCGTACCAGCGCAGCCGACGCCGGATATCGCTCGGATCGGGCTGTAGGACGAAGTCGCGCGGTGCGGCACCGAGCTCGAGCTTGGTCGTGAGCGGGAGGCGCGCGAGATCGCGCGGGCTCCGAAACCGATAGAACGATGCCGGCTCCTTCGCGAAGAGACGCCGGTAGTGGGGATGGTACGGTACAACGCGCTCCTCGAGGTAGCGTCCGAGGCGCGCGAGCTGCCCGGCGACGATATCGTTCGTGAACATCAGTGCGAAGCCTCCCACCTGCCGACCGCCGCGAGCGGGAGCGCGAGCTTCCGCTCGCTCTCGGCCCACTCCGCCTCGGGTTCGGATTCCGCGAGAATGCCGGCACCGCTGCGGAGCACGAGGCGGCCGTCGACGCGGAACGCGCAGCGGATCGGGAGGAGGAGCGATCCTTCCCGGCGTCCTTCGACGCGTCCGACGGCGCCGGCATAGAGCCCGCGCGGCCGTCGCTCGAGCGTCGCGATGAGCGCCATGCTCGACGCCCGCGGGACGCCGGACACGGTAACGGCCGGCAGCAGAGCCGCGAAGAGGTCGCCGAGCCGTCGTGCGAGCGGCCACGCGGCCTCGAGCTCGGTGACGAGATGCACGACCGGACCGCAGGCGACGGGCTCGGCGCTCCGGACGCGTTGCACGGCGTCGCGCCCGCACGTCGCGGCGAGGAGTTCCTCGGCTTCCCGCGCGGCGAGCGCGTGCTCGCGCCGTTCCTTGCCGCTCGCAAGGAGCTCGGCGACGAGCGCCGCGTCGCGTTCCCGGCCGATGCCGGCGCCGCGCGTCCCGGCCAGGACGGCCGAGCGCAGGCGGCCCGCGCGGTAGTCGAGCAGGGGCTCGGGCGTGATGCCGACGACGGCGTGCGTACCGAGCTCGAGCGCGACGGCGCGTCCCGCGCCTCCGCCATGCGCGAGGAAGGCGGCGAGGAGCGCCGCGAGCGAGCCCGACCGCGGCCACGGACGCGAGAGCCCGCGCGACAGGATCACCTTCGCGACGAGTCCCCGCGCGATCGAGCGCTGCGCGACGCGGACGCGGTCGACGTACTCGGTGCGCGAGACGTCCTCCGTCCAGTCCGCGGCGTGCCGTGGCGTCTCCGGGAACGCACCGGCGCCGCACGTGTCGCCGTCCTTCGGCAGCCACGTCTCCTCGAGCGGCTCGATGAACTCCGCCGTAGCGGCGCTGACGCCGTCCGTGGCGGCGCCGGCTTCAAAGGTCAGGTACCCGGCGAGCGGGGTCCCGCACCGCTCGAGGAAGTCGCCGAACGCACGGAGATCGGCCCAGAAGACCGACGCGTTCCCGCGCGACCGCTCTCGCACCCAGACCCGTCCCTGCTGCCAGCGGATGTGTCGGCGTACGCCGTGTCCGACCCAGACCCCACGCTCGCCCTCGATCAGGTACGCGGCGCGCTCCGGTCCCGGCGCCGATTCGACGGCGCGGAACTCCGTAACCGCGGCGCCGAGACACGGGCGCGCCGGGGTCGCCGATTCAGAGCGCGAGGAAGGAGGCATAGAGGACGGTCGCTCCCCAGATGTGGTCGTTCAGGGCGAGCCACCCGCCGTGCGCGGACGGCTCGCGCAGCAGGCGGCCGCAGGCCCGGACGCTGATCGCCGTGCTCACGAGCGCGGCGACCAGCACGGCCGGCGATCCGCTTCCCGCCCGCCATGCGACGAGCGCGCACGCCGTTCCGAGGACGTTGCAGGCGCCGGCGACGAGGGCGGCACGGCGGATGCCGACGCGCACCGGGAGCGTGCGGCATCCGACAAGGCGGTCGGTGTTGTAGTCCTTGACGCAGCCGTAGATGTGGACGCCGGTGTGGTAGAAGAGCGCGGTCAGGAAGGCCGTCGCGTGCAACGGGATGAGTCGCCCGCCGACGAGTCCGCCGAGCACGAAGCAGCTCGCGACGAGCGCCGCGAATCCGACGTCGGCGGAGAGGCCTTCGGTCTTGAGACGCGCGTTGTAGGCAAAGCTGCCGACGATGATGGCGCCGGCGAGCGCGGCTGACGCCGGCCCGGCGGCGGCGGCGAGCGCGAGCGCGGTCGCGTAGAAGAGGAGGGCGAGCCCGATCGCGGCGGGCCGCGACACGGCGCCCGTGACGAGCGGCCGCGCCTCGCGCGCGACGCCGTCGCGGCTGCCCGCGTGGGCGAGCGCGGCGCCGTCGCGGGCGACATCGAGGACGTGATTCGTCACCATCCCACCCCACCACAGGGCGAGGACGACGACCGCGGCGTGGATGGTCGCCTCGCCGCGCGCGCCGGCGAGGGCCGCACCGCCCGCGCCGGCGAGCGGCGGGTACGACGAGTACCGCCAGCGTACGAGGTGGCCGAGGTCACGGGCGGTCATGAGTTTCGTCCGCCGCGCCGACGATCGCGGCGAGTGCGCCGAGCACGGGGAGGCGCACGATCGCGGCGCGGAGCGCGAGCTCGGTGATCCGTCCGACGATGAGAAATCCGTCCTGACGGTCGTAATCGAGTTCGCGGAGGAAGAGCGTGTCCACCTCCGCCCACCCGCTGAGCGGGGGTGCGTCGAAGAAGCGTTGGGAGAACCGGTAGAGTCCACGGATCACGAACCGCTCTGAGTCGAACTCACACTCGGGCGAGAGCGTCGCCGCGAGGGCGATGGCCACCGCGCGCAGGCGCACGGACGGCGCGCGTCCGTCGAGCGCTGGGAACACCTCGTCGAACGCGGTGGCGAACGGCGCATACACGACCGGGTTCTGCGTCCGCATCGCGAAGAAGAACTCGGGCATGGTTGCGAGAAGTTCCCGGAATGCGCGGACGCACACGTACGCCGCGACGCCCTGCCGCTGCGCCGACGGCGCGACGATCGCGCTCGTCAGGTACAGGACCGGCGCGCCGGCGGCGACCATCTCCTCGTTGAGCGCGACGAAGCCCGTGACGCGACCATCGCGCCGCGCGAGTACCATCCGCGTCATGTTGTCGAAGTAGGTCGGTTGGTTGTGGAAGTAGCCCCCGATGTCACGCCCGTACGTCTCCGTCGCGAGCGCCTGGAGTGCGTCGAGCAGCGCCGCCCGGTGAACCGGTGCCAGCGCCCCCGGGCGCGTGATCCACGTGAACGTCGTCCCACGCCACGTGTCGGTCGGATATGCGGCGAGAAAGTCCATCACGATGCTCCTGCGGCCCGCCACGGGAGGTGGTTCAGCGCACCGCCGTCCTCGGGCAGGCCGTCCCTGGGGAAATCCGGGCGCGTCATGTTGCCCAGCGAACGCAGCAGCGTGTTGTGCTTGTAGGTCCACTTGACGCGGTACGCGTCGACGTTCGCGATCGCCCGCTCGTCGGCGAGACGCTCGAGCCGGCGCGCGAGTACGTCCTCGTCGTCGCAGTGGACACCGAGCACGAAGTCGTGCGCTCCTTCGAGGAGGGCGGCGACGCAGAAGAAGGGGTCCGCCACGAGGCGCGCGATGAGGGTCGCTACGGGTGGCGTCGCGTACGGCTCGGTGAAGCGGAGGTACACCTGGAAGTAGTGGTATCCGCTGTCGAGGAAGTAGGCGCTCGGCGCGACGAGGCGCTCGGCGATGAGCCGCCGACGCGCCCGGGCGACTGCCTCGACTGGCGCACGGCAGAGCTCGGCCAGCGGCTCGTTCGGGAGGAGCGGACGAAAGAGGAGAAAGTCGAGCATCCGCTGCTCGAGCGGCGAGAGCGTCGACCAGCGCGCCCGGGCCTGCGCGATCTCGGTCTGGAGCGCTGTTGCGGACGCGGTCGCGGCGGCGCGGTAGCGGCCGTAGCGCGGCTCGCCGCCGCGGCAGTGGAGGAGGTACTCGATCGTACCCCAGCGGGCGTCGGTGAAGTGGAGGCCGGCCTCCTTGAAGAAGAAGAGCTGCCGCGTGACTGCGATGCTCTCGACGACGTCGGGATCCAGGAGCGCCTGCGCCCGCTCCGCTGGGAAGCCGTCTCCGAGCCCGGTCGTGAAGCCGACGGCGAGCGTGTCGCGCTCGACCTCCTCGACGAACACGCGGTCGGGCGAACCGGCGAGCCGATGGCAGAGCGCACGGCGGCTCGGCTCGTCCGCGGTCGCGCGGTATCGGACGAGGCACGGGTGGACGACGTACGGCACGCGGTTCCAGTTGAGGAAGACGACCGGCAGCACGAGGCCGCGCCCGATGAGTCCCGCCGCGACGTCCTCGAACCGGTCCTGCGGGAGGCCGAGTTCGGCGGCGAGGGACGGCCATGGCGCCCAGATGTCGCTCCGGAGCGCCATCGCGACGCGAATCTCGTCGTCCGACAGCGTGGGCCACGGCTTCGCCCGGCTCGTAGGCGCGCTGGTCGCGCGGTGGCCCGGCAGCGTCCGGACCGGGGTCGAGAGCCCGAGAACGACGAGCGCGACGACGAGGACGGCGCCGAGCGCTGCGCCGGGCGCGGTGAACCCGAGGACGACCGCGCTCGCGAGCGCCGCGAAAACGGCGATGCCGCCGCCCGCGAGCAGCAGAACCGCTTCGGTGCCGCGGCGCGCCCGCCCGGCGCGCCGTCCCGCGAATCCAATCCCGACCGCGACGAGGCACCCGGTCGGCGCCGAGACGGCGCCGACCTCGGCCCGGTGGAGGAGGGCGGCAATGGCGGCGGCGGCCGCGTACACGACCGCGACCATCGGCCGGATCGTGGGGCGTGCCGCGCCGCGATCGCGCTCCCACGCCCACGCGAGGCGCGTGACGCGAAAGGCCATCGCCCACACGTTGTCCCACAGCGCGAGGACGAGCAGCGCCGTCGCGACGAGCGGCACGCCCGGCGGCGTCCGCCAGACGACGTCGAGTACGGTGGCCGCGGCGGGCGCCGTCGCGAAGGCGGCCGCGGGGACGTGGCGGACGAGCGTGCGGCCGAGAAGCACGTAATACCCCGCGGCGAGGAAGGTCGGCATCGCGACCGTGACGGCGCGCGTCCGCGGCGTCCCCACACGCGTATCGAGCGCGTGCTGCCCGATCGTCAGCCCCGCGAACGCGAAGCTCAGGACTGCCGTGGCGACGGCGAGCCCGCGCGCGGTGCCCGGCTCCGCCGCGGCAAGCGGCGCGCTCGCCGGCGTGGCGGGCATCGCGTGAGCGAGAAGCGCACCGAGCGCCATCGTGGCCGCGAGCGTGCAGAGGCCCGTCGACCGCTCGACGCCGAGCCACGTGACGGCGAACGCCGCCGCGAGCAGACCGGCCCCGAGAATCGGCTCGGCCACGGGGACGACGGCGTGCAAGAGCCGCACGCACGTGAGCGTCGCGCCTGCCATCGCGAGGACGAGCGCGATCGCGTCCGGCATCGTGAAAAGCACGGCGGCCCGGCGGCCGAGCACGGGCGCGATGAAGTCGTAGTCGCCGCCGGGCCCCGGCGTCCGGGCGACGAGCGCGCCGCTCACAAGCGCCACCGCGACCGCCGGGATCGCGGCGAGGGCGAACGCGAGAGGCACGTTGCCGCCCAGGTCCGCAGGCCAGCGTGCGACCAGCGTGACGGGTAGCTGGAAGGCGCCGAGTCCGATGCCGCAGCAGAGGCTCAACAGCCACGCGCGTTCGAGCGCTACGGCGCTGCGCCTCATCGGCTCTCCATGATCGACGCGAGCAGGAGGAAGGTGAGCCGCATCTCGCGCGCCGACCCGACGGAAATCCGCACGTGCCGCGCGAGCACGGGGTCGTCCGGAAAGGCACGGACGCGTACGCCGGCGCCACGGAGCGCGGCGACGAGCCCCGCCGCGCGCTCGCCCAACTCGACGAGCACGAAATTCGCGCTCGGGTCGACGGCGCGCAGGCCGAGTCGCGAGCGCAGGAGGTGCGCGAACCGCCGCGCGTGCGCGGCGATCTCGCGGGCACGGCCCGAGAGGCGCGCGCGATGCTCGAGGACGACGGAGGCGGCCGTCTCGTTCGGGATCCCGACGGAGTACGCCGGGATGCGTGCACGCAGCCGCTCCGCGAGCGGGGGCGCTGCGAGCGCGTATGCGACCCGGAACCCGGCGAGCGCGAACGCCTTCGAGAACGAGCGGAGCACGACGACGTTCAGCAGGCCGGCGAGCCACGGCACGATCGTTTCGCCCGTGAACTCGGCATACGCCTCGTCGACGACGACGATGCCCGGCACGCGCGCGCACGCGGCGGCGAGGGCGGCGACGGGCGCCGCGACGCCCGTCGGATTGTTCGGATTCGCGATCCACGTAAGCGCGGGTCGCACGCCGGCGAGCCAGGCGGCGAAGCGGTCGAGGTCGAGGACGAAGTCCCGACCAAGCCGGAACTCGCAGACCGCCGCGCCGCGCGTCGCCGCCGCGCACAAATAACGGTGGTAGGTCGGCGCGAAAGTTGCGACACGGTCGCCCGGCTGCACGAGCGCGTCGGTGATCGCGCCAATGAGCGCGATGCCGCCGCTGCCGACGACGACGTGCGATGGCGTGACGCCGGATGCCTCGGCGATGCGGGCGGCGAGCGCGTCCGGATAAGGCGCGCGCGGGTAGCAGCGCCAGTCGAGCGCCGCGAGCCGTTCCAGGATCTCGCCGCGCACGTCGCGCGGCAGCTCGGCGGACGCCTCGTTTCGGTCGAGCGCGATTATCGGTACCCGGGTGTCGGCCGGGAGCTCGGGCGACGTCGTCATCGCGATACCCCGAGGAAGCGCGGCCGCGTGATGGTGAGAAGGGCCGGCAGGAGAAGCGTCGTCGCCGTGGCGGCGACGAGCATGGCGAGGCTCACGAGCACGCCGGCCCGTTGGTGGATCACCGACCCGGTGAGGCAGAGGGTCAGGTAGCCGCCGACGACGGCAGACGCGACGTACGCGATCGCACGGCCCGAGCTGTCGAGTGCGCGGTGCAGCGCGTCCGACCAGGTCCCGACCCGGCCGATCTCTTCCCGCACCCGGTAGAGGAGGTAGATCGAGAAGTCGGCGCCGAGCCCGACGGCCATCGCGGCGATCGTGACTGTGCCGATGTCGAGCTTCACGCCGGTAGTCGCCATGGCGGCGAAGACGGCGAGCACCGACAGCACGAGTGGAACGGCGACGATGAATCCCGCGACGACCGACCGGAAGACGAGCGCGCCGGCCACGATGATGAGCGCCGCGATCTGCGCGATGTTAGCGATCTTCCCGTGCACCATGACCTCGTTCCACGCGTAGTCGATCGCCAGCTCGCCCCCGAAGCCCACTGTGACGCCGACCGGGAACGTTTCGCGCGCGAGGCGCGTGGCGCGCTCGATCAGCGCGCGCGTAACCGTCGTGCTGTCGTCGTGCGTGAAGACGAGGATCCGCGCCCGTTGCTGCTCGGGGTCGAGGAGCGCGTCGACACCCGCGCGATCCGACATGCTGTAGAGGAAGAGGAGCTGCGCCGTCTTCCGCGCCGAGCCGGGGAGCGTCGCGTCGTCGAGCGGGCGGTTTTCGAGCGCGGCGTCGAGCGAGCGCACGAGGTCGACGATCGAGATCGCCTTTCCCACCGTCGGCGCGTCCGCAAGCGTCCGCTGCAGCCGGTCGATGCCGGCGAGGACGTCGGGCTCGAGGATGCCGTGCGGACGGCCGGTGTCGAGGAGGATGTCGAGCCCAAACGTGCCGGCGAACAGGCGGTTCAGGGCGCGGTCGTCCTGCCGCACCGGGTCCTCGGCGTGGAAGTACGTCCGGCTCGCGTTGTCGACGGAAAGCGTCGTCGCGGCGAGCGCGGCCGCGAGGCCGAGGGCCGCCGCCCCGCCGACGGTCCAGGCCGCGTGCGCACCGGCCGCGGACCGGGACACCCAGCGGAAGTACGGCTGGAGCACGCGATCGAGGACGCCGTGCGTCGGGCCCCCCGCCGGTGGCGGCGGCAGCAGCGAGCGTAGCGCAGGGATGAGCGTCATCTCGATGGCGACGGCGGCGAGGATGCCGAGTCCCGTGAGGATGCCGAAGTTGCGGACGGCGACCGTCTCGAACGTGACCAGCGAGAAGAACGCGAGCGCGGCGACGAGCCCCGCCGTGATCATCACCGTGCCCACCCGGCTAGTCGCCCGGACGATCGCCTCCGCGTTGTCGCCGAGCTGCTCGTACTCCTCGTAGTAGCGCTTCAAGATCTGGACGGCGTGTCCCGCGGCGATCGCGAGAATCAGGATCGGCGTCGCGACGTTGATCGGGTCCATCACGACGCCGGTGAGGCCCATCACGCCGAGCCCCCACACGACGGCGAGGATCGCCGTGACGAGCGGGAGCGCGAAGCCCTGCACGGTCCGGAACGCTTCGTAATGGATCAACCCGATCAGGACGACGGCGAAGGCGAAGAAGGCGAGCACGACCTCGGCATGGGCCGCGAGCGCGGCCGCGCGGATCGGCTCGCCGCCGAGGTGGAAGGCGACGCCGCGGTCGCCGAGCGTCGCGAGGATCCGGTCGATCCGCGCGCGGAGCGCACGCTCGTCGGGGACGTCGGGCGTGAAGGCAATCTCGAACAGCACCGAGGCGGCGCGACCGTCGCGGCTCACGAGGACGTCGCGGAAGATCGGCGTCCGAGCGAAACGTCGACGGGCCTCCGTGAGTCCCGCGGCGTCCCGTGTCTCGATGATCGGCACGACGTCGATCCCGTCGGCTCGCCCGAGGACGGCGCGCGCGCGGACGGCGGTGAGGCTCAGCACGTTCGACGCGCCCGGCAGTGAGCTCACGGCGGCCGTCAGGCGGTCGATCGTGTCGACGTTCTCGGCCGTGAACGCGTCGCCCGCCGCGAACTCGAGCCCGATCATGACAAGATGCTCGCCGCCGAAGAGGTGCTCGAGTTCCTTGTCGGCGCGGACGAACGGATGGTGGCTCGGGAGGAGATCGTCTAGAGCGAAGACGACATGCAGCGCGCCGATGCGGGTGGCGAGGAAGACCGTGCAGGTGACGACGGCGCAGAGGACCAGGACGTTGTGGCGGATCACGGTGCGGACGTACCGCGTCATGCGACGCACACTCCGGGCGCTGCGCGCATGCCGAGCAGTCGCGACGCCGTGTCCCCGAGGATCGCGTCGCGCTCGACGGGTGCCAGGTCGCCGGCAGGTCCGCGCGCCTCGACGAGCGCGTCGAGCATCCGGCGTTGAACGCCGTGCAGGCGGCAGAGTGGCCAGTCGGTCCCGAAGAGGATCTTGTGGCCGATGCCAGCGTGCAGCACGTCGGCGAGAGCGCGGCGTGTTGCGGGAAACTGGAGGCTCACGTGGTACCCGGAAAGGTCGAGGAAGACGTTCGGCCGGAACCGGCAGAGCAGGATCGACTGCTCGACGAAGGCGACGCCGCCGTGGCCGAGGATGAACGGGACGGTGGGGAACGCCCGCGCGGGCGCGTCGACGCGGAGCGGTTCGGACGTGCGGAAGTCGAGCCCCGGGCTCGTCCCCCCGACATGGACGAGGACGGGCACGCCGTAGGCCGCGCACAGCTCGTAGAACGGGTGGAGGGAACGGTCGTCGGCGGCGTAGCCGCACGGCGGATAGAGCTTGAAGCCGCGGAAGCCCCAGTCGCGGAGCGCTCGCTCGAAGAGCGCGACGCCGTCGACGCCCCAGCGCGGGTCGACGCCGGCGAACGCGACGAGCCGTCCGGGATGCCGTGCGACGATCGCGCGGTGTGCGAAAAGGATTTCCTCGATCGTCAGCGCACCGGGCCAGCGGACCGTGAAGTCGGGCACCTGAAGGACGCTCACGCCGATGCCGGCGTCGTCCATCTCGCGGACAAGGGCGTCGCAGTGCTCGTCGTCGACCAGGTGGGCGATCCGGTCCCACATCCGGGTGCGCCCGGCCGTGACGCCGATCGCCGCCACGGCGGCGCACATGTTCTCAAGCGCCCCGTCGACGAATTCGCGTGGCAAGAGACGCATGTCGGCCGCGTGGGTGTGGACGTCGATGACCCTGGTCATGCCACGACTCCGTCGCGGCGAAGTTCGGGCTCGACGAGCCGGTAGACGGCATGGCGGACGAGCTTCTGGTTCCGCGTGAGGAGCCCGTTGTCCGTGGTTGGCACGTCGCGGCGGATCACGATCCGCTGCACGCGCTCCTCGGCCCGCGCGGCGGTGCCGCTCGCCGCCAGCGCCGCGCGCGCGATCGTCGAGCCCGCCGCGTCGGAGAGCGTGGGGTCGACACCGACGACCGCGACGAGATACGGGAGCCCGGCGCCGAAGACGGCCGTCCACCGGACGCCCTCCACCGACGCGATCCGCTGCTCGATGTCCTCGGGGTGCACCTTGTGTCCGGTCTCGGTCACGATCACGTCGCTCTTCCGGCCACGCAGCGTGAGGAAGCCGTCCACGTCGAGCGCTCCGATGTCCCCGGTGGCGACGGTGCACGCCGTCCGGTACACCACCGCCGACTCGTCTTCGCCGAAGATCACGTAGCCGCGTGTCAAGAGGCGTCGTTTGGTGACGAGCACCTCGCCGTCGTCGGCGATCGTGACCGTCGTTCCGGGGGTGATGCGACCGACCGTGCCCGGTCGCTCGACGCCGAGCGCGTTCGTCGCGACGATCCCCGTCTCGGTCGTACCGTACGCCTCGAAGAGCGGGAGCCCGGCGCCGCGGAGCGAGTCGAAGACCCGCCGCGGCGTCGGTGCCATGCCGGTGACCATCACGCGAATGCGGCCACCGAGCGCGTCGTGCAGCGGGCGGTGGGCGAGGCGCGCGACGGGGCGCACCGCGGCAGGCGGAAGCGCGCGCCCGGCGCGCCGCACGGCGGCCAGGGCGCACGCGGCCGCAACGCCGCGGTCCCCGACCGCGCCCTCGAAGCGGTCGACGAGGAGCTGGTAGAAGATCGGCGGCGCGACCACGATCGTCGGCTGGAACCGCTGGAGCGCGTGCAGCATGCGCGCGGGTGGCACGACGGCCACGTCGCAGCCGTGGGCAAGCGCACCGTAGACCATGAGGCGCTGCTGGAGGTTGGACAGCGGCAGCGCGACGAGGACCGTGTCGCTCGCACGCACGTCGAACGCATGCACGAACGTATCGATCGTGTCCTCGGTGCCCTCCCGGTTCACCATCATGCCGCGGACGCGTCCCGACGTGCCGGACGAGAAGACGACGGTGTACTCGTCGGTCTCGGGCCGCCAGTGCGGCGGGACGTCTCTGCCGGCGGGGAGGGCGTCGTGCCGCTCGTCCGCGCGCCGGACGGCGAGGTCGTCGATCGTGAGAAGTGCGGGAGGCGCGTCCGCGGGCGGGCCCTGCTCGCGCGCGAGCACGCAGAGCGCGTCGAGCGCAAGCCGATCGACGAGGGTCCGCGGCGCGTCGGCGGCGAAGTGCTCCGGGCAGGCGACGACGAGCGCGCCAAGTCTTTGGAGCGCCAGGTCGACGACCACCCACTCGTAGGAATTCCCGGCGAGGATCCCCACGCGCGCGTCGCGTCCGAGCCCGAGCCGCGCGAAGGATCGTCGCGTCGCCTCGACGTCCCGTTCGAGGGCCGGCCCCCGCACCTCGACGGATCGGCCGTCGGCCAGGTAGCGCAGGCAGCCGCGCCACGCGGCGAGCGATCGGGACGGATTGAAGCTCGACGTGCTCATCGAGCGCCCAAGAGGGCGGTGGCGGCGTGCACGACGTCGCCGACCGTCGTGATCCGCAGCGTCGCGAGCGCGGTGTCGGGAATCGTGCGGCCGAATTCCTCCTCGAGGCTCATCACGAGCCCGATGAGCCGCATCGAGTCGAAGCCGAGATCGTCGCGCAGAGAGAGCTCGCCGCTGAGCGGCGTCTGACGATTCCGCCGCGCGAGGCGATCGATCAGACGCAGCACGCGCTCGTCGACCGTCATGACGCCGGTTCCGTGCACGGCCGCCGCACGTCGACCCTCCGGCAGAAGTTCTCGATCCACGCCGCGACCTCGGGGCGGGTGTAGAGCGCGTAGTGATCGCCGTCGGCGACGCAGGCGTACTGCGCGCCCGGAATGTGGCGCGCCACGTGTGCCGAGGCTTCGGGGCTCGCGAAGGCGTCGTTCTCCGAGGCGACGACGAGCGTCGGGCAGGCGATGCGAGTGAAGTCCGCGACTGCGTCGACAACGTCGTAGTAGCACGCGAACATGTGCGCGAACCGCGTCATGCTCTCGACGGTGCGCCAGGGCGTGTTGAGGAGATGGATCAGCTCGGGGTCCGTCTGGCCTAGGATCTCGGAAATCCGCTTCCGCGCCGTCCACGACTCCTCGCTCGTGTCGTCGCCGTCGCCCTGAAAGACCCAGCGATGGTAGATCGTCGCGTAGCGGGGATCCGCGACGATGCGGCGCGCGAGCTCCACAAGCGTCATCGTCGGCGCGCTCGCGCCGAAACCATCCGGGAAATTGTAGGAACCGTTCAGGAGAACGAGCCCCGCCACGCGTTCGGGGCGAGCGAGGGCGTAGCGGAGCGCGAGCCGAGCGCCGGTGCTCCAGCCGATCAAAATCGGGCGCTCGGCGGCGGTCGCCTCGAGGACGGCTTCGAGGTCGTGCAGGTGCCATTCGAGCCCGGCACGTTCGGGGGCGAACGGGCCGCCGGCGATCGGCACGAAGCGGCTCTCCCAGCTGGCGACGCGGAAGTGCGGGACGAGGCGTCGCGTGACCGGCTTCCAGAACTCCATCGGCATCCCGTACGCGTTGCACAGAATGACGTCCGGCGCGCCCGCGTCGCGATCGGCGTACGCGTTCAAAACGATGCCGTCCCGACTCTCCACCCCGCAGCGCGGCAGGACGCTCTCGTACGTCTCGCGCCCGAGCTCGCGGAGGTATGCGCGGGTCATGCCCTCCAGCTGCATCCGGTTCGGCGCCGGCTCGCCCGGGAGCGTTCGCACGAAGCGTTTCGGGCGGAGGAGGTACGTCCGGTAGAAGAGCGTCCGCTCGTGGACGATCCGGTCGAGCGGGCTCCTGAGCTCTGACTCGGTCGCGACGAACTCAGGCGGGACGATCCCGAGCGCCTCGCATGCCATCGCGAAGAGGTACCCGACCGCGTGCGTCCGTCCGCCAGTCAGGTGATGGATCGGTCCGCCCGGGAAGCCGTGATCGACAAGAAAACGGATGTCAGCGAGCACCGCGTCGACCGGCACGAGGTCGATGCCGACGGTCGGATCGGCGACGAGCCGCAGCCGCTCCTGCTCCACGATCGTGGCGCGCAAGAGGTAGAGCTCCCGCAGGAAGCCATAGAAGCCACGTCGGTTGTTCCCGCCGCGGAGCGTCTGCGCGTGTCCGACGACGACGCTCGGGCGGAGCACGACGCACGGGAGGTCGAGCGCCGAGCACGTCGCCGTGACCGCCCACTCGGCACGGCATTTCGATTCGTCGTACACGTTGTCGTGTCCGACCTCGGGCGGCACGAGCTCCTCGCGCACCTCGCCGCGCAGCCGGCCTGCAGCGTATGCGCTCGAGACGTGGACGAAGCGGTGCACGCCGATCCGATGCGCCGCGCGCACGAGGCGCTCGCTGCCGGCGACGTTCGTCGCCAGCACGTCGCGCCTTTGGTGCTCGCGAAAGCGCAGCGTGGCCGCGAAGTGCCAGCACTCCGTCACCTCGAGGCCGCCGAGGACGTCGCGGGCCGCGGCGTCGGCGAAAACGCCGCCCCGGGTCACGTCGCCGCACAGGACGCGGATCCGCTCGCGCCAGAGGTCCTCCTCGACTGGCTGGCCGCACACGACGGCGGCGCTGCGTAGCGCGGCGACGAGTCGGGTCCACGGCGGCGCGTCGCCGTCACGCACGAGCGCGACGACGGCGCGTCCGCGGCGGACCGTGTCGAGGACGAAGTGGCTCCCGAGGAGTCCCGTCGCGCCGGTGACGAGGAGCGCGTCGCGGCACGCCATCGTCATCGTTCCGGTGCCCCGACCAGCGTGACGATCGATTGCCGCGAGGCGCGGACCGAGGGAAGCATGGCGGCGAGCGTCCCCGCCAGGAGTCCGCCGCCGACGGCTGCCATCACGGGACCGGCCGGGAACCGGTACTGCACCACCCAGCCGAGGACATCGGGAAAGAGCCGCGTCGCCCACACCGCGCCGAGCAGAACGCCCGCCACGACCCCGAGCACGGCGCCGATCACGCCGAGCAAGCCGCCTTCGGTGACGATCATGCGGCGCAGCTGGCGGCGGGTCACGCCCAGCGCGCGGAAAATCCCGAGCTCCCGACGCCGCTGTGCGACCGCGACGAGGAGACAGTCGACGAGACCGAGTAGCGCGACGGCGAGGACCGTGACCTCGATCGCGTACGTCACGCGGAAGCCGTGATCGACGCGCGTGATCATCTCGGTCTGGTATTCCCTGGCCGTGAGGACCTGGAGGTTGAAGCGCTCGCCGAGCTTCGCGTTCAGCTCGTCGCGAACGCGGTGCGCGTCCGCCCCCGGCAAGAGGTAAAGCCGCATGGAATCGACGAGGGAATCGTGCCAATGGCGGAGGTAGAGCGGCCGGCCGATGACAATCACGCCGTCGTTCGAGTAGAAGTCGACGATGATCGCTGCGATCGGGAAGCGCGCCGTGCCCGTCGGCGTCGCGAGCGCTATCGTATCCCCGACGCCGACGCCGAAGTGGCGTGCGAAGTTCTCCGAGACGAAGACTCCCTCCCCGGCGAAAAACGCCGCGAGCGCGCGCGCGGGGTCGCCGCGACGAAATTGGAACGGCGCGCGCGCGTGCGAAGTCGCCGGCATCGCGTACGCCTTGAGCGCGATGCGACGCCCCCCGTACGAGAGATGCACGAGGCGCAGGAGGTGCACCTCGCGGACGCCCTCAAGCGTTGCCAGCGCCTGAGCCACGTCCTCGGTGAGCGGCTGATCGAGACCCGGCTGCGAGTTGGTCGACGAGACGAGGAGGTCCATGGAAAGCGTCTGTTCGAGCCACTCGTCGATCGAGGCGTGCATGCTGAGGAGCAGCGTCCCCACCATGACGGCGAGCGCGATGCCGACCGCGAGCGCGCCGATCGAAACCGAGCTCCGCTGCACCGAGCGGAGGAGGCTCCGACACGCGAGGTCGGCTTCGAGCCCGAAAAGGCGACGGCACGCGGGCCGGAGAACTCGGATCGCGGCAGCGGTGAGCGGCAGCACGAGGAGCACGAGTGCGAGGATCGCCGCGATCGTCACGGCGGCACCGAAGCGCGCGCCCGTCACCCCGAGGCCGATGGAGAGCGCGGCGCACGCGACGACGACGCCGGCCACCCAGGCGAGGCGCCGGCCCTGGACCGCCTCCGTGGTCGCCGGTTCGGCCGCCGAGCGCGCGGCGACGTGGGGTGGCACCCGGGCGCTCCGCCGGATCGGACCGACGGCCGCGACGACGGTGGTCCCGACGCCGAGCGAGAAATACGCGGCGAGCGCGGCCGGCCCCGGCGTCCCGGGCGCGAGGACGGATGGTTCGAAGAGAATCGTAGTGAGGCTGTGAGAGAGTGTGCCGACGAGGAGCCGGGCGGACGCGATGCCGAATGGAATACCGAGGGCGCTGCCTATCGCGCCGAGGACGGCGGTCTCGCCGAGCAGGAGCGCAGCGAGCGTGCGGCGCCGGGCGCCGACGCAGCGGAGGAGGCCGAACTGCTGGCGACGCTGCGTGAACGTCAGCTCGACGGTGTTGTAGACGAGGAAGGCGCCGACGAGCAGGCAGACGACCGCGAGCGCGGAGAGGAACGACTGGAGCCCGCGGATCATCACGGCGACGTGGGCGACGCGAATGCCGGGCGTCTCGACGCGGTACGAGGGTCCGAGGCGCTCGCGCACCTCCGCGGCGACGGCGTCCGGGTCGGCGTCCTCGGCGAGGACGAGGTCGATCTGGTCGACGAAGTCCCCGATGCCGAAGACGCGCTCCGCCGCATAGAGATCCATGACCGCGAGGCGACCGCCGTACGCCTTCGCGGGCCCCGCCGGCCGGAGGAGGCCGCGCACCGTGAATGTCCGCTCGCCGACCGCGGTCGTGAGCGGCAGCTTCGCGTCGACGGCGAAGCCGTACTGCCGCGCGAAGTCCGCGGTGAGCAGGATCGAGTCCTTCTGGCTCAAGAACAGGATCGGGTCGTCGACGACGTCCTCGCCGTCGCCCTCGAGCTCGAAGTGCCGCACCTCGCGCTCCTCGACGACGTCGATGCCGAACACGGTGATCGGCACGATACCGGCAGCGCCGCGGACGTACGCCAGGTTGTGCACGAGCGGGACGGCGTAACGCACGCCGGAGACCGTGCGGAGGTCGTCGGTGACGCCGAGTGGCACCCGCCCGCCCTCGACCGTCACCTCGAGGCCCGCCCGGCCGGCGACGCTGTCGATCGTCTGCCGGAAGGCGTCGACGCTGCCTGCGTTCAGGATACCGATCGCGACCGTGAGCGTCACGCCGAGCCCGATCCCGGCGACGGCGGCGGCGATCTGGCTCCGGTGCGACCAGAGATAGCGGAGGTCGACGAGCGTGATCAGCTTCCACATGCCGGCTTCTCCTCGCGCGCGGGAAGGTCGTGGGCGACGTACCGATAGGGTCCGAGGAACGTGGCGACAGTCGGCGGTCGGAGCCGGTCGTAGAAGCCCGTCGCCACTAGATGGCGATGCAGCCGCGGCAGCCGGTACGACGGCACGCCGGGATAGGCGTGGTGCTCGAGGTGGAAGTTCGCGCCGCAGAAGACGACCGTCTGGAGCGGCGACGTGCGCGACCACGCGTTCCGGAACCACGCCGCGCCGCACCCGGCGTGATCGATGTACTGCTGTGCGCTGCCGAGCAGGAGCAGAATACCGATCGGGAGCCAGTACATGAAGACGCCGGTCCGGGGGTCGTGCCACGTGACGGTGACGTAGAGCGCGAGCCAGACGACGGCGAAGAGGAGGTTCAGCCAGGCGAGGAGTCGGATCACGCGGTCGCTGAACGCGAGCCGGTACGTCGTGGGCCACGGGTAGCCGAGCGCGGTCCGCACCGTCGTCCGCCAGTGCGCGTAGTTGTACGTGAGGGTCGTGAAAAGCATGCGCTCCCACCAGCGCGTCAGGTGGCGAAGGAGCTGGACGTTCGGGTCGTCGTCGGTGTTCGTGAAGCGATGGTGGTTCCGATGGGACATCGCGAAGCCGACCTCGAAGTACGTCGGGATCGCGGACGAATAGAAGACGCCGACGACGGTGCTCGGGAGCTTTCGGCGGAATAGGCTCAGGTGCGTGCCGTCGTGTCCGACGGAGCCCATGAGCTGGAGGCCGAACGCGGCGAGCACGAGGAGCGGGACGTCGATCGCCACCCGGACGACGAGCGGGAGCGTGCTGTCCGCCACGACCCGAGCGAGCCACCCCGGGAGCATGAACAGGGCCGGCGCGTAGACGAGGAAGCACGCCGTGCCGAGCAGCGACGGCTCGTAGATCTCCTTCGGGATGTGCGGTCGTGCGAGCGGTGCGCCGTCCATCGGGTCGTCCTCTTCAGGGTGCGCCGTTGGAGTCCCATCGGCGGAAAGCGAGGCATGCGTTCGCGCCGCCAAAGCCGAAGGAGTTGGACAGGGCGACGCGCAGCGGCGTGCGGCGAGCGACGTTCGGCACGTAGTCGAGGTCGCACTCGGGGTCGGGCGTCTCGTAGTTGATCGTCGCCGGCACGATGCCGCGCTCGAGTGCGAGCACGCAGATCGCGGCCTCGATGCCCCCCGCGCCGCCGAGGAGGTGGCCCGTCATCGATTTCGTCGAGCTCACCGGAATACGCCGCGCGTGCTCCCCGAACGCGAGCTTGATCGCGGCCGTCTCGGATCGATCGTTCGCGGCCGTCGAGCTGCCGTGCGCGTTGATGTAATCGACGTCGGACAGCGCGATCCCGCCGTCGGCGAGCGCGAGCCGCATGCAGGCCGCCGCGCCCGCACCGTCAGGCAGCGGTGCGGCGATGTGATAGGCGTCGCTGTTCGCGCCGTAGCCGACGAGCTCGGCCCGGATTCGCGCACCACGCGCGAGCGCGTGATCAAGCGCTTCGAGGACGAGGATGCCCGCGCCTTCGGCGATCACGAAGCCGTCCCGTTCGCGGTCGAACGGGCGGCTCGCCGCCTCGGGCTCGGCGTTCCGCGTCGACAGTGCCCGCATCGCGCAGAAGGAGCCGACGCCCATCTCGGAAATGGGCGCCTCGCACCCGCCGGCCACCACGACGTCCTGCGCCCCGAGCCGGATGAGTCGCGCCGCCTCGCCGATCGCGTGTGCACCCGAGGCGCAGGCCGTCGAGATCGAGAACGAGATGCCGCGCAGGCCGAGCTGCATCGTGATGTGTCCCGCGGCCAGGTTCGAGATGATCCTGGGCAGCGATAGGGGCGATACGCGCGCGAGCCCGTGCGTGAGGAAGGTGCGGAACGTCGCTTCGAGGGTCGTGATGCCGCAGAACCCGACGCCGATCACCGCCCCTGCGCGCGCAGCGCCGGCGCCGACGCGGAGGCGCGCGTCGTCGGCGGCTTCGCGCGCCGCGGCCACCGCGAAGCGGATGAACGGATCCATCCGGTCGACGTCGCGAGCCGGCATGAAATCGGCCGGCCGGAAGCCACGCACCTCGCCCGCGATCCGGCTCGTCATTGCCGACGCATCGAAGTGCGTGATGGGCCCGACGCCGGACCGGCCCGCGACGACGCCGTCCCACGTGGGCGCGACGCCGACGCCGAGCGGCGTGACGAGCCCGATGCCCGTCACGGCAACGCGGCGGCGTTCGAGGGTGTCCATGACGCGTGCTCCCGCTCCTGGTGCAGGACGCGCAGCTCGCCTCCGCGATAGAGTTCGCGACAGCGCGACCGTTGGATCTTGCCGCTCGTCGTCCGCGGCATCTGTCGGGCGTCGATGAGCACGATCTCCGAGGGCATGATGCCGGCGTCGCTCGCGATCCGCTCGCGAATGCGCCGGGCGAGCTCACGGAGCGCGACCGGATCGCGGCAATCGGTCTCGGCGATGACGAGCAGGCCGCGACCCTCGTCGGGCGCACACTCCATCGCGGCGACCGCGTGCGCCCGAACGCCCGGAAGCTCGCGCACCAAGCTCTCGACGTCCTCGGCGTTGTAGTTGCGGCCGTTGACGATGACGACGCCCTTTGCACGCCCCGTGATGTAAAGCTCGCGGCCGTGGAACGCGCCGAGGTCTCCCGTGTGCAGCCATCCGTCGGCGAGCGCCGCGGACGTCGCCGCGGGATCGTCCCAGTAGGCGTCCATGACGCCCGGCGACTGCACGAGGACGGCGCCGACCCGGTCCTCGTCGTCGATACGCCGGCCCTCGTCGTCGACCAGGGCGACGGTGATCCCATCGAGCGGGGTTCCGACGGAATGGATCCGTCGTGCAGACGCGTCCGCCGCCGGCACGAACCGGTTCTCGAGCGCGAGCGCGCGGCGATCGACGGACATAGTGCGGCCGCCGCCCTCGGCCGTCATGGTGACGCCGAGGCAGGCCTCGGCGAGACCGTACGCAGGACGAATCACACGCCGGCGCAGCCCGTACGGCGCGAAGGTCTTGCAGAAGCGGTCGACGACCGCTGCCTCGACGGGTTCGCCGCCGCAGATGAGCACGCGGAGCGCGCCGAGGTCGAGGTCGGTCGGGATGCCGGTCCGCCGGGCCGCTTCGACGCAGAGGTGAAGCGCGAAGCATGGTGCCGCCGTCGATGTGGCCTGGAAGCGGCTCATGTCGAGAAGCCAGCCAAGGGGATGGCGGACGAACTGCTCGGGCGACGAGACGATGCCCTCCATCCCCACGGCGATCCCCATGAGGACGCAGCCGACGAGCCCCATGTCGTGGTAGAGCGGCAGCCACGTGTAGCCGACATCGTCGGGCCGGAGCCCCGCGCGCGTGGCGAGCGAACGGACATTCGCCGTGACGGCGCCATGCGAGAGGACAATCGCGCGCGGCGTTCCAGACGTGCTGCCCGACGTGAGCTGCATGAATGCCGGAGCGCTCGGACTCGCGGCCTCTGGCGTCCCCGCCTCGCTGCCGCGCACGTCGGCCGGGAGGAGCAGCCGCGCGATCGGAAGACCGGCGAGGAGTGGGAGCAGGCGGTCGGTCGTGACGAGCGCATGCGCGTCGACACGGGCGAGAACGCGTGCGACGTGGAGGCGGAAGACGTCGAAGCGGCCGAGATGGAGCGGCGGGTGTAGCTGGACGGGCAGCGCGCCGGCGAGCACTGCGCCGAGGAAGCAGGGGACGGCGTCGGCCGGCGGCAGCCCGAGCAACGCAACGTGTTCGCCGGGACGGATGCCCTGGCACCGGAGCCCGTGCACGACAGCGAGCGCGTCCTCAAGCAGCGCGGCCTGCGTCGTGTGCACCCAGCCGCTCCGCCCCCGGAGGCGCGCGGGAACGCTCTTGCGCTCGGCCATGGCAAGGATCGCCGCGGTCAACGTCTCCTGCGCTCCGGTCCGTGTCGCGGTTCGCATCGTCGAGTCCTAGTGCGCGCGGATCGCCTCTACAAAGCGGCGAAGGTCGTGCGTCTTGCTCCGCGTCGCCGCGTCCGCGAAGCGGTCGACGACGCGGAGGAGCGAGTCGAACGCCTCGAGGTGGTCGTAGCCGCCGGCCGCCGCCCGCATCTCGAGTGCCCGGCGCCAGTAGCGATCGAGGGTATTGTGCAGCGGCATCTTGAATTCGCGGACCGTCGCTTCGATCGTCGAGAGGCACGCGGCGCCAAAGCGCGCGAGGTACCCCCCGATGACGTTCGAGAAGAAGGCGAAGTGGCGCGCCTCGTCGCGTGCGAGGCATCGGAGCAGCTTGCGAAGGACCGGCTCCGCCACGGCGTTGGCGAGCTGCTGGTAGTAGAGCTGCGTCGCCTTCTCCTGGATGAGCGTATACGTGAACAGCCCGAGCGCATCGTGGACGGGCGGCTGAAAGCGCTTGCGACCTTCGATCGCCAGCCGGCGTTCGACGTCGTCGCGCGTCGCGAGGCCCGTCCGGACCTGATACTCCGCCAGCGCGTGGGCGTGCCGGTCCTCTTCCTGAGCCCACCGAACCGTGAAGTGATAGAGGAGCCGGTTGTGCGCGGCGCTCGGCACGTCGGCGTCCTCGCTGATCGGGAACCCGCGCGAGTACTCGGCGAAGTAGTTCGGCAGGTGGTCCTCGATGGCTGTGATGAAGTCGACGGCGCTGCGCTGCGATGGCGTGAGCCGCTCGACCTCCGCCGCGTGCCAATCGCACGAAGTGTAGCGGTTCCACGTCACGTCGTCGGCGAGCGCCAGGAACTCGTCGACGGAGGCGCGGAGCGTCGGCGTATCGAGCAGCGGACAGACGTCGAGCCGCGTGACCGTGAGCGACGTCACACGCGGCGTCCTTTCCTGGCCGTGATCGCGTATTGCCGCGTCGTGAAGCCCCAGCCCGCGTTCGAGATCTCGAGGTAGCGGACGAGGCGCCCCGCAGCGCCGGGCACGAGGCGGTCGATCTCACCCGCTCGTACGCGGATGTTCTCGAGCCAGCAGTCGATCGTCCGCTTGAAGTGCGGCGTGAGATCGGTGAGCGCACAGGGCACGAGTCCCGCCTCCTCGAGCGCGGCGAGCAGGACCGAGACGGGGGCCATGTCCCCCCAGCCGAACGTCTCGCGGACGTACTCGACGGTTGCCAGGCGCCCGAACCGCTGCCGGACCGACTCGCTTCGGAAACACGTCTCGGAGACGTACACGCGACCGCCGGAACGGAGCGCACGATAGCAGGCGCGCAGAATGCCGGTCTTGTCGTCCATGTGGACGATCGAGCCGACGAAGCTCACGGCGTCGAACGCTCGCCGCTCGAGCGCGGCGTCCTGTACGTGGTTCCGTTCGACGCGGATCCGGTCGGCGAGCCCGCGCGCGCGGGCTCGCTCCGCGATCCACGCGGCCTGGTTCCCGGCCGGCGTGATGCCGACGCACCGACAGCCGTAGCGCTCGGCGACGAACAGCATGAGCGCGCCCCAGCCGCAGCCGACGTCGAGCAGCGTGCCCCCGCCGGTGAGCCCGAGCTGCTCCGCGATGAAGGCCATCTTCCGCTCCTGCGCGACGCTTAGGTCGTCATCCGGGGCGGTGAACAGCCCGGGCGAGTACTTCATCCACGGGTCGAGGAAGTGGGCGAACACCTCGGCCGGCATGTCGTAGTGCCGAAGCGTTGCACCCTCCTCACCCGCGGTGAACCGGGGCCCGCCGTCGGCGCAAGCGTTGCCGTTCACCGCGCGGCCCCGTCGCCCACGACGGCGCTCGACTGCCGCTCCCACAGGAGCTCCTCGATCGCACGGGCGAGGTCGTCGATCGTGTTACACGTGAAGACGACGTCATCCTCGAGCTCGACGTCGAAATGCGTCTCCATTGCGACGACCGTCTCGAGGATCTTGATCGACTCGACGCCTTCGAGGGTCCGGAGGTTCGTGTCGTAATCGATCTGGTCGGGCGGAATGCGGAGCCGGCTGCAGATGATCGTTTTCAGCGTCTCCGCGACCTCGGTGTGGCGCATCGTTCATCCTCCTTGTGCGCCGGTCACACCGGCGCGGTGCAGCGAATGAAAGAGTCGTACGGTGAAGGGGTAGCGACCCACATCGGCCCCGAGTCATGCGTCGTCGCCCGCAAGGGCGAGGGCGAAGCGTTGACAGGGGGAAAGGCAGGCCGGGTATTGAGCCGCGAAATAACCGCCCCGTGGCCGACGCCACGGGCTCTCCGGGGTGCCGACGCTGTAAGGAGAAGCGGAAGGCCATACCGGACGCCCCGCCAGCGGGAGGGGCGGCCGGACCCCGCGCGCTCAGAGACCCCGTGCATGCCCGGACGCACCGCGTACGGGAACCGGGAGGTCCCGCGTCCGCCGGCGAGCGAGGGGCTCGCCGGCCGCATCGGGAAGTCCAAGGACACACGCCGATGATGGACGGACGCGGGAAGTCGGACAGCTCCGTAGTACCGGGGAAGCTGCCGAATAAGGCCGAGGAACCGGCCGCGGAGGCAGCGGAGGGAAGGGAGCTGGCCAAGGGGAACTCGCCCGAGCGTAACGCGCTCCGGACGCAGCGCCGGGACAGTGCGCTCAGCGCGCTCGAGCGAGTAGGTGAAGCTGCGAGGAGGGACAGGAAGCAGCGGTTCACTGCGCTCCTTCACCATGTGTCGCTCTCGAGCAGTTGCGGGCAGCTTACTTCGCCCTCAAGCGGGAGGCGGCTGCCGGTATCGATGGCGAGACGTGGCGGCATTACGGAGAGAATCTCGACGGCAACCTTCAGGACCTCTCCCGCCGGCTGCAACGGGGAGCGTACCGGGCGAAGCCGGTGCGTAGAGCGTACATCCCGAAGACGGACGGGCAGGTGCCCCCGCTCGGCGTTCCCACGCTGGAGGACAAGATCGTCCAATGTGCCGAGGTGCTCAGCGCGATCTACGAGGTCGACTTCCTCGGCTTCTCGTACGGATTCCGGCCGGGGCGCAGCCCGCATCACGCTCTGGATGCGCTCTCGGTTGGGTTCCTGACGAAGAGAGTGAACTGGGTGCTCGATGCCGACATCGGTGGGTTTTTCGACACCCTCGACCACGGGTGGCTGGTGAAGTTTCTCGAGCACCGCGCGGCGGACCGGCGCGTCGTGCGCCTCATCCAGAAATGGCTGCGGGCCGGCGTGCTGGAGGATGGGAGGCGAACACAGTCCGACACCGGGACGGTCCAGGGCGGGAGCATCAGCCCGCTGCTGGCCAACCTCTACCTGCACTACGTGTCCGACCTCTGGGTCCAGCGGTGGAGGAAGACGCAGGCCCACGGCGACGTTGTCGTCGTGCGATTTGCCGATGACTCCGTCGTGGGATTCGAGCATCGCCAGGACGCCGAGCGGTTCCTGGCCGAGCTGCGCGAGCGGTTCAGCCGGTTCGGACTGGAGCTGCACCCCGGCAAGACGCGCCTCATCGAGTTTGGCCAGTTCGCTGCCCAGAATCGGCGAGGGCGGGGCGACGGGAAGCCCGAGAGCTTCAACTTCCTCGGCTTCACGCACAGCTGCGCGAGGAAGCGAAGGGGTCGCTGCACGGTGCTGCGGCAGACGATGCGTTCGAGGTGGTAGGCCAAGCTGAAGGAGATGAAAATCGAATTGCGCCGACGCCTGCACGGCGTGCCCATGAACGGTTCCGCTCTCAGCGCCTTCCGTAAGGCGGTGGGGAGGCTGTGGCGGCAGGTCCTGTGTCGCCGTGGCGGACGGCACCCCATGCCCTGGCACCGGATGTACCGACACATCAACCGGTGGCTGCCGACCGCCCGCATCTGGCATCCCTATCCGCTCGTTCGCTTCGGCGCCGTCACCCAAGGTAGGAGCCGGATGCGGTAATGCCGCTCGTCCGGATCTGTGGAGGGGGTTATGGGCAACCATCAATTCCTACTCCGACTGAGAAAGGGCCGCGCCCGGTCGAGCGCCGACGCGTCCGTGAAGATTCGGCGTGCCATGTCGACCGAGATCGCTTGGTAGACGCCGTCCCCGACGGCCGCGAGCTGCCCGTCCTCGCCGACGATCTCGCCGCGGACGCGGTACGTGGACGCCGCCTCGCTCGCGAGGGTCGCGCGCACGCGGTATCGCCGGCCGACGTGGACCGCGCTCACGTATCGGATACGAAGCGTCGTCGTGACACTCACGACGTTCTTCACCGCGATGACCGCGTTCCCCATCACCTCGTCCAGAGCGGTCGCGACGATCCCGCCGTGCACGATGCCCGGATACGACTCGAACCGGTCGTCCGCGACGAAGTCGGCATCGATGCCCCGCGCGATCTCGTGCCAGCGCAGCTGGAGACCGGACGCGTTCCGCGACGAACAGCCGAAGCAGTTATAGCTGCGAAGCCGCTCCCAGCGGTCGGGCGGCGCGGCGTCAGGCGCCATGTGACACCGTCGCGCGGGCGAGCGTCCGGCGGAGCTCCCGTTTCACGTCCCGGGGGCTGCCGAGGGGGACGCCGAGAATGGCGGCAAACGCCTTGAAGATTCGGGCGCGGAGCCGATTCACGCGCTCCGGCGCCCGCGCCTCGAACCGACGGAGACCGTCGTCGATCGTCTCCGAATCCTGGAGCGCCGGCAACGCGCCCTTGAAGACGCTCACGGGGTGCTTGAGCGCGCGGGTCGGGTCGGCGAGGTAGACGTAGAGCGTCTCGAGCACGACCTTTCGCTCCGCGGGCTGCTGCGCGAGACGCCGGCGCGTGTAGTGCATGAACTCGCGCGCATGGCGCGCTTCGTCGCCGCTCACGCGGGTGGCGATCTGCTTCAGGACGGGTTCACCGACGCCCTCGGCCATCGCCTGGTAGGCGTGGTTGACCGTGAGCTCGGAGATCACATTCGTCGCGAGCGTTGCGGCCGGTGCGATGCCGTTCGGGTAGGGCGCGCGCGTCGATTCGACCGGGAGGTCGTCGACCGGCGCGCCGACGCGCTCGAGCCACGTTCGGAAGACGAAGTGATGCTGGAGCTCCTCGTACGCCCACAGCGACGCGAACGCCGAGAAGTCGTAGTCGTCGACGAATTCGTTCAAAAAGCCGTGGAGGGCCGCGATCGAGTTGCACTCGCCCATCACCGCCGAGCGGACCACGCTCACGTCGTGCGGGCCGACCTTCGAGGGGTCGACGTCGGTCCACGCGATCTCCGACAGCTTCCACCGTTGAAGCTCGTAGTTGTTGAACACGCCGACGCTGTGCATGAACGGCACCTCTCACCCGTCGCGGTGTCGGAATCGAGGACGTCGCCCGCTTCGAAACGCGCGTACGCCTTCCTGTCCTTCGCTGCTTGCGAGGCACTGCGTGAAGGCGAGGTTCTCGAGGACCGATCCCGCAGAGCCGCCGGCCGGTCCGTACAGGCACCGTTTGATCATGGCCTGCGCGAGCCGGCCCCCGCCGGCGAGTCGTTCGGCGCGCCGGCGCGCGTGCGCGGAAAGCGCCGCGGGATCGACGAGCTCATGGACGAGCCCGATGGCGAGCGCCTCCGTGGGCGCGAGGCGGCGTCCCTCGAGCAGCAACATGAGCGCGTTCGAGAAGCCGACGATGCGCGGGAGTCGCTGCGTTCCGCCCGCGGGCGGCGTGATCCCCCAGCGGACCTCCGGGAAGCCGATGCGGAGATCGGGATCGGCGGCGAGCAGGCGGAGGTCGCACGCGAGCGCGAGTTCCGCCCCGCCGCCGACCGCATGTCCGGCCATGGCGGCGATCGTCGGTTGCGGCAGGGCCTCGATCGCGTCGAGCGTGCGCTGGAACCGCCAGACCCCCGTCCGCAGCGCCTGCTCCTCTTCGGGCGCGATCCGCCGGCCGACGTCGTCCCCGATAGCGGCGTCGACGACCGCGAGGTCGAGGCCGACCATGAAGAAGCCCGGAAGGCCGCTCGTGAAGATCACCGAGCGAACGTCCACCCGATCGTGAAGCTCGCTCACTACGCCGTCGAGCTCATCGAGCAGCTCGGGGTTCATCGCGTTCACCGGCTCGCGTCGGACGGTGACGACCGCCACGCCGCGCGCCGCGATCTCGAGTGTCACGAAGCGGCGTGGCTCGGACGCCCGCTCCGGTCCCGACCGCGCTTCCATGCTCACGCCGATAGCAACCCAGTGTCGCGCTTCGCGTCGACGAGCCCGTTGAGGAGCGTCTGGACGTCGCCGAGCGTCTGGATCTCGAGGAGCTGCTCTTCCGGGAGCGAGACGCCGAGCCGTTCCTCGAGGCGCATCGCCACCTCGACGAGATCGAGCGAATCCGCCTGGAGATCCTCCCGCAAGTTCGTGTCGAGCGACAGTCGCTCGGGCGCGACCTTGAAGTACGTCGCCGCTAAATCGATGAGGTCCCGTTCGGTCATGCATCACCCCCGCCCGCGAGCGATGCGACGACGGGTCGTCGTCGCTCGTTCGCGATGCGTCCGTCCTTGATCGTGATGGTCCGCCTGCCGTACGCGGCGACGCGGGGGTCGTGGGTGACGAGCAGGGTCGTCTGGCCCTTTCGGTTCGCGTCGCTGATGAGCGCGAGGATCTGTTCGCCGGTGGCGCTGTCCAGGTTTCCGGTCGGCTCGTCCGCCAGGAGAAGCGCCGGTTCCGTCACGAGCGCGCGTGCGATCGCGATCCGTTGCATCTCCCCGCCCGACAGCGCATCCGGTCGGTGGTGACGCCGCGTTGCGAGACCGACGACCTCGAGCACGTGATCGACGCGGGCGCGGATTACGGGCGCGCGGAGGCCGTCGAGGAGCAACGGCAACGCGACGTTCTCCTCGGCCGTCAGCGTTGGCAGCAGATTGAAGAACTGGAAGACCAAGCCGATCTTCCGGCGGCGGAGGAGCGTCAGAGCGTCGTCGGACAGGCGGGAGAGCGGACACCCGTCCACGACGATCTCACCCGTCGATGGCGTGTCGAGTCCTCCGATCAGCTGAAGGAGCGTGCTCTTGCCGGACCCGCTCGGCCCGACGATCGTGATGAACTCGCCACGTTCGATCGTCAGCGAGACGTCGTCGAGCGCGGTGATGGCGTTGACGCCGTCGCCGTACGTCTTGCTGACGCCCGTGACCTGGATCATCGGTCCCCCCTTCAGCCGTCGGCGGCGAGAGCCTCCGTGAAGCCCCCGGACAGCGACCCCTCGCGGTGGCGTGGAAATGCGAGCTCGAGAACGCATGTCCGACGCTCGACGACGACGGTGGCGAGGACCAGGACGTTCGGCGTGCCCGACGCGTCGACGAGGGACACCTTGACGCGTGCCCCGCCATGGTTTCGGCGTACCGCGCGCAACATTCTGGAGAGCTGCCGGTAGACGGCCGGAGCCGACACGGGAAGCCAGGCCGGCCCTCCCGCCGTGAGGGTGAGTTCCATGCCGCGTCTGACGAAGGCCTCCCGCTCGCCCTCGACCGCCCGGCCCAGCACGCAGTGGAGGCACGTTCGGACGCGAGCCGTATCAGATCGCCTGCTGGTATTTGCTAGCAGCATGCACCGCTGCTCCCATGTCTCACCGTTCAGGCTCTCCGGGAAGCAGACCTTGTGCCACGTGAGAAGCCGAGTCGCGGCGTGGCGGCGGCCCGGGATCCCAATCGGTCGCGCGCTCCGGACGTCTACGGGCTTTTACGCGTGCACGTCGAGGACGTTGGTCGCACCTCGGCCTCGCGGCCTCGTCGCCGGTTGGCGAGTTTCGCCCGGAACGCGAAGTCAACGGCTTCGTGCACGGCCGGCCGACGGCATACATGCCGCGCACTGAACAGCGAGATGTGAAGATGTCTAGACGCTCGCTTTGACGAGTGTATTCAGACTCGCTAGATCGCGAGCGTGGACGGACCGCCCATTGGTTCGGTGCGCAAGTGCGGGTGTCCGTTCGCGTTTCGGCTCGCGGGCGCGAAGAAACCACGCGCGCGCGTCACGCCCGCACGCGACCGCGTCAATGGTGTTTCACGCGGCGCGGAATTCGCTTTCAGCTTGACATGTCCGCGGTCGGTTCCTAATCAGGAGGCCACGAACGCGCCCACGGACCCGAGGAGTGCAATGCATCGATCCGGCGCGCAACTCATCTTCACGCCGATCGGCGTGCCAGACGGGACGTTGCTAGCCTCGGAGCGTCGCGGGATCGGACGCGCGTGGGAGGACCAGCGCGGTGCCGTAATCATGGTCGCTGCCGCGTTCGTCGTCCTCTTTCTCCTCGCCGCCCTCGCGCATGCCCGCCGCTGGGTCGATTTCGATCTCGAGGGCGTCGGTCTGCTGTGTGCGAGCCTCGTCGCGCTGAACGTGGGGCTCGCGATCCCCGACGAAACCTGGCTCGGAACCACGGGGGTCTACCTCTACGAGGCCTTCCATGCCGCCATGGTCACCGCGCTGCTCTATCTCTTCGGCGGGACCTCATTCGGCATGCTCGTCGTCCTCTACCCGCTCGTCGTCGTCCACACCCGCGTGCTCGACCCCAGCGCGTCGGTCTTCTTCAGCGCGAACGCCTGCGTCCTCGCGTACGCGGCGCTCACCTGGCTTGAGAGCGTGCCGCTCGTCACGCCGCCGCGCGGGCTCGGGACGATCCTCAGCGGAGAACAGCGGTTCGGTCTGGTGATCGGGACCGCGATTATGCTCAACGTGCTCGCGATCTACGTCGAAGGCGAGGGGTGGCGTCTCCGCCGGCTCGTCGCACGCCTTCGCGACACCGTGGAGGAGCGCACGATCGCGCTCGCGAACGTCCAGCGTGCGCTCCGCCACGAGCACGAGGAGCTGGAGAGCTGGGTCTATACGATCTCGCACGACTTAAAGGGCCCGCTCAGCTCGATTCTCTCGACGGTCGAAGTCGCCCGGATGCGAGGCATGGTGCAGGCGGAAGAGGAGGACGTCTTCGAACGGATCGGCCGGCTCGCGGCCAAGGCCGAAGGCATGATGGGGGACCTCCTCGCCTTCTTTCGCGTCACGTCGATCCCGGAGGAGCGCGCAGTCGTTGACCTGAATGACATCGTCGCGGCGGTGCTCGAGACGCTTGCGCCGCAGATCGCGGCGAAGGGCGTCCGCGTGGTCGTCCAACCGCTTCCCCAGGCGTGGGCCCAGCCGAAGAAGATCGCGCACGTCGTCACGAACTTGTTGAGCAACGCCATCAAGTACGTCCAGCGCGACTGCGGCGTCGTCGAGGTGCGAGGCGAGTTGCGCCACAGCCGTCTCATTCTCTCGATCATCGACAACGGGGTCGGAATCCCGGACGAGTATCGAGAGCGAATATTCGAGCTCTTCGGTCGCGTGCCGGCGGCCGAGCAACGGATCGACGGCGCGCCCGTCGCGGGCACCGGCATCGGGCTCGCGGTCGTGAAGCGCCTGGTCGAAGCGAACGGCGGGACGGTTACCGTCGAGTCTCGGCCTGGTAGCGGAACCTCGTTTCACGTCGACCTCCCCCGACCGCCACACGGCCATGACGAACCCGCGCTGATCACGACCCGCCCGGGGACGCGCCGATGGCAGCCACGATCCTTATAATCGAGGACGACCCCGAAGACGCGAACCTGCTCGCGACCGCACTCAAGAGCGCTGCGCGAGGGGTCGAGGTGCGAGTCGCGTCATCGGCGCGCGCGGGCGTCGCCGCGCTCGAACAGGACGCGACGGACTGCGTGCTCCTCGACTACCGGCTGCCGGACTCGAACGGGCTCACATGCCTGCGCACCATCCGTAACCGCAAGCCGGACGTTCCCGTGGTGATCATCACGGGTGCAGGCTCCGAGGAGGTCGCCGTCGAAGCGATGAAGCTCGGCGCCGCCGACTACCTGGTGAAGCGCGGCCGGTACGTACTCATGGTCCCCGTCGTCGTGCAGGGAGTGCTCGGCCGGCGCGTCCTCGAGAAGCTCGCCGCGCGGACGCGCCCCCGGCACCCCGCGCGCGGGGACGGGACGAGCATGCGGTGGGACCGGCGAGAGCGATATCGGCTCGCGGGGATCATCGGAGAGAGCGATGCGATCGAGCACGCGATCGTGCTCGCGGAGAAAGCGGTCGACTCGCGCGTCACGGTGCTCCTCGAGGGCGAGACCGGGACTGGCAAGGAGCTCTTCGCGCGCGCGATCCACGAGCACGGGTCGCGATCGCGAAACGCGTTCCTCGCGCAGAACTGTGCCGCGCTTCCGGACACGCTTCTCGAGAGCGAGCTCTTCGGGTACGCGCGGGGCGCGTTCACCGGCGCCGACCGCGACCACAAGGGACTCTTCGAGCAAGCCGACGGCGGCACGCTCCTCCTCGACGAGATCGGCGAGACGAACAGTGCGGTGCAGGCGAAACTGCTGCGGGTGTTGCAGGAAGGCGAGGTCCGGCCCGTCGGCGGCGACTACAGCCGGCGCGTCGACGTGCGTGTCATCGCGGCGAGCAACCGCTGTCTCTCCGACGCCGTCGGCGACGGGACATTTCGCCGGGACCTTTACTATCGGCTCAGCACCTTTCCGATTCGACTCCCCGCGCTGCGCGAGCGACGAGAGGACATCGCACTGCTCGCGACGCACTTCCTTGTCCAGGCGTGCGAGCAGGAAGGCCGCTTCGTCCCGGGCTTCAGTCCCGCCGCGCTGAAGCTGCTGATACGCTACGACTGGCCCGGGAACGTTCGGGAGCTGCGCAATGAAGTGCACCGGCTCGTGCTGTGCGCGGAGACGGCCGAGCCGATCGTTCCGTCGCAGCTTTCGCCCGCCATTCGCGCCTGGCATCCTGGTTCGGTCGATGTCGGCGGCCGGACGCTCAAGGACATCATGCGGCAAGTCGAGCTGGCGACGATTCAGACGCGGCTGCTGGAGTACGGGTATTCGAGGACGCAGACGGCACAGAGCCTCGGACTCACGCGCGAAGGGCTCTGGGTGAAGCTGAGGCGCCTCCGCTTCACGCCGCCGTCCGGGGGGCCCCGCTTCTGACCGCGCGGCGGAGCGGGCCCTCGCGCGTCCCGAACCGCGGGCGCGGCGCCGACGTCGGGGACGAGGCGGGCTACCACGACGAGCGCGGCGCCCGGCGCCCGCGGACAGCGAGCGCTTCGACCGTCTCGATGAGGACGCCCGGCGCGACCGGCTTCGCAAGATGCGCGGCGACGCCGGCGGCCTCCGCCGACCGTCGGTCGTCGGACGTCGCGCGCCGCGTTGTTATAGCGCGAGCGCCGGGACCCCGCGCGCGGTTCCGCCGCACGGAGCCGGCGGATCACCTCGCGCGCTCGGGTCGTCCTCGACCGACAGCTCGCTCACGAGCACGTATGGGGGATCGACGGCGACGCGGCGCACGGCTTCGCGCGCCGACGCCGCGCTCTCGATGGTCGCGCCCGCGAGGGCGTCCGCCCCGGCGGCCGGCCACGCGGTCGTGTGCGCGCACCCGAGACGGGGCGCGTCCGCGTCAATCGTCCACGGCACGCCGATCTCCCAGCTGAATCCCTCGCATCAGCGTTTCTGGGGTGCACGGCTCGTGTCCGTCGGGTCGGCGGCGAGGTAGACCAGAGACGTCCCGTCGATCGGCGTGCCGCCGACGAGCACGCGGACGCGACGGTCGTCACGCCGCGCGTACTCGCGCTCGACGGGGCGCACGACGCCCTTGCCGAACGCGACCTCGAGCTGAGCGAGGCCTGCTTCCGATTGGAGGCCGCCGCCGGGTCGTCTCAGCCCATGCGCCCCGCGACGAGGTCGGCGCGCGCGTGGCCGAGCATCTCGAGGAAGGTCTGGTTCGCGTCCGTGACGACGCCCGTCGTGACGTCGCCGACGAAGATCCCGACGACGTTCGACTCGACTCGACGAAGGAGATGGAGCTGCGATTCGCTCCGGCGCGCTGCGACGTCGCGCTGGGCGGCGGGCGCCGCGGACGTGTCAAACGAGGCGGTAGAGCTCGGCGGCGTTGAGCGCGCACATGCGTCGGCGCTCGGCGGTGGGCACGTCGCGGAACATCTCGTCGACGACGCGGCGCGACTCCGGCCAGTCGCACCCGT
>Ga0070741_10003127_pt1 | contig 41964 bp, 32 predicted proteins | sample Coa_R1_4_FD_66440 | JGI IMG/M metagenome (GOLD analysis project Ga0070741, IMG submission 66440) | Surface soil microbial communities from Centralia Pennsylvania, which are recovering from an underground coalmine fire - Coalmine... | ecosystem: Environmental > Terrestrial > Soil > Unclassified ... | reverse complement strand
TATATCGGCCTCGATGTCCATAAGGACTCCATCGTCATCGCCATCGCCGAACCAGGTCGCAACGGCGAGATCCGCATCTTCGGCACCATCACCAATGACCTCCAGGCTCTGGAAAAAGCAATGAACCGCATCCGCAAAGCTCATCCCGATGCCATCCTGGAGATCGCTTATGAAGCCGGGCCCTGCGGTTTCGGTATCGCGCGTCGCCTCAAGCAACTCAAAGTCTCCTGTCTGGTCGCCGCTCCTTCGCTCATTCCCGAGCAGCCGGGTTCTCCCTTCAAAACCGACAAGCGCGATGCTCGGGGCCTGGCCCGTCTCTTGCGCGCCGGCGAGCTGACCGGCGTCTGCATCCCCGAGCCCACTGACGAGGCCATTCGCGATCTGTGCCGCGCTCGCACCGACGCCGTCGATGATCATCGCCGTTGCCGTCACCGTCTCAAAGGCTTTCTCCATGGCACCGCCCGTCGGCTGATGGTATCGATAGATACGTTGATAAATTCTGCCGCCTCGCTCAACGAGGCGCACTTCGTAATGTTTTTCATATCTTATTCTATGGCGAAGAGCCAACGGCGTTGCTGCATTCAACGAAGAAGTTAAAAAAGATTTTACTGGGTTGCATTTTGACCCAATGGGTACAATCGTGAAAAGGGGCATTGCGATCCAAATCTGTCACTGTCGACTTGGGTTGTCTGCTTCGCCGGTCCAAGCGCGGCGAGTGTCGGCCAGTTCTCGGCACGACCCCGGCTTCGCTTGGAGTTCCATCTGGCGCTTGGACGATATGAAATCTTTATCGCTTTCAGCATGGTTTATGAGGCCCGTCGCCTCCGCGATGCTTTTGGTCACCAAGCGCAATCCCGTGAGCTATACGGAATGGGGTGGTGGTCACATGGAGGTATGTTGGAGCGGGGAGTTTGCCAACGGCTTGATGTGGCTGACCTCAACCACCAGGGGAAATGGGTAGTCACAGTAACTCGGAAAGTCCTAAGCCAAATGGGGAGAATGGTGGCACTGAGCGCTCGTATCGTTGTGCCTCAACAATCTTGAATAGCTGCCCATCAAATATCGTGCGCCTGCTCAATGCTGAACTTCTTGTTGTTCTGAACGGCACCAGCCCGTTCTTTTTGGCGGCGCGGCAATTACTAATCCTTGACCCAGGCGATTATTCGGCTGAACATGAGCACACTCATATTTTATGAAGAAACCCCATAAGGCGACTGTTAAAAACGCGGCGCCAGGAGCACGTGCGAAGCGAGCTGGCCGTCGTGAAATGAAAAAGGAACAGACCAAGGAGAGGATATTGCAGGCCGCACTGGATTTATTTAAAGAAAAAGGGCTGGAGGGTACCACCACAAAGGAAATTTCCAGAAAGGCCGGAATTGCGGAGGGAACCCTGTTCAATTATTTCGAGACCAAGGAAGATCTGGCCCTTTACTTTTTCCAGAAGGAGACCGAAGACCTCATCGCTTGGTTTAAAGCTGAAACACGTCTGCAGAAAGCACCGCTGTCGGAAAAGCTCTTCGCCATTATTCATCGGCAACTGGAGTACCTTGAGCCTTATCAAGAGTTTATCGGCGCCGTGTTTTGCCGCTCATTGCAGCCCGCTTCCAGCCTGAGCCCCCTGAGTTTTGAGTCGCAGGAATTGCGCCTCAAGTATCTTCGATTCACCCGCGACATACTTACCGATGCCGAAGCGAAACGTGAGATTCCTCCCGTTGGCGAGTTGGGAGCGTATGCTGTTGGCCTATTTTATCTTGGAATCGTGGCTTTCTGGCTTCAGGACAGTTCTCGCGCAAAGCAAAAGACGTTGGCGCTACTGGATCGTGTACTAGCGATCGCAGCACAAGTTGCCAAAAAAGGAAGCTGGCAATGGTAAAGCCAGGCAAAAACTCCCGGGCCCGGACCGGCCACCTGATCGGTTTAGGCGCTGGTCTGGTTGGCAGCTATTTGGCGTACCAATTCCAGAGACCGTTCCTAGGAGAAGAAGGGGGTCAGGTTCGGAGACGTGCACTCCGACCTGGCCTTGGGTAGGGAGGTGGAGTTAACAGCACCCCTTGAACAAGAGTGAACACCGATGAGGTCGCCCCGATGCCAAGGGCGAGGGTGAGCACCGTCACTGCGGTGAAGACGGGGTTCTTCAGCAACTGGCGCAAGGCGAAGTGCGTATCACGCGCGAGATTCTCTAACCAACCAATGCCCCGTTGTTCCCGGCACGTCTCCTTGATCGATTCTGCGCAGCCGAACTGGCGCAGTGCCGCGTAGCGTGCCTCTTCGGGAGACATTCCCGCGTCGATGTTTTCCTGAGTTTGCATTTCGATGTGCGACCGCATCTCCTTGTTCATGTCGGCATCGAGCCGTTGCTTTCGAAGCAGCGCACAAAACCCCAACCAACAAATTCGCAGAAACTTCATTAGTTTACGCAGCTCAGTTTCATTCGTACCGCAGGGCCGTCATTGGATCAACTCTTGTGGCCCGAATCGCAGGCATCAGACATGCCAATAGCGCAACGACAAATAACACTAAAACAACTCCACCAAAGACGATGGGATCTTGCGGGCTAACCTGGAAAAGCTGGCGTTTGAGCAGGCGTGTCAACCAAAAGGCCGCCAGAAGTCCTACCGCGATTCCCCCGGCGACCAGACGTGCCCCTTGGCCCATCACCATGCCCAGCACCTGTCGTCGCTGGGCCCCAATGGCCATGCGGATGCCGATTTCGCGAGTCCTCCGCGCGACGGAATAAGCCAATACTCCGTAGATTCCGATGGCTGATAGCAACAGGCCCACGATGGCAAAAACAGCCATATACAGCATGTAAGTCCGCTGCGCTTGTGTGGAATCATACAGCACCTGCCGGACGACCTGTATCCCAGGCATTTCCATAGCGGGCTCCGTCTCCTTCAGTTCCTTCTTAATCGCTGAAACCAAGGCATGCGGATCGGTTTGTGTGCGAATGACTATGAAAGGAGCCAAGCCCTCCAGCCGCAGTTCGTGGCAGGGTCGATAAAAGATTGGTTTCACCGACTGGTCGTACCGCTGGTCCCGCAAATCGTCGACAACGCCCACGACTTGAAACTTGCACACTCCATAAGGGCTCTGCCCGCCAAAGCTTTTGCCGATAGGGCTCTCGCCCGGCCAACACATTTGGGCCATGGTCTCATTGATAATTGCGGTGTCGGCGCCTGCGCCGATATCTCTCTTGTCGAAATATCGGCCCGCATGCAACGGGACGCGCATAGCCCTAAAAAAATCGCTGGCCCCGATCCCGCAACCGTCCCGTAGGAGTTCAACTACCGCCCCCTGACTCTCAATCTTGAGCTTTTCCGGCCATACGCTGTGCTTGCCCATGCCCACAGCGATGACCCCGGGCAAGCTCGCCAATCGGTCATGCAATTGACCATAAAGCACGTTTCGCCGGCCAGAGGCCTGCAGATCATGCTCCGGGTCATTGTAAGTCTTCCAGGGAAGTTGAAGATTGACGTAGATAAGATTCTGGGGATCGAAACCAGGATCGACATGAAGCAATCGCACAACGCTTTGGATCATTAATCCAGCTCCGGTCAGTAGAACCAACGCTAGGGCAATCTCCGTTACCACGAGTCCGCTACGATATACACCGCGGCCCACACCTACAGTGGTTGCTGTGCCTGCTTGCTTCAGGACCTCGCCGAGTTGCGCCCTGCCTGCGCGCCACGCCGGCGCCAACCCGAAAATCAAGGCGCTCACAAGAGAAGCAAGCAGCGCGAAACCCAGGGCTTGCCAATCCACGCTAACCTCTTTGAGCCGCGGCATGTGGCTGGGGATCATCAAGACCAGCAGTTTGAGCGCCCAGTGTGTTACGACCAGACCCGCCAGGCCGCCCATGCAAGCAAGCAAAAGATTCTCGGTCAAAAGCTGACGCATCAAACGGCCTCGGCCCGCTCCCAAGGCACAGCGAATTCCCAACTCCTGCTGGCGCTTCTCGGTCCTGGCGAGAGTGAGATTTCCAATGTTCGCGCAAACGATTAGCAGCACAAACCCAATGGCGCCCAGCAATCCGAACAAGGTTCGCCGGAGATCCTCTGAACCGTAGCCGCCCTGAAATTCAAATCGCAAAGGACGGATCCAAAAACCCAATCCGTGGGGCCGCCGGGCCCACTCCTGTCCGTATCCCCATTTGCTGACGGGGTGATCTTGGGTCAGCCGTTGGGCCAACATTTGCAGCCTCGACTCAGTCAGCTGTTGGGTAACGCCTGGCTTGAGCCGCACCAGCACGCGAGTGTTGGCGGGGGTCATGAAGTTTGGTCGTTCTCTCAGCGGTTCAGCCGCTACCCAAAATTTTGTGTAGCCGGCTGGAAACTGGAACCTGCGCGGCATCACGCCTATGATGGTGAAGTGCTGCCCGCTGAGTTTAATCCGTTTACCTATGATATAAGGATCGCCGCCGAACAGTGATTGCCACCAGGAATAACTCAGGACAATGACAGAATCCCCGATAGGCCGCCGATTCTCGTCGACGGGCGTCAGTTCGTCTCTGGCAAAAGTGCGCCCCAACAAAGGTTGAACCCGAAGCAGTGAGAAGAAGTTTGGCGACACCCACGCTCCGCCCTCGTTTTCAGTAAAATCCCCCGCGCTTCTTTCCATGCCAGCGCTGTCAAACCATGCGAAATCAGAGAAGAAATCCCCAGCATCACCTAAGGCTTCGAGCGCCGGTGGCGATACCCCATAAAATGCCGGCATGTTGTTTTCCTTCGCAAAAAGACCTTGCGTATAATTCTGCTCGGCAATCTGCATGAGTCGGTCTGGTTGTGTCCCCGGAACCGGATTGAGCAGTATGGTGTTGACCACGCTGTAAATTGCCGTAGTAGCGCCAACACCAAGGGCCATGGAGAGGATTACTACAGCTGTGAAAGCCGGAGCTTTTCGCAGCATCCGCAAACCAAAGAACACATCCTGGAACAGATTATCCAGCCAAGCTACCCCACGTTGGTCGCGGCAAATCTCTTTGACGGATTCCAACCAGCCAAACTCGCGGACCGCTGCGTCATGCGCCTGTTCGGGGGCCATACCACCCTCGATGTTCTCCTGCCTCTGCAGTTCGATATGCAAACGCATCTCAGCGTCCATCTCCGAGTCAAGCTCAGCCTTTCGGAAAAGGCTGCGGAATCGGGCCAGAAGTTGTTGCCTCCATTTCACGGGGCAAGGAAGTTTAGGCTGGTCGCACGATGAGGTTAATGGCCCTTGAAAGCTTCTCCCAATTGGAGGTTTCCTCGACTAATTGTTTCCGTCCAGCGACTGTCAATTTGTAGAACTTCGCCTTTCGGTTATTGTCGGACACTCCCCACTCGGAACTGATCCATCCTTGCCGTTCCAAGCGGTACAGGGCGGGATAAAGCGAGCCTTGTTCCACTCTCAACACGTCCTCCGACATTTGCCGAATCAGGACGGAGATGCCAAACCCATGCATCGGCCCAAGCTTGAGTGCTTTGAGAATCAGCAGGTCCAAGGTGCCCTGCAAAAGATCCATTTTGTCTTTGCTCATAACGTTTCCTAGGCTGTCTGCAGGAACACTACGCTCGGCCCTTGTAGAATGTCAACAGGAGAAGCAGGTGCAAGCATGAGAATCATGAGAATCGGTGCTTCTGCCCAGGAAGAAACCGACAAAGGCCTACCACTGCCAAAATCATGCCCACAGCATAGCCAAGCCTGGGACAAACTCTCTGTCCTAAGGAGATTCGATAAGCGCGCCGAAGCGCTTGCGAGCCGCACCGACAGAGTTCCCATCCAGCAAGAGGAAACCGCTTCCCTTCGTAACTTGGAGCCTGGCCGCAAAATCCAGGTTTGTCTGAATCGAGACGACGCTGGCTGCGTTAGAACCATGTGGTAAACCCGTTTGGTTGGTCACCAACTCCGAGAACGAAACCACCGCAAACAGGTCGGTAGATTCCTTGCGAACCCGCGGGAAAAGGCAGCTTTCAGGCCGACGTCATTGGTGGACCCATTCAGGACAATGGGATTCGCCCACAAACATGGAGCATTCACATCCGTCTGCCGTGCTAATTCTTGGATGGCTTAAAAAATCAGCTCCAGGCGTGCTCTTCAGAGTGCCACGCAATGATCTGAGCTCGCGACCGCCAAGGAACCAAACTTGTAAGCCGTTCGTGTCCGAAAAACTGGGCCTACCGAGCGCCAAACTGGAGTGAAGACCTTCGACGCTCGAATCTTGCAGCGCGATGACGTCCGCGTAAACGTTGACCGGTTTTCGTCTGCCGAGCACTATATCCTCCAGGCGCGGCACCCAACTCCAAGATGAAGCAGACGGGATCCAATGGAGAATTTGATCGCGCAGTGGTAACGGCCTTGAGAACGGCCGGTGCAACACCGAGAACGGAGGGGGATTTGGCTGTCGCCAGAAGACGAGTGCCACCACCATGCAAATCAACAGGCACGCTATCGAAACCAGTAATCTCAAACCGACCGGAAAGAGCCAGTTCATGGTGTCAATGCCAACACCGTAATGATCGCTAAGTTGCGCCTTCATGATCCACCCACTCACAAGAACGACTAAGCTCAAAACAGCGAAGTGAAGGGTCCGAAATTGGAGAGGGATTTTCTCGTGGAAATTCATACATCGCACGTAGCACTGGGTATGCTGGCCATTTATGCCAGAAACCAGGAAGACCAAGATTGGTCTGAACGCTCGGGGCAACAAAAAGTAGGCCAAGCCCATCATTCGTTGATGACCGACGAACAGGCTATGTGGCGGGTCCAGATGCAAGACGACCACGTTGCATTCGCACGACTCCTCGAGCGCTGGCAAGGGCCGATCCGTAACCTTTGTGCGCGTATGACGGGAGATGTTCATCGGGGCGAGGATATTGCCCAGGAAGCCTTCGCTCGTGTCTTCGCCAAGCGAAAGGAGTTTCGCCCCGAGGCGAAATTCTCCACTTGGCTTTGGCGCATCGCTCTGAATCTTTGCTATGACGAGTTACGCCGAAGGACACGGCGCAACGAATGCTCGCTAAGCGCCGAGAGGAGCGATGAGGAGGTCAGTGCCGAAAAACTGTCCGAGGAACCCGCGCCGGACCAACGGCTTGTTTCAGGCGAGGAGTGCGAACTGGTCCGCCAGGCCCTTGTTCACTTGCCTGAAATCCAGCGCGCAGCTTTGGTCCTTCGATATTGCGACGGGCTCAAACTGCGAGAGATTGCTGAGATTTTGCAAATCCCCGAAACAACAGCCGCGTCGCGGATAGCGGCCGGATTGTCACAGATTACCCGTGTTTTGGAGCCGCAATTGGGTAAAAAGACAAACTGAGCTTTTTCATAAAACAAGAGGAACCTAGATCAAAACCTTATGAATCATCCACGCCCGGAAGAATGGTTGCTTTACATGGAGGGTGACGTCTCCGCTCAGGATAAGGCCCGTCTGTTTCAACATCTTAAGGAGTGCCCTGACTGCAGCGCAGAACTTGCAGGCTGGCGTCGGAGCGTGCAAAAGCTTGAACGACTGGCGGACCAAGATCAAACTCGCACGACAGCAAGGCATCTGAAACGTTCATTTGCAGTGACGACAGTGGTGCGCTGGGCGGTGGCGGCCGCAATCGTTTTGTACGTTGGATTCACTTTAGGCCGGCTATCAATTCGGCCTGGCGCTTCGGAGAGGGTTATTGCCGAGCGAGTTCGCGAAGAAGTTCGCGGCCAACTACGCAACGATTTACTGGCTGCTATAGATCCAAACCGAAAGGCCCAGGAAGATTTCCAAAAGCAACTACGCGAGGGGTTTAAAGGAGCTTTGGACGATGCGGTGAAAGGCACAGCTCAGAGCACAGGAATAGCCGTCGACACCTTGCAGCTTGTTCATCAACAACTGGATGAGCATCAAAGGCGCCTGCTGGAATTGATAACGACCGTCAGAAACCAGCAAATCGCAGACTACGTCTCGCTGCGACGGGACCTGGAAACCGCTGTTTCGGCAGCGGACACTGATCTGCAGGAAAACAGCGTCCGACTTAATGAACTAGCTGATACTGTGGCTGATACGGTGGTGACTATCAGAAATGAATAACCATTAAGCTTATCGAAGCATATGAAGACTGCACTGGCAGCAATTACCGCCACGATTTGCGCATTCTCGCTTGCTTGGGCGGACCCCCAGATTACCGACGCCCTCGACGTGAACGCGGCGGACGTCGGGCAACCACAATCCTCCACGGTGTCGACCGGCAGAGCGATCTCGCTCCAACGCGAGGCTTACCAGAAGGGAATCGCGCCGTCCCCAGGAACAGCCTTTGTGCCAACGAAACCAGACTATGATTCCATCAAAGTCGCCCAGGATTACGCCAGGGTCGCAGCGCGGGACGCAGCAAACCCAGTCTCTATTATTTCTTTCAGTCCGCTGGATCCAAAGACCATCGATGAGATCACCGAGGATCTAAACATCCTGTCCCTGATTCTGGCCAAAAGCCTTGAACAGGCGCTGGGTGACCAATCTGAAGAAAATGAGTATAAGCTGGGGATTCCGATGCTTCTCAAAACCAGTGGCCGCTCTGTGGAGGCACAATATATTCAAGGTTTTGGCGCGATTCTTAATCTGAGAGTCCCATTCCCTTTAGTGGAACCGGGGTCGGAACGGGACAACCCACAATCGCCCCCTAACTCAAACTCCGAGTGGGAAGAGGCCCGGCGTGCCCTTACAGATCCGAGCCAAACCTACTCTGAGCTGTGGCGGACCATGCCCGGCGAAAACGGTGAACATTACGATTCCAAACTCGTCGAGACCCTGAAGAGCCGTGTTGTGGAGGTTCTTAAAAATGTGTCCAATCTGCGGCATTTGAAAGCAACCGAGTGCGTGGTGGTTACAATTTACGGCCAGCCAAGTGTTTTGCCGTTCGTTTCGGGAGTCGTTGTAAATGGAACACGCCCCGAATCTGACGCGAAGCCCATTGCACAAGCTGCAGGTGACGCTTCCGGCATTCCTGCGCCCCCTTCGGCCAAAATACCTTCCAGAAGAGGGATTGGAAGTTACGCTCCGAATGCTGCCTCGATTAAGATGTCCATGCCAGCTCGTCGGACAGTAATGACGATACGCACGACAAAGGAAAATGCGGATGCGCTGGCCGCCAGCAAAATCAACGGACAACAATTCGTCCGCGCCGCTGAGGTGACCACTTATCTCGGCCCAGTGGTAGCTAACGCCGTGACAACCAATTATCGTATTCGAGGAACTGAGCCGAGGAAAAGCGAAGTTCCACATCCTTGAGGAAATGAGAGAGGCTACGAACAGGTCGTTTATGTGGCGGAGAGTTTCTTTCACGATATCGCTCCCGCCTCGAGAGCTCGGCACCGGCCGACCACATTTTAGGTCGCCGCGGAAGTCACTTGTGGGCGTGCAAATAACTTCGTTTTCAGGCGGCTTCTGGTTGGGTGCGTATTCAGAATGAGGGCAAAGAACCGACGAATTGTCGGACGGGTTTTCGACCGCAACGGATCACTGTCCGAAATGGTTTCTAAAGCACGAATTCGGACCGCGATGATTCGAGGCACAACATCAGCACAACGAGCAGCGGTCGTGTTAAACAGTGGTGAAATTTGCAAATCTCCACGTATTACCATTGTTGCTTCCTTTTAAAATATCGCAAGGTCGGGACAGGCGCTCTTAAGAGTCTGGGAAGCGTTGATAATGAGTGGTGATGAGTGGTGATTGACATATGTGTTACAGAGTTCTAACTGAACCAACAGGAGTATTCGGATGGGCCCACGAAGCGTAATGCTTAAAACCTGAGCGAGTCGCGCCGGATATGGTCAAACGGTCCGCGTCCTTGAGCACGAGCGGTGCTTCAGATCGAGGGCGCAACCGACCCTCATGCATCAATGCTTCAAGCGATAGAACATGCTTCCTTCGGTGATCGGTGTAGTAACCCTGAAGGTTCCATTCGTTTGCCGTATAGAATTTGTCACGTCCAGCCAATCGCCTAATGTGAGGTTTGTCTTTGCTTGAAGGACGTCCGGGATTGGCCCTATCGCGGGCCACGATAAATCAATGGCGCGACTGCTTGTGCCGACCGTCAAACGAGGAGGTGGCATGAGCCCATAGACATTCACGCGCCCCGAAAAGGTAGCCAGGTAGACTTTCCCATTCGCAACCCTCGGTGGAACGAATTTTGCAAAGTTTCCTACGGAATCGCGAGTTCGGATCTGCTCTGAATTCCAGAGCTCTTGCCCCACGTTTTGAGCATTATACGCCCGAAGGATGCCAGGGCGTACGCTTTGGTTCGCATCCCCAGAAAGTTGATGGGAAGCCCAAAGGATGGCGGTGTTGGCATTTGTGTGGTTTGCCGAAAGCGACAGGATGCCGCCGGGCTGACCCACAGGCGCTGTCGGTTGGCCTTGAGCATATGCGGGCAGAGTGAATTTTTGCATGCTCCAGTCGAATTCGTATTGCTGCAAATTCACGGATGCTGGCCAAATGTAGCTGTACGAACCATCCGGTCCATCCCACCATACCGGTCCGCCATGCACCTCGTCAGGCGTTACTTGGAAGGTTTGAACGATGTTAGTATCTGCATTGCCCGAGCTCAAACCGCCCATTTTATCCCTGTTGACGAGATACACGACCCCTTGCTTGCCCCCCGAAAATGCGAGCTTCGTACCGGGAATTAATAAAAGGCCGCCTGAACCCAAATCCACGTCGCCATTCTCGAGTTCTTGCCAGTTATACGGGGTGAACCAACTGGAAACGTTCAGCGCGCTTCCGGCACGGGATAATTTTAAGAAGCTCTCACCTCGATTTACGACACTTCCGAGGTCTCCGCCATCTCCCACGGTACCGTTGCCAACGGAAAGGTAAAGATTTCCACTATCGTCAGCAGCCGGAGCCTGACCGCTCATCCAAATGCCTCCATTGTAGCCATTTGGAGTATTATTGAACACCACCACCTGCTTGAGAGTCGCTGCATCATATCCGATTACCCAACCATGATAAGGACCCCAATCACAATGCGACGACCAGCCGATGTAAACGACACCGTTCACAAGTGCTAATCCGGGCCTTTGATTTTGCCGTTGCGAATCGAACATTATTGTATTGTTCAGGCTACCCGCGCCGTTACCGCGGTAAGTTGCCACGATTGCGACGGGGCTGTTGCTCATCTCCAGACCATTCGCGAGGTCGAGCGCATGCAATCGTTGAACAAAGCTGCCATTACTCTCCTTCGTTCGAGCGACCACGTACATGGTCCCTGTTGAGGAATCGATGACCGGCGTTCCAACGATTCCGATTTTTCCGCTGAAATCCTGATAAAAGCCTCCACATGCCCCGGTCATATCACTGTTTCGTGGCGCCACGGCATTGGACCCGAGAAGACTTGCGTGCCAGTACGGCACCGACAGTGAAGCATCATCGGCATCAAAGCCGTATACAGAATCATTCACTGTGGCAACGATCAGGAGATTACGCGTCCCACGACCAGGGATGCTCACGTTGGTCATGACTAAAGGTTGGGCGTAAACCTGGTCGTCGACGGACCTGCTAAATACGAGACCAAACTGGTTGGTGTTCACGTTTTTCGCAGTCAAAATGTGCTCATCGAGATTTGCACCGGTGCGGGCGTTGTCGTTATGGTGCGTCAAAACAGCGGCGAACATGGTCGCAGCATTCGTAGGCCAGGTGGTAAACTGAATACTGTCGGTCCAAATTTTTCCCGCAGCATTAATTGCTTCTGCGGTGGCGAAATACGTGGTGTTGGCGGTAAGCGCAGTTACGGGTTGGGCAAATCCTGCTGCTTGAAACCCAAGGGGAATCATATACGTCCAGGCACTTGCATTAGTGCCCGCGTCGAATGTTCCATAATACAGATTCACATTCGGAATGTCGCCTCCGGCGTCGAGCACTTGGCCTGTGATCGTGGCTTGGCTGGATTCTATGTCGATCGCAGGAACGAGCTGGACCTGCGGCAATTTGAGAACAGTTGTGCTAAATCGATCGGAGGATGAAGCCCAAACTGTCCCGGCCAAATTGACTGCTTGCACCGCCACAAAATAAGAGGTGTTTTGTGCCAGATTCGTGAGTTGTTGGCTAAAGCTCCCGGTCTGTTTGCGTAGATTTACCCGGGCATCCCATGCGGTCGAGTTTGTTCCGCCGTTCGCTGTGCCGTAGTAAATCGTGATATTAGGAGCGTCGCCCCCGGTATCCGAAACGAACCCCGTAATGGTTGCACTTTGCGCCTCGACATTTGTTGCTTCGATATTGGTTATGGACGCAACGCCCACTGCCGAGGTTGGAAAACCACTGATGGCATAAATCGCGGTTGCTCCCACTCCTGCAGCCTTGCTGAATGTTAGGCTCACCAAAGGCTTATTATTGGTTCCCAGGGCTGCTGCCAAATCAATCGTGGTTTGGTAAAATCGAGGATCGCTTGGCCCTCCTTCGGTCAGACCGTTGTTAAGGTAGATCCGATCCACACCTTGCAGAGCAAATCCCGGGTTTAAGAACCAATCCTGAGCGTTATAGCTGGCAGTGATAGAGCTACCTCCGGCAAAATGCAGAACCAATTGGGGAGTTCCTCCTCCGCTCGCGGAATTAGCGATAACGGCAATTTTCTGATATTGAACTGGGGTTGCGAGCGTCAAAGTGCCGGATGAAAGGCCAGTCTCGCTGCTCAGAACCAACGCATTCTTGTTCGTGAATGGTTGAAACTGAAAAACTGTACTCCCGTCAAACGCGCTGGTGAACGAGCCGACTGGCAATCCAAACTGTTTTTGAGGCAGGCCCTTTTCGTAAAAAGCAGTGCCTTCTCCCGGGTTCAATTCGGCCGCCGCTGTAAAAGGCGGACCGACGGCGGTTTTTTCAAGCACGACGTCACGGTTAAATCCGTTCACAGCGATGGGCGTCAAGTTTGCTGCGCGGGTAGGGAAATGCGCCAAGCAAACCATGGCGAGGCACGTGAACGGAGAAAGCGGCAATCGCCGGTTTAAGGGTGAATGGGCTTTTAGGGTAAGACCGTTATTGTTCATTTTATGTATGGTTTTGGTCGTCTGGTCGGAGAGCGAACGAAAGCGGGCGACCCAAACCCCAGGCCGCCCGCTTTACCGTGACCTCACTTCACTCCATCACTGTTCGGACACCGCAAGTCGAGTTTGGTTGCGAAGTTTCGCTGGTCTGGGTGGTGCGGGCCGCTGTCGACGCTTCATACAACCAAGATCCCGTCACAAGTAAAATAGTGACAACTTTTCTTCAGTTATTTCTGGTCCCGCCGAGAAGGTTATGGCGCAAAGGGGCATCGCGATTCTTTTTTGCAGATTCGTTGAAAACGCCTCCCTCGGCGTATAATCGATTATGAGGCGACTCTCTCCGTACGTTGGTTGTCTACTGGTCGGTCTCCTGAGCGGGGGAATTATTGGACATAGAATTAAAGCTCGTGAAGTGGAATCACTCTCGTCAATACCCAGCCTGGATTACTTCACGGCAGACGAATCGTTTTCTGAAATCGAAAACGCCAAAGCGGTCCTTGCTGGCCTGGCGGGCAGATTTTTGACGGAGATTCAGACCGAAAGATGCCTTCAGCTTCGAAATTCCGTGCCAGGTTCGGGAACCATGGCTTCTTCGTCTCTGCCCTACCCAGACCAATTGATTAACCAACTGGAACTGGGTTTCGAGCAATTCCGAGGCACAGAGGGGGAATTAATTTTGGCGCATAACCTTCTTAGCGCTCTGCGATCAAACGCCCTGTATGAACGTTGGCTGCGCACTTACCTCACCCTGCTTTATGCGCATCCGACCGACGAGCTAGTCGTGGCCCACGCCGAGGAGGCAATTGCAATTGGAGCGCGTTTAGGGCGCGAGAAAGAAGTTCTCGACGGATTACGGCACCTCGATGAGATGCCACCAGCATTTCAAAATAAGACGGAAGGGCATACCACCCTCATCCAACTTCAGGAGAACCCCAGCGTCGCTGCAAACCTGAAGATTGCTCCTGGTCGCTAAATGGGACCCATCGAGCATCCCTTTGAGATCAGCTTAATGCGCGATTTATCACGACTCCCTGAAATCGCTAGGCGCAGCAGAACGTTGCGAAAGAAGCTTCCAGTGGTGGCGTTTTGCATGCTCAGGCTTGGTCCGAGAATTGGTTTTGGAACCTCCCGGTCGCGCAGCGCGTTGTGGGCGTCGATTGCCGCTGTTGCCATTGCTGCTGTTGGACTGCTGCGCTGGCGGTTTTGTCTTTGCCTGGCTATCGGCCATAGCATGTGGCCAACTTTGGCTTCAGGAGACTTGCTCCTGTTGGACCGGTGGGCTTATGTCCACAAGGATCCTAGCCGTGGAGATATCATCGTTGGCCGGATGGGGCGGGACCTTTTGGTTAAAAGGGTTGTCGGACTACCTGGGGAGGAAATTGAGATAAATGCAGGCCTTCTCTTCGTTAATGGGAGCTTGATGCGAGAGTCCCACACTTATAAAATCAGTCCAGATTTCAACATCGGAAAAGGCAAACTGTTTAAGGGAAGTTTTGCGACACTTGGGGACAATCGAGCTATACCACCGCGTCAGGCTGTTCATCCGATTTTTTCGAGTAATCAGATTGTCGGCCGGGTTTTGTTTTCTTTAAAGCTCTGGCCTTTCCGTGACAAGGACACGTGAGTATACGAAACCAAATCCATCAAAACGCGATCCGCCTCATGGGCCTATCATTTGCCTGGCTTATATTTTGTTCCACCACCAGTCCCGCGGCCGAGGCTTATGGAGTAGGAATTGCATTGGCCAAGCACCCATCGGGGTTTCTGGTGACCAAAGTCGTTACGAATTCCCCAGCCGCCTCTGAAGGCTCGATTGCTCCCGGGGACTTGATAACTGCGGTGGGCCAGAGCAACGACCCGCCGGTGGCGTTAGACAGCAGTATGCCTATGCAAGAGGCGGTTTCCAGGATTCGCGGGCCGAGAGGCAGCCTTGTGCGACTGACCATCGTTCCTGAGGCGACAAACGTACTGCGAGCGCGGGTCGTTAGTTTGGTGCGGGGAGAACTACGCGGAGTGCCCTTTGGCGGTCTCTGGGAGCGCCTTCCCAATGGCGCGATGGCACCAGATGTGAAACTCACAAGACTGCCGGACAAGCGATCAGAAAAGTTGAGTGAATTTCGTGGAAAAATGGTGGTACTTGAGTTTTGGGCTACCTGGTGTGGACCATGTTTGAAGCTTATGCCCGACATCCAAAAGGAAGCTGACAAATTGGCGTCCACGGATGATACGGTTTTCATTGCCGTTAGCATGGATGAAAACCCAGACGTTGCTTGGAAACGACTTGAATCCGAGCACTGGACAAAAACGCGCAGCGCTTGGGTGGACTCAACGATTGTCGGAGCTTTCGGGGTCAACGCTATTCCGAAGATGTTCCTGATAAACCGCGAGGGCCGGATTATCTATTCCGGCCTACCGTTGGATTCGGAAGCGTTGATTGTCGCATTGAAGGTTGAAGTGGGTCTCCGCCAGCATCAGAGAGTTAGCAATTCAGCCAGGTGAGCCAGGAATCTCCGCGCTGCCCAAAAATCTTGAGAAGAGACTCAAGCCCGACCAAAGGATTCTCCCTCGTTGAACTGTCCATTTAGAATTACTCGTCTTTTTAACGACAATTGCTTCACACAAGCGCTTCGAGTAAACAATGCATTTCGTCCTCTACCTGCGCTTCGTCATTTAGGGTCTGAGCGATTTCTGTTTTGATAAGGTCACGAAACCGCCGTCGCAGCCGGTGAATTGCAACTTTGACGGCTCCTTCATTCATTCCTAGTTTTCCTGCTGTTTCAGCTTGTGAGAGATCCTCGGTGTCACCCGTAAGCCAGGGTTTAAGCGCCTCGAACAGGTTGGAAGTTCCAGCAACGGTGTGTTCTGCGGCGAGTGTTGTTAGAGCTCTGTCCAGCAATGTTAAACCCCATCTTCGATCGAATTCCCGTTCGGCGCTCGCAGTCTTTTCATCCGCTATTTCCAGACCAGGGGAAGTGTCGGTCTGGACTTCAATCGGTTCCATAACCCGGCCTCCGCCGCGCTTAAGGCGCCGTGAATGTTCGTGGTAGTCCGCCAGGAAATGCTTGACCGCGCCTAGCAGGAAGGAACGAAACCTTCCCCGCTCCCGCTTTACTGTATCGATTCCCCGCCGACTGAGAAGACGCATGAAGAATTCCTGGGTGAGGTCGCGCCCGATATCTGAATCCCTTACTTTGCCGCAGATAAATGCAAAGACCGGGCTGTAATAGGCCGCGCACAACTCACTGAGCGCCGTGAGTGCGTCGGGAGATTCTCCACGCGCCTGCAAAACCCGCGTCCATTGAGTCGTAACGAATCGTGCGCAGTTCGGCGGCTTTGATTGGTTGGAATTCAGGCCATCTGACATTTTCAATTCCAATTGGTTTTCCCGAAAGCTTCAAGGACACATCTCAACCATCGCTTATTTGCATCGCTTGGAACTGAGCCTCATTTACCGTTTGTCATCTCAAGCTTTTTCAATTGAACTGCGGCGATATCGCGGGCCAGTTTGGCATTTTCGTAATCTGTCGATGTGGTTCGCCCCACTTCAAAAAGTTTCGATGCCAGGTCGAGTTGCACCTGAGCGGACTCGAGATTCAGTTTTGCGACTCCTAACTTGTCCTGACTCAATTCAGCCGCGGCAATATCGCGAGCGTACTTTGCTTTTTGGTAATCTGCCGAGGTAATGACGCCTGCCTCATTTCGCGCCTTGGCTCGTTCGAATTCCAGCTCGGCGTGTTGAAGCTTTAGACGAGCGATTTCGTCTGTGGTGGCTGTCGCTTCGTTCGTAGCAACTACCGGAGGATTGTGGTTTTCGGCCGCCTGGACCAAATCCAGTTGTGCGGCTGCAGGGTTATTGCGACGCGCTAAATGGTACAGCAGAAAAGGAAGAATAATCGCTGCAAGCACGCAACCGGCGGCCGCCAGAGCAAATCGTTTCCAAAACCGCCGGCCAGGAGGGCCCGTTGGAGCGACAAAGGGAGGCTGTCCAGGCGAAGGTCGATTTGCGATGGACTCAACAGCGGTTTTCACCTGACTGGCCTGTTGGTAACGCATGGATGGCTCTTTTTCCAACGCGTGCAAAACCACCTCGTCCAAACGAACGTCCACTTCAACCCTTTGAGAGGGTGGTTGAAATCTGCCAAGGGGCAGTTCGCCAGTGAGCATCTCGTAAAACACGACGCCCAGCGAATAAATGTCTGCCCGATGATCGACTTTTTGACGACGTTCAAGTTGTTCAGGCGCCATGTAGTTTGGCGTTCCCAAAACTTTCCCTGTTTCAGTGAGATTGGCTTGGGTTGCATCCGCACCGGGCGCTTTGGATTTGAAGGTGGTCGAGGATTCGTTTCCCGACCCGTCAATGGTGCTTTCTCTCTGGACGAGCTTCGCGATTCCAAAGTCAGCGATCTTCACGCGGCCCTTGTTATCCAAGAGGATATTCTCGGGTTTGATGTCGCGATGAAGGACTCCTTCATTGTGAGCAAATTGGAGAGCCTCGCAAATCTTGGGAACCACTGCGAGTGCTTGCTCCGGGGTAAATCGGCCTGCCTTCATTGCTTGTCGCAGGTTCACTCCGTCAACAAACTCCATCAGCAGATAAAAGAGATTGTTGGCCTGACCGAAATCGTGAATGGTGACGATGTTCGGATGATTAAGAAGTGCCAGCATGCGGCCTTCCCGGGCGAATCTTTCGGCAAAAGCGGGGTCTGCCGCCAGCGACTGGGGAAGGATTTTGAGGGCGACGATGCGATTGAGCTTCGGTTGCCGGACTTTAAAGACAAATCCCATTCCTCCCTGACCAATGAGCTCCAGGATTTCCAATTGCGGGAACGCAGCGGCGACTTGTTCACGCGTCGGTGGGGGCATCAAGGCCGGGTGCGGTATTTCTGTCGGAATGCTTGCCTGCGACAAAAGGCACTTTGGACAGAGCCCCTGTGGGGCTTCAGAGGGGATCGCTCTTCCACATTTTGAGCAAAGCTTGATCGTCGAATTCTCGTTCATACCTCTACCTGAGGCGTTTGTTGAGACAAGTTACAGCAAATACCTAAATGACCGAACACCGCTTTGTTCGCGCTAAGGGCAAAAGACCCTAGCGATGGAAACAATAGCGCCGCAATGAGGAGAGATAAAACCTTGGCAGTTTTCATGCTTTTATTCTCTGTTGGTGAAATCGTTGTTCGAGCCTTTAACCTCACGCCACCCGGTGTCACGACTTATTAGGCACGTGTCGTTAGGAGATTGCTCCTGGTTTTTGCTCGATTTCTGAGCGACAATCGTAAAGCCCGCACGCGAATTGCTGAAGACAGATGCCAGCACGATTGCCGGTAAATTTTGCGTTCCTGCTCCTTATGGGATTCGCTGTTCAATTGTTCATTCCGCCTTCAGAGCAACGGCCGGATTTACTCTCGTGGCGCGAAAAGCTGGAACGTAGCAAGCGACGAACGCCGTTCCTGCAAGGATCATCGCCGAAGTGAACAGATTGATTGCTTCCAGCGGCCGGGCGTTTGCAAGCTGGGCTTTAAGCAAATTGCTGCTGGCAAACAAACACAGAGTGCCCAAAAGCGCGCCGGCCACGAAGGGTCGTAGCCCCTCTTTCAAGACCATGCAGAGCAATCGGGTTCGATCCGCCCCGAGGGACATTCGGATACCGATCTCACGGGTTCGTCGCGCTACGGAGTACGTCAAGGCTCCGTAAAGGCCCAAAGTAGCAAGAAATTCTCCAGTAGCGGCGAAAAACGTTAGAATCCCGGCATAAAGACGTCGGCTGTATGTGGAGCTGTAGAGCTTGTCTTCGAGCCACGTGATGGAAGGGGCCGTAGTCTGCCCGAGAATAGCTCTGACCGTTGCTGGCAGGGATTTAGACATGGATCGGCGATCCAGGTTGCTTCGGATATAAAAGTAAGGAGACACACCCTGAGTGGATTCAACCCGCTTGTAAGGTTCGTAAAAGGTTGGAACAGGTTCATTTTCGTACCTCCAAGGTTTGGTGACTTTGACGACGCCAATCACTACCTTAGAGGTTCCCTGGGGAGCTTTCCCTCGCAAAATGTGTTTTCCAATCGGGTTTTCACCGGGCCAGCACATCTTTGCTAGTTTCTCGTCAACGATGACCGAGTCGCTCCCGGAGACAGCGTCTGATTGGTCGAAGGGGCGACCTGCCAATAGAGGCGTCCTCAAGGCTCTGAAATAGTCCTGCATCTGGATCCCGACTAAGGAATCGCGCGCGTACACGGTTCCTTCGCGTCCCTCAGCGAAAAAATCACTCGCGAACCCACTGTCGTGAAGACCCACTGAAACTGTGCCCGGAAGCGCGCAGAATTGCTTGTAAAGTTGTGCAAAGGACTCATTTCGAGCAGCTAGATCAGTAGACTTATTGTGCGGATTTTCGACGGTAACCATCGCCAAATTATGTGGGTCCAGCCCCGGGTCCACTCGCAGCAACCTTATGACGCCTCTTATCATCAGCCCCGCTGTCGTCGTCAGCATGAGGGCCAGCGCAACTTCACAGGTTACTAAAACAAAATGGAAATCCTTGCTTCGCCTGTCAGTTGAGGACGTCTGACCTGTTTCCTTAAGGGCTCCATTCAGGTCCGGTCGCGATGCTCGCAGGGTTGGGATTAGACCAAAACCCACTGCCGCGATTCCCGAACTCAAAAGCGCAAACCCTAACATTTGGGCATCGCCCCGGATCGGCCGAAGCATGGGCGTGGAATTCGGCACGAACGCCAAAGGCATCGCCACTGCCCATTGGGCTACGATGAAGCCGAGGAGCCCCCCTACACTCGCCAAAAGAATGCTCTGAATCACTAAGAGCCGGACAACATCCCAACGGTCTGCGCCCAGCGCAATACGAATTCCCAACTCCTTTTGCTGTTCTTCAGCGCGAATGAGCTGAAGGCTTCCCAAATTGGCGCACATAATAAGCATCACCAAGCCGATTGCCACCAACATCGTCCAGAAAGTGAGCTGCACTTTTGGGGCGAGGAAAAGGTCGCTGATCGGCTTGGCGCGGATCTGCCAATCGGTATTGGACACAGGATTTTGGACGCCAAGGTTCTTAGCCAAACCAGCCAAAACCACTGCGGCTCGGGAACGAGAAACGGATGGTCGCAGCAAGGCGATGACCGGATAGTCGCGATCGAACCGATGCTCGGGGTTGTTTAGAGTTGCAGCATCGAAATGTAGAGGTTCCCAAATTTGCGTAGTCCCTGAAGGAAAACGAAAATCACTGGGCATCACGCCCACTATTGTTACCTTTCGTTGTCCCAAACTAACCGTTTTGCCCATAACCCTATTATCCTCGCCGAATTGCGCCCGCCAAAGATCATGGCTGATGATAACGCAATCGTCAGCCGGTGCTGAGTATTCCTCAGGACTGAATAATCTCCCTATTGAGGGCGTCGCCTTTAGTGACGCAAAAAAGCCATCTGTCACCCGGCACCCGACAAGGTTCTGAATGAATTCCCCGCCCATTATCGGCACCCTTGTTTCTTCGAAACAACCCAACGATTCAAACACTTCGTGCAATCCTTTTAAGTCCGCATAAAGGGGTGGGGAAACGTTACGCTCCTGCTCACGGCGACCGTTGTATTCGCAGATCTCCACCAATCGAGAAGCGTTCCGCCCGGGAACCGGATTCAACACCGCCGCATTAATTACGGTGAATACAGCAGTGCTTGCACCGATCCCCACTCCCAGACTCAGCAAAACGACAACTGTGAAGAACGGCCGTTTTATCAATGTCCTTACAGCGTAGCGAACATCCTGAAAGACTTTGTCCCGCGAAAAGGTCCGCTGTTGTTGCGAGCAGAAGTGGGGCAAAGCCTCGGACCCTGCTGTTTTGAAGCCAACGAAGCGTCGGATCCTCTTATATGCGTTCATGATCCTCGTGTTCTGTGGCTCTTCTGTAATGGCGTACGGTCTCAGATTTCATGAAGGGCGTGGGCAGCAAAAAAGCGGGAAAAATGCTGCGGAGTTCACAGCGAGCGGGACGATGCCCTCGACGCCTGGGAATACATCCAAAGGATTGTTGCGCATGTATGCGATTCTCAATAAGCAAACAATCCACCAGCCACTTTTAGATAGTTCTTTGGTTTGGTTCAAAGAGCAGGAAAAGCGACGACGAAAGGACAGCCAAGATGAATGGCATTGCAACTATCACGCGAGGCCGAAGAAGATTTCGTTCTTTTCAAAAAGGTGTTTGTTTATCAAAGGATTATGAGTGTGCTCATGTTAAAAACGCAACTGGATCTGTCAATAACAATATGAGCACACTCATATGAATTATGGAATGCCCGTGTTTAAATCCGAACGGCTTAGCGTGGCGGCCACTCCGGAAGCTTCACTTTAGAAAGATCAAGCATGGTCGCGCTCACATTCAGATAAAGCATCAGGCGATCAGGGTGTGCTTGAGAAAAATGCAGCTGCCAAGGACTATCTCGGCGGAGTTCCTCATTGCGTCCACGATAAAGAACCACTCCCAGGCCAATTCCCTTTATATTGCGCGATGCGGCGACAAACTCGTTTAAAGATTGCGCATCGCCCTCAAAACTTAGGCGAGTACCGTAGTCCGGTGCCCATTCGCTGACAATCCCGTCCACGAATTTGAACCTTTCGTCCTTAATTACTTTAAGGATCTGCCCGGCCTTTTGAGGGTCGAAATCCTGTGGGAATCTGATGTCGCGCCCAATGGGCACGCTCAACGCGAAAATCTTAACTGTGGTTAGCAGCAAAAGAAGAATCAGCGCAATTTTGACATTTTTGATTTTCATATTTAACTCCTATGTTTTTATTTGGAACACTGACACCGTTGCGGTGTGGTTTTGTTAGACGGAACTTAGCAGGGAATGCTCCCCTGGCCTTGCCTCGTTAATCTCGAAGGACACAAGTCGATTGGCGCTTTCATCGAAATACCCGAACATGGTGCAACGAGATCCTTGGGTTGTTTTACGAACGGACCTGCCTGGCAGCAACGTTCGTAAATGTTCGTTAACCGTCGGCTTCATACAATTTTTCGACGATCTCACAAACCTCGGCCCCTGAGCGCACATGCCCCGAAGCAATGCTGGCATCTTCCCCGGTTCCGTCTCGGTCGAGCCAGACCCGCTTGATTCCCAGCACCCTTGCCGGCGCGATGTCGTGGTACAAACTGCAAGCGACATGGACCCAGTCCGAGGGTGCGACCCCGGAGTTTTGCAGGAAAGCTTCGAAATGTGCCAAGGACGGTTTGTAAGCCCGCACGAATTCTGCCGTCACCACTAAATCAAACGGATGCCGAAAGTATCGTTGGGTCTGCTCAAATAAGTCATTGTCACAATTGATCAGCACGGCCAATTGGCAACCTAGAGATCTCAAGCTGGCGAGCATTTCCTCAACGTCGGCGAACAACGGCTGAGATGGCCACGCCTCGGGCAACCGCCGAGCCTCGGCCCGTGAACAATCGAGGCCGATTGAGGTCGTGGCACGTAATAACGCGGTAACGAGCACGTCCTTGTAGACCCGGTGCGGACTTTCCGCCTCTACCTCCCGCTCGAATTCATGGTAGGCTCGCATCACATCCGCTGTTTGGTTGCCAAACAGCGGCGACAAGATGATTGAAAACCCCGTGTTCCAATCCACCAGGGTGCCAAAGCAATCGAAACTGACCCAACGCATGCGCATTATCTACTCTGCCACCGTTCCGTTAAAATGCTCAGGCATCATGGCTCAGATCCCGGTTCCGTTCCTGATTACCCCGACCACTCTCCGTCCAAATTCCTGTGCGCAAGTAAGGCAGCAGCTTGTGTTTCAAATCCTTTCGACCAGAATGAATTAGGGCTTTCGTCGCCGCCACAGAGGTCGCCAGCACCGAAGCGATTTCTGCATACGAAAAATCTCCTTCCCGAAGCAGAAGGATAGCTGTGCGCTGTCGCTCCGGAAGGTCCATAAGCGCTTCGTTAACCTTCTCCAAGAATTCCGCTCCGATGGCCGCCTGAGAAGGAGAATGCTGATGGCTAAACTCGATCTTTGGCTGCGCGCGATGTTCACGCTCATCGCCCTGCTCGTCAAGAGCCTCGGTTCGATGCCGCAATCGGCGGCGCAACTCGTTTAAGCACGTGTTGCGCGTAATTGTGAACAGCCACGTGGAAAACTTGGACCCAAATCGAAAAAACCGAGCTGCCTTGAAGACCCTCACAAATACATTCTGGGCGACGTCCTGAGCCTCAAAGGAATCACCGAGGGTTCTGGCTGCGAAGTTGATGACCCGCTGTTGGTGTCGCTCGACTAATTGCTCGAACGCGCAAAAGTCGCCTTGTCTTAACCGCAACATCAACTGCGTGTCATAATCAAACCCGACCGGAGCGATGTGGCATTCTTCGGCAACCAACTCCTCAAATCTGAGCTGCGAGGCGTGAACAGCAATTTCAGGCGACCGGAACCAGGAGCTTACATCCCCAATTGGTCTTGGCTCGGACTGAAGTGAGCACGACTCCTGAGTCGATTCTCCTCTGTAACACATATTCATTCAACCGGTCTCAATCAGCTCTCACCATTCGTAAAGGAGGATTTTATCTGTCCTGAACTCGCGATGTGAGGCTGCAACGATGGTAATACGCGGGGCTTTGCAAGTTCCCCGATTAAATCGGACAGCGGTGCTCGTCGTGTTGAGGTCTGCGCGTCCAACTGTCGCGTTGGAATCCTCGTTCCAGAATTGTGGGACATTCTTGCCAAACCGCCGCCCACCATGAGGGTGCTGTGGTTTGCGGAGCCTGAAGTCTCCGCAACTGACACATGATAGCGAAGATCCTAGCATTCTCGTTCATCTGCCTTTTCAACATTGTTTTCTCATTTGACGTCGATTCTAAAACTCAAATAGTCGTGTGCTTCAATCAATCTGATGCTTCCCGGGACCAACTGGTGACATTGTTTTTTTAAAACTTCAGATTGACTGGCATTTTTCAGCGAACGGACTAGTGTGCTCACACGGTTTCCTGAGGTATCCCATGGCGAACGTTACACACAACGATTGTTGATACATCTTTCGAAAGAGCTTGTGAATATTCACTGAGTTCGAAGCGACAGGCCCGACGGGGTCTTTGCAATGTCAAAAAGCTGAAAACCCGGCGGAAACCTCTTTATGAAAGGAACCCATTCTGGCTGTGAAATATCGGCGATGTGCCTGGCGCTTGCTTTGGGCAATTTCCAAAGCCTTTCTGCGGCTCCAGTAACTCTAGCTGCATTCGGGCATAGAGTCATTGCTCCTGGTCTGAGCGCCGGATATTCAAACGGCGACACCTGGGATGGGGCTTGGGGCTTAAACGGCACGCTCTTTTTACAGCACGACGATGGGACAGGCTTTAATAAAGGTGCAAACGTTCACGATCGGCTTTGCCAACTTCAGGGCACACCGGAAATTCCATCGACGCTCTTCGGGGTCGACCTGAACCCTGGAATCCTGGGCGATTCACTTAAGGGCAGTCCCTGCTATTCCACGGGCATTTACGAGGTTGACGGAGTTCTCTACCACAACGTGTGCTACAGTCGGCAAATACCGGGTGCGTGGGTTTTCCACCACACCAGTATCCTTAAGTCATTGGACGGCGGAAGGAATTGGATGAACCACCTCGGTGCCATGAACAGCATGCCGCCGGATGATATCAATAGATCGTTTTTCCCGAGTGAAGACTGGGGCCAGGTAAATTTTGTTAAGTATGGCAGGGGCGGCATGGCTCTGGCTGTGGACAACGCTCAGACTTATGTTTATTTTACCGCGTCGTGGGGAGCGCTTCGGCTTGCGCGCATGGCCCGTACGAACCTGCCAATGCTTGACAGGGCAAAAATGCAATTCTACGCGGGCGGGGATGGTTTGCTCGATTCAAGCTGGACCAATGATATAAAATCGGGCAAACCGATCCCAGTGCCCTCCAGTTCTCCGACCGCAGTGGTATTCAACGCTGCGCTCGGACGCTACCTCATGACGTCCTTTACCAGCGACAGCTGGCAGCAGCCTCCAATCGAAAGCACGTTGCGGATTATGGAGGCGCCGCATCCGTGGGGACCTTGGACGTTGGTGTTGGACGAAAATGTAAATCAATTCGAGGGTGACAATTTGACTTGGGCTTTTCTTCTTCCAAAATTCACCAGCAGGAGCGGCAAGAAGATGTGGATGTCTGTCGCTGGCCGGGCTCCGTACGGCTTGCAATTGATACCAATCTATCTTTCCACAAATTCCGTTGTCACACAGGAAGCAGAAGACGCTTCGATGACTGATGGGGCTGAAGCCAATTCCAAGTCAGGATTTTCCGGTAGAGGTTACGTTTCCCTTGATGCTGTAGGAAAAAAATGCGAGTTCACCTTCAAAATGGCGGCAGCCGGCACGTACATCGTGAACTTCCGCTATAACACGGAGGGCTATGGAAGGTTTGGCTTAGGCGTCAATGGGAAGGAGCGTGCTCGTGTTGAACTGGGAAAATCAGAACAGCCTTACGCGACCTGGACAGAGATGTCGATTCTTGCCAGATTCGATATTGGAACAAATCGCCTTAGACTCGAGTGCGAAGACAACGTCGGGAAGATTAACCTGGATCGCCTATCAATCGCGTTGTGGTCAACCGATGATCCGGATGATCGAAAAGACTTTGCCGAATTTAGCTTGCAGGAAAAGCTTCCTTGATTGCCGCTTGTTAAAGCGGTTTTAGAGCGGAACGTGAGGTCGCTCGGCCTGACCGTGTTGTGAGGCATTTTGACATCGGTTAAAAATTCATTTCGTCGAAATCGCGACCTCGCACGTATCACTAAAATGATTCGACAACCGGTGCAATTTCCTGTGTTCGCACCGTCCCGAACTCCACCCTTCGCAAACGCGATAGGAACTTCTTGCATTTGCCTTTGGAAAGGGTCTCGTTGCTTGTCTGGAAATGGCCCACAGTGAGGCAATCAATTCGGTCGCTAAGGCCTGATTGGGCGGTTGCATGTTTTTAATCCTGGCTGCCTCGACGTTCGCAGAACCGGCATCTTTAACGGTTCAACTTGGCGAGAAGGTTGACATCGGTCGTGAGACGCCGGCGTGGGGGCGTTTCAACCCGGCCATTGCCGCAGATCCTGGAGGCAGTGATACCGTGATCATCGGAACACGGTTGCCTCACAAGGCGAGCGGCTCCAGGTCACGGATTCTTTCCACTGTTCAACGTTCAACGAATCAGCGGTTTCACCCTCAATTTCTCAGAGAAGATTATTGTGGATGGATTGACGCAGTCATTTGGCTCAATTTCTGAAGTGCTTCCTGCTGGTCCGCTGTGTTGATGTATGGCAGCAACTCCGAAACAGTAGTGGGTTGCTGACCTGCGTTAGCTGCAGAAAACGCTTGTAGCGCTGGCGTAAGGGCATCCAGCGGATTATTTTTAAAGTTCGTGCTTCCGCGACCAGAGGGCCCAAGGATCAATCGCGAATCAAATTCGGCATCGACGGGAGAAATCTCCGTGACAATCCACTTCCCACCAAGACCGACATCCGCAATCGCGTTTGCGGGGAAAACCCCATAACGCTCCAGCATAGAGGGATCCATTGGCGTTTTAAGATACCCCTGGAGAGCTGAAAGGTCCGTAGGGAATTTGCCGTCATTGGCCTGAATATATTGCGACAAGGCCGGCTGAATCAGATCGGCAAATTTGCCTTCCGCAGTGCTCCGAAGTCTGCTCATGGCGCGCCGGTAATCCTCTTCTGTTTCCAGTTTGTCTTTCGCCGCATCCAGCCAATCTTGCTCGGTCAAGAGCCGGAACTCAGGAATCCGCTTTTCCGGTGCTCGCTGAAAGGCTTGCTTCAATTCCTGGGCTCGGCCAATCCAGGTGGCCGCGGCGGTGTCGGTTGAGTCAATATCACCGTGAGCGACTCCGCCTTTGAGCCGTGCGAGCTCCCGGGAGTCCTTCTGAAGACGAGCAACTTGCCCGCGCAGCCGGGCAAGCTCAGAAGTCTCCTGACGCAACTGCTCCAATTCCTGCTGGGCCTGATCCAGCTTGGCTGTCGCGTCTGACAAGTTTTTCCCCAAGATGTCAGCCTGGGTTTTCGACGGCACCTGCAAGCTCTCAAGTTCATGATTTCGGAGCTGAAGCCGTGCCGCGCGTTGGGCTTCATAAATTCCGACAGCCAACGCGGCCGCGAATGAAAGTGTCACAATCGATTTTTGCAGTGCATTCATAGCTATGGTTTTGGTGATTGCTGTAGTTGCCGCCTGCTGAAGGGTAGCTCCTGAAATAAGCGATGCTGAGCTGATGGTTAAGTGTAATCCGGCCGGAGCGGAATGCACGACATTCGTGGTTAGGGTGAGTGCTAAACCGCTCGCCCCCACCAGTACGCCCCTACGGGTTAAAAAGTGCCTAAGGCGATCGATAGCCCGGCTGACGCGCTTTTGCGCACCATCCTCAGAGAGGTCAAGGATTTCTCCCACTTCCCGCAGGCTTTTGTTTTGAAAAAAACGCAAGAGCACCGCGGCGCGGTCCCTTTGTCCCAACGATTCGATCGCTTCATCCAAGAGCGGTTCGATTTGCGACCAAACAGAAGTACCTGAGTTCACATCAGTCATTTCCAACGCCCTTTTCTCTCGAGATTGACGGCGTGATTCACGTCGCATCAAATCAACAGCAGTACGGCGGGTGACTTGATAAAGCCAGGCCGGCAGGAAGGTGTCCGGCCTAAGCTGAGCAGCCTTGCGCGCCAGGTCAGTAAACACGGCTTGCGATACATCCTGCGCCATTTCAGACGATCTCACCTGTCGCAGAGCTGTTGAGTAGACAAGATCCAAGTGCCGACGCACGAGGAATGCGAACGCTTCCTCTGAGCTTTTCAGACAATACGCCTCTAATAATTCCGAATCCGTCATGTTCTTTTATAAAGATCGCCACTGGCGCGCAAAATCCGACAATTCTTTTCGGAATTCGATCCGTGCAAATAGCCCGCTTTTTTGTATCGCCGGGCTTGTTAAAGAGATCCAGGACAATGAACGGAGTAAGGGTAGCACTCAAGAGCTCTTCAGGGCGTCATTTTGAGTCGGTAAAAACGATGTGTGCCCGCTGGGGCATTGGTATCCCAAAGGGTAACTCTAGTGTTTATCGTAGCGGAATTGGTGTATCGGTCCAAAGGCTGCCAGAGCGGACGCTCCAAATCGGTTGCGAATTCGAGCTGATATGTTTTTGCAGGCACGGCGTTCCAAGAAACGGCCAAGGACCCGGAAACCGGTTGGTTCGTCTGGGCCACCGAGGCGGTCAAGACCAAAGGTGAAGCATTAGAATCAAAAGGAAAAGGATCGTAGAAATTGGGTAGGCCGTTCCCGTTCGAGTCGATGATTTTGCTGAAGCGTAAAGCCCGGTTAATGGAAACGGTCGTGCCGTTCGTCACTACGTCAACGGAGCTATTTGGGCCAGCAAATGCGCTAACCCACCGAAGATGACCCTCAAACTGCCCGTCGAGAAATTCCTCCGGTTCCTGAGGGATGCCGTTGGAACTCGGAGGAGTCACGAAGCCCAGCCTGGCAGCCGCGTAGTAAATCGTGAGGCTAGGATCGATTTCGATAAGGTTCAAATAATTGCTGCCCAAGCCGGTTAAATCCAACAAATCCACGTACAAGCCGTTCTTGCCGCCAGCACCAGCAAAGAAAAATAATGGCGCTTGGCTTGGATTTGTGCTCTGCGCCTGCAGCACGAGTTGACCAATGGCTGCGTTGTCAGAGTAGCCGTCGGCACTAGCACCGCGGTCCGCGCCGGCCCAAACATGATCAACTTCAACAAAATTCGGGGGTGCGTCCTGAAACGTCGTACCTAACAAATCGCCGATGTCCGGTTTGAGGAATAGATTGAACCCGTTCTTTATTTGAAACGAGTTGCTTGATGTTGGACCGGCATCAGAGAGTGCGTTGGTTATGGCAAAGTTCAACGCTCCCATTGCCGCCAATTGAGCATTGTTGAATTTTAGGACATCGAAGAAAAAGTCGATGTCACCACCCGAAGCGGTTTGATCATTTTGGAAGATGCCGAGACCGCCGTGGAAATTCAAAGGACCAACGGTCGCGGATATGGATGCATCATTTTCGATAAGGCCGCTACGAATGTTAATGCTCCCGGCACGAAGGGTTCCGATGTTGATGAAATCCGAGTAAGGAAATGCGCGGTCATCCCCAAAATGAGCCTCGCTCGGAACCGTCAGGGTGCCGTTGTTCGTGAAAAATAGCAAATCTGGTGCATTGGTGTAGACCCAATTATTTAAGGCGGTGGTCGCACTACCGCCGCTGGCAGTCTGGAGTGCTGTACTCGTCAACGCGAGGTTCCCGTCCAGGGTAAAGCTCTGACCGTCGAGCAAAAAGGTTTGGACAACGCTGAGGCTGTCGCTAATCACGATATTTGTGCTGTGGGTCACTAAATCCCAGGTTACCACCGGGACACGAGCGGCAAGACCGTCTCCGTCAAGGATGAGAGCGCATAAGCCAATGCTCGCCGTGTTGGTTAGAGGCGAGGGCACAGCATTTGTACCAATGATCACTCCGTTGGTGTCGACGATGTTTGTAACAACAAAGTTGTTCGTAAAAATGAGGGTCATTTGGTTAGACCACAACCCACTCCAGGCAAGGAGGTCTCCTTTCAGCCGGAGGACACTCGGTTTGGTAAGCCCGCTCACATTCAGGCTGCCATTCGTCGAGCCAAGAGTGTAACTGAGGTTTTCACAGTCCACCGCCGCGCCGCTGCTCGAGAGGAGATGATTGGCTTGGACGACCACCTCACCCTCGCCTCTCACCCTCGCACTCCGAAAATCGAGATTGTCAGCAAGAATCTGAATGCGCCCGGGGAAGTTCGTCACCGTGCCCGGGGTGCTGGCTAATGGTTCAGAAGCCAGATTGTTGACCCGAGCGGAGTATCCGGCGTATTCAGCCGTTACAATCGGATTGGTAAAGTTTCCCGGATCGAAGAGAAATTGGCCATCTGGATTCACGTTACCCGGAGTTCCCGCCGCGAAGCGCCCATCATCTATGCGAGACAAGTCGTAATTAGCTGGCCTTTCATCAAGGAAAGGAGGAAGGGCTGTGCCTCCAAGGTCCACCATTAAGCCGCGATTGGTTTCGGAGGCAAGGGTATCGAAAAAATAGAGACTGGTCTGATCGAGAGTTCCGGTGATGACGTTCGTCGCCTCCAGAGCCAATTGTACGCAAACGGTTCGGAATGGGTTTGCGATGCTCGTGCTGGGGAAAAACGTGACTGCCGCGGAAAGCACGGAAGGGTCACTCACGCTGACGAAGACCGCTTGTTTGATTATATTCGTCGGGACGAGAATATTTGTGACCGAACCGTCACTGTTTGTGAGGCTTAAAGGTGCGAGGTCTGTCGCATTTGAATAACCGAATGCGAATGGCTGGTTAATGGAGAATGATTCAAGGACGAAGGGTCCTCCAGGGCCAATCTGCACCTGGTGGGGTGGTGTGGTTGCAGTATTGCCGTTGTAGACGGTGGCGCTATTTAACGTCAACCCATTGGTCTGGCCCCACGAGACATCGTTAATGCCCACATCATTCAAGAAGTTAGTTTGCCCGATGATTACGCTGCCTATCGGTTGAAGTGTGGTGACCTCGAGAGCGCTGCGCGCCACATTTACATTGGTGCCCACGAGCCGTAGCCACCCGTTTCCACCCACGCTCAAGGTGCCCTTGTTAACTAGATTTGAGGCGCTTACCCACAGGTAACTCGCACTTGAAGCGTTGACCCCGCCAAAGCCAAACAGACCTGCGTCGAGAGATTGTATAAGGCCTTCGTTCAGATTAACAAAGCTGTTTGCAGGTTTCCGAATGCCAGTATTCGGGGCCGCGTTATCAAAGATCCAGCCCGGGGTGCAGATCATGGTGCCGGAGTTGGTGTAGTTGCGAGTACTTGATGTCTCAAAAGGCAAACTCGAGTTGATGTCGATTGTGCCCGAATTAACGAAATTGCTGGCGTCAATCTGAGGCGGAAAAGTGATCGTTCCAGAGTTCACCCAAATCGAATCCGTTGCAAAGATCGTGTTCGGCATCAAGAGTCCAAACGCCATCAGGCAAAGCAAAACCGCATGCCAAATGGGCCGGCCTGCAACCCCATCCCTTGTGCCAGCAAGCGGTTTCCATGGTGACGCGTGCGGTGGTGGTTTCACAGGTATCGTGTGTTCACGATGTCGTGTTTTAGCGTCAAGCAAAGAACCGTGGAAAGGATCGACCACTTGTTCGCGAGATTTTATTGTGAGCATTGGACAGACGTTGGATTATTCGAGCAGCCGCAGGATCTTTAGACGCGATTTGGCCCGCCGGCTCGTAAGCGTGATACGGCTCAATGGGGAATTTCAACGACTCCAGTTGTGGGGACGAGCCGCTTAATTCTCGAAATCATTTTCCAGAAGCCTTGAGATGCGGGCCAACGCTACTGCACACCGCGAGGCGGCTGTCGTTTCTGGAATTTGGAGAGCATTAGCCACTTCTCGCAGTTTCATTCCTTCGCAGTAGCGCAAGATTAGGATCGACCGCAACGATTCCGGTAAGCATGAAAGCGCATTCTCCACCAGTTTTGTTTGCTCCGTCGTCAGCAGGTGTTGCTCAGGAGACGGTTGATCCGAAACTATTTCATTAGTCTCTATGGCCATGTCCTCCCTTGGTTGAATCTGACGATCCAACCTCGATTGTGCACTCCGAAGTTTGCTGTAGCAGAGATTTAGCGCGATGCGCCAAAGCCAAGTAGAGAATTTCGATCGAGGTCGGTACTGTTTGCGTTTCGTGAACACCCGTGTGAACGCCTCCTGGCACAGATCTTCAGCAAGGTGAGCGTCTCCAGTCACCTGCGTACACAAACGCTTAATAGGCCTTTCCCATCGCTGAACGAGGCGGGTGAAAGCTCCATGATCGTCGTTTGCTTGAACCTGCCACATTGCTTCTTCGTCTGTAAATAGCTCCGGATTGGCCTCGAGTCGGGTGCTCACATAAAGCCGATGCCTCTCGAACGTGAAACGTGACAGGAATTATTTAAAAAGATAAATGTCACCAGATTCAGGCAAATCGAATCACTCTATCAGATGCTAAATTCAAGTTTGATGATCGATGAATGCGCAGAGTCCAGTAGATCCTGAGAAAATCGATTGCTTCCCGGACGCAGAGTTGGTGCGCGCCGCTCAAAGGGGGGACAAGCGTGCCTTTGTTGAAATCGTTGCTCGCTGCCAGGCAATGGTTTGCGGTATCGCGCTTGGGATATTGGGCGACTTCGCGGCAAGTGAGGATGTTGGTCAGGAGGTTTTTCTCACGGCCTGGAGAAAAATTCATGACGTTCGTGATCCCGAATGTCTTCGGGCTTGGCTTGGGCAGATCGCGCGCAACGCGGCAAGAGGACACCTGCGGGTTCGAAAGTCCCATGAAGAATTAAGCGAGGATTTAATCTTATTGGACGCTTCGCCGACCCCTGACGAGACTGCGGTAAGCGAGGAAGAGGCCGCTCTTGTTCGAGAGTCATTAGCCAAGCTACCCGAGACCTACCGTTTGCCGCTGGTTCTTTATTATCGCGAAGGCAAGTCAGTACGCGCCGTAGCAGAAGCGCTGGGAATCAGCGAAGACGCCGTGAAACAGCGTCTGTCTCGCGGACGCGAAATGTGTCGTGCCAGACTTTCGCGAGTAATCGAAACCGTGCTGACCCGAACCACGCCCTCAGCGGTCTTTACCATGAGTGTTGCCGTAGCCATCGGAGCTTTGGCTGCGCCTTCTGCCATTGCCAGTTCTGCATTTGGTGCCGGAAGCTCCATCGGCGCTGCTAGCGCCGGTTCCGCGATAAATCCCGTTCTGACCAGTGCTATGACTATTTCAAAAGGTTTTTTGCTCACCACCGCGGTCGTCACCCTCATCTGCATCCCAATAGGGTACAGAATGCGGGCTGTTGTGACCGCTCCTTTGCCACCCGCCGCGTTGCAGGCTGGAGTGTCGAAGGCCACTCCCGATAACCCACCAAGTTCTGAGGATAGTGAATTGGTTGTCGAGTGGCGTTCACTCCATGAGAAGTACGGAACGAACGCGTTGGCAATGCCTGAGTTGTACAAAGCCATCCATGGGCTAAAGGATTCGTTTTCGCGCCAAGCTTTGGGCTCGGCACTAATTTCCGAATGGGCCCAGGTCGACCCTAGCGGCGGTCTGTCCTTCTTAATGGGAAAAGGCCACAATAGTGCCGAGCGCCAGCAGTTCTTTAGGGAATGGCTGAGCCGCGACCCGCGGGCTGCCGTGAATGGGCTGATGACTTCAGGAGGGGAATGGCAAAGCACCGCTTGTGTCTGCCTGAAGGATATCGCCCAAGCAGCTCCCGATAGGGTGGCTGAAATCGCCGCCCTGTTGCCCAAACCGGATAATTACTGGGATACAAATGTTCGCGACGCATTCGCGGTAGTCGCTGAACAGGGCTTGGACTCAGCCCGCACAGCCGCAGAGACCCTGGCGGGACCTAATCGTGACCAAGCTTTGGCGGGCGTAGCACGCACGTGGGGGAAAACAGACTTAGCGGCAACCATCCTGTGGGCTAAAGGATTGCCTGATGGGATAGATCGTGACGAAGTTCTCCGAAGTGCGTTAGTGGGCAAAGCCTCGGTGGATCCGGCAGGGGCATTGGATGCTATAGGAATTGTTCCAGAGGGGGGAAAACAGAACTTTTTTGCAAGCACCACCGGGGCAAGAGTACTTACCGAAGCGGCACAAGCAGATTTTGATGGAACCGTGGCCTGGCTGGCCAGTCACCCCGGTCGACTGGGAAGCGAGGATCTGCTTGGGCTGGCTGGCGCGGTCACGGACAAATTGAACGCCGATCCTGCTGGGTTTCTTAGCGCGCATGCAGCGGACGGCTCTCTCAAAGTGCTCCTGCCAGCTATCGGCAGTGCTCTACTCAACAACTCCTCAGGCGAACGCGGCCCCATATGGGATTGGCTCAAAACCCAACCGGATGGTGAGGTTATCAATTCGCTTAGAGGTCAGGTGCTGAACGGCTCGGCATGGCAAGACCCGATATTTGCTCTCAAATTAGTTCCCGACTTGCCAAACACACCCGAGGGAAACCTCGAGGTGCAAAACCTGGCCAACAGTCTTTTTAACGGCGGATCCATGCTGGATAGATTCGACCAGCTTTTTTCCGTAGCTCCAGACCGGCTTAAAACCCCGCTTGTCGAGACCGCATTCAATTTCCTCAGAACCGACACCCTTTCCAATCCGCAATCATGGGTCAATAGATTATCCCTTCTGCCTCCTGCGGATCAAAGTCACGGTGCGGCGTCCCTTGCGCAAGCCTGGGCCGGCCAAGATCCTTCACAGGCGATAACATGGGCTAACTCGCTGCCACAAGGAGACACCCAGAATGCAGCCACCGCGGCGATCGCTTCCGGTTGGGCCAGCAAAGATGCCTATGGTGCGGCCAATTGGGTAGCCTCATTGCCCGTCGGGCCGGAACGTGACAAAAGCTCAGAAGCACTGGTCTTGGCGGTTGCCGATCAATTTCCTCGAGATGCCTGGAATTGGGCGCTCAGTATTGGCGACACCACCGCGCGGGACACTGCAGCGGCCCGCGTGATTCAAACCATGGCCGGGCAGGATCCCTCAACCGCGCGTCAATGGATTGACTCTGGTCCCTTCAGCCCCGAAACGAAGCTGAAGCTCCAAGCCTCACTTCAGAAATCGGGTCCCTCACACTGAAATTACTTTCAGAAATGCCATGAAAGTTATTAGCCACGCATTGTTGATATTAGTAGCAGCCAGCCTTGGTCTTGCAGTTGGGTTCACGTGGAAGTCTCGGCTTAGACCAGGGGCCACAATTGGCACAGCGTCAGGGCTGGACGCCAAAAAGCTCGAGCTAACCCAAACGAACGGCGGGACGAAAAAGGTGCGGGTGCCTCGAGACGATTCACCTTTGGCAACGAGTTTGGAACGCGATCTTTCGAGGTCCTCCGGCGTGATTAAATGGCTATGCTGGATGTCCGCTTTGGAAAAGGCCCAGGCAACCGACTTCCCGCGATTAGCTAAGCTTGCTCGTGGGAACCAAGCAGTGTGGCGAGCGGTTGTCAATCGTTGGGTGGAAATCGCTCCGCGCAACCTTTTCGACACGCTCGTAAATGTTTCGAAATTCGGTGGCGATCTGCCAGTGAGCGAACTGGGCCAGACACTATTTGGCCAGTGGCCGAAACAGGATCCCGATGCCGCTATTGCCGCTTTGACTGAGGCGGGCGATATAGGCATGCGCGATACCTGGCGCCTGAAAGCAGCCATGGCGGTGATAGAGAACAATGCGGAGCAAGGGCTGCAGCTTATGTCTCAGTGGCACATCAATCATTTTGGACCGAGCATGGGCGCCGTGGATGCTTGGGCTGCAGCTAATCCCCAGCACGCAGCCCAGTTCATCATAGCGAATCCCGCCGGATACGCCTCACAAGTCGCCATGGATTCTGTGGGAGAAGCCTGGGCCAAAACCGATCCCGCAGCCGCTCTGGTCTTTGCTGTCTCCCAAAATAATGATCTGGGATCCCGTCTTGCTAGCACCGTTTTGAAACAATGGGCCGGACGGAATCTGAAGGACGCCGCAGATTGGCTAGCTGGTACGGATGATCAAACTCGCAATCAGCTCAGTCCCGCGTTCGTTCAAACTTGGGCTCAGCAGGACTCAGCCGCCGCCCTCTCCTGGTGTGAAGAAAACCTGCAGGGACCACAGTTAACGCAAGCGGTTAATGGGGTCATGAAAGGAGCGACTTCAAAGGATGTCGCCGGCGCGGCGGCGATGGTTTCGAATATGCAAGCGAGCCCAGCCCGCGCGGAAGCGGCCGCAGTTGTGGCGCAGAATTGGTTCCCACATCAATTTAACTCGTCTGAGCCCGTGAAACCCGAAACCTTAAGTTGGCTCTCCGGTTTGGACCCAGGGTCAGTTAAGGCAGTGCTCTCGCAGGTTTCGTGGTCCTGGGCTGAAAGCGATTCGCAGAGCATGGCAAAATTTCTTAGCTCGGCAAACAACAATGAGGTTCCCTCGTATATCGATTCGATCCTGTCACGGCAGTGGGCCAGAACCGATCCAACTGCTGCACTAGACTGGGCGGCAAGCTTGCCAGAAACACGAGGTCTGGCGGCTGGCAGCGACGCCTTCTCCGTTTGGCACCAATCTCAACCAGACTCAGCAATGGCCTGGCTTCAGGGACTACCAGCAGGCGACGGCCGTCGCCAGCCATTTTTCCAGAGCATGGTTGAGTCGCTGGCCAGCGATCCACAGGTTGCCGGGCAACTTTCCTCCATGTCCGCTTCCGATCAGGCCGCTGCTCAAGCCATTATTGCCAAAATGACGCTTCCGGAAGACCAACGCGCCAGAGTTCTTGCTTCACTAAAACCGCATTGACACGTTGAGAGAAGCGCTTCGTGCGTTACCGGGAATGCCAGTAATCTCACTGTCTGAGTTAGTAACGCACGCGACTCGAATGCGTAAGCCAATTTTGCAATGAAGGCGCGCTTAGTTCGACCGTTTAAACGCGGGCGTGGTCCAGTAGAGATTCGTGACGACAACCGTGCAACCTGGAGGGAGGTAGGTTTCCCGGCCCATCGATGCGCGCCTTGAGCCAAACTGCTCAGTGTCGCCGACTATACTGACTGTGAAAACAAGGCTTTCCTTGGTGGGATTGAAAATCTTGCACAGGTTTGAGGCTGCGGTGGAGGCTATGAGTTCATACGGCTTCGCATAGCGAACGGCTAAAGGTCCCAGTCTTTTCTTCAAAGCTGTGAGCTTGGCCGTGGTCGCCTCTCGCACAGGCGAGTCCTCGCGGAGACTGTCCATACCCGTCTCCAGTTGAAGCAATCTTAGCTGCTGAGGTGAAAGCCGGGGTCTCGCCGTCCACGGAAAAACTTCCGCAGATTGCGTGTTTTGGGAGTAACTGTCGCAAAGGCAGAGGCTTACAAAAAAGAGAAAAAGAATTAAATTCTTCATAAATTCTTTACGGCTCACAGGTCATCACCATCACACGACACGTTAACTTAGACAGAGCCCGGGAAAGAAATGCTCCCGGAAATTGACATCATTCTTCGGAGAATTACGCTGTCGATCTGCGCGTTTCCGTATTCACTGAAAATATTGATAAAGCAGTCTCCTCGATCGTTTTCCAGACTTGCCCAGCGGTTTTCTTGTCACACGCCTTCGCTTCGCTGCATCTACTCGGTGGTCGCTGATTTGTGATTGGACCACTTTAAAGAATAGCACGAAGATGCCAAATGACCCACAAGTGAGCTCATTTTCCGATGGAGACCTGGTGCGTGGCGCTCAGGGCGGAGACAAACGAGCCTTTATCGAAATTGTTGCTCGTTACCAGACGATGGTCTGCGGAATTGCGCTGGGAATCCTGAAAGACTTTGCTCTTAGCGAAGATGCGGGCCAAGAGGTTTTCCTGACAGCTTGGCGCAAAATTTACGAACTGCGCGAGCCTCACAAATTGCGCCCATGGCTCAGCCAAATAGCCCGCAACGCCGCACGGCGTCAGTTTCGGAGTCGTAAACAGGAGGAGAACATCGAAGATTATGTTATTTTACACGATAAATCACCTGGACCATACGAGAACGCCGCCTCAGAGGAAGAAAAGGCTTTAGTGCTCCACGCACTCGGAAAGCTACCTGAAATTTACCGAGTCCCGCTGGTCCTTTACTACAGTGAGGGCAAATCTGCACGTTTAGTCGCTGAAGCTTTACAGATCAGTGAAGACGCGGTGAGGCAGCGTCTTGCGCGGGGGCGAGAAGCCTGTCGGGAGCAAATCTCCGGGATGCTTGAGGCCGTGCTGACTCGGACACACCCTTCACCGGTTTTCACTGTGGCAGTGGCGGTCGCAATCGGAGCATTGGCGGCTCCGGCGACCGTTGCTGCCGCGGCATTTGCGGCAAAGGCAGGCGCTTCTGCTGTCGCGAGTACCACAACAACCACCTCGTTCGTTTCTACATTTATGAGCACTTCGAAAGGGTTTTTGGTTTCCACCGCGGCCGCCGCCGTGATCTGTGTTCCGCTGGGATATCACATTGCTAACAAACCTGTGTCCAAGATGGCAGCGCAGGAAGTATCGGTCCCACTTCCGCCTCAGAACACGATTCCAAGGGCTGATCCCTTTGAAAGTAGCGCCTTGTTTGCTGAATGGAGGGAATTGCACCTGAAATATGGTACCAATGCCGAATCTATGCCCACTCTCTACAAGGCAATAGACTCATTTAAGGATCTATTTCACAAACAGGCTCTTCATGCTGCTTTGGTTTCAGAATGGGCTTTAGTAGATCCCGCAGGAGGGATTAGTTTCTTGCTGAAGAAGCAAGGAGCGGGACCCGAAACACAGCAGCTCTTTCGCGAGTGGCTGGCCCATGCTCCGGCGGCCGCAGTCGCGGGAGTCCAATCAGGGGGTTCTGGTTGGGAATCGCTCGCGCGGGCATGCCTGAAAGACATAGCAAAAGTACTACCAGAACGGGTACAAGATATTGCGTCTCAACTTCCAAAGCCCGAAAATGGTTCGGATAAAAGTATCCGTGAAGCGTTCACTGTTCTGGCGGAGAACCGTTTAGATTTTTCTAAGCGGGCTGCCGAAGCAACGACAGGTCCAAATCGGGAGGAGGCGCTGGAGGGGGTGGCGACAGTTTGGGGTAAGACGGACCTGAACGCGACGATCTCCTGGGCAAAAGCTCTTCCCGAAGGTGTCAACCGAGATGAAGTCATTCGCATGGCCCTAATTGGAAAGGCAGCCGTAGATCCGGCCGGTGCTTTGGAGTCTGTTGGATTGGTCCCTTCCGGAGGAAAACAAAACGCTGTTGCCAGCACCACGGGCGCCCGGGTCCTGAATGAAGCGGGAACGGCTGATTTTGATGGGACACTTGCCTGGTTGACAAGCCATCCGGGTCGCTTAAGCGGACAAGATCTCGAAGGGCTTGTCGGGCCGGTAACTCAACGACTGAATGCGGATCCCGTTGGGTTTCTTCAGGCGCAGGCTGGTGATGGATCACTGGATCTTCTTCTTCCGGCTCTGGGCAGCGCGCTTCTTAATGGAGCTTCAGGTTTACAAGCAACGGTATGGGATTGGCTTAAAACACAGCCGGATGGCGCCGCAATACAATCGCTAAAGGCTCAGGTTATAAACTCCTCCGCCTGGCAAGATCCGTCGCTGGCGATGAGCCTAGTGTCTGACCTCCCCAATAACTCCGAAGGTGATAAACAGATCAAGGACCTTGCTGAAAGACTTTTTAATGGTGGTTGGGCCCTGGACCGATTTGATCAGTTGTTTCCAACAGCACCAGAAAGGTTACGGACTCCGTTAGTCGAAGCTGCATTTAGCCTATTGCCAAACGCGTCCGTGGTGGATTACCAAGCTTGGGTCGACCGTTTGCAGTACTTACCTGAATCTGGTCGCGTCAATGGTGCGGAATCTCTTGCACTCGCCTGGGGGCAGAAAGTACCAAGTGAGGCCATAACCTGGGCGTCTTCTCTTCCGCCCGGAGACGTGAGGAGCGCTGCCTCGGGCGCCATCACTTCCGGTTGGGCCACACAGGATCCTTTGGCCGCCGCCGCATGGGTCTCTTCGCTGCCTCAAGGACCTGACCGCGATCACGGGGCCGAAGCCTTGGTCGGCGTAGTTGCGGACCGATATCCAACTGAAGCGTGGCAATGGGTTTTGAGCATCAATGATCCAGCTGAAAGGGATCGCGCCGCGACCCAAGCTGTGCGAGTAATGGCTGTCAAGGATCCTTCAACCGCTCGTCAATGGATTGATTCTGGTCCGTTCACCGCTCAGTTCAAGACCGAACTCCAAGCCTCGTTTGTTAGTCTTCAAGGTCAGACCAGCACGCATTGAGGGTTCGAAAGAAGCTCAAACATGAAACTTATTATTAATTTTCTCACGATGAGTATTGCCGTGTCACTTGGACTGGGCCTCGGGATCTATTGGAAGCAGGGCAGGGCAAAGAGCATCGCGGGCCAGCAACAGGGAAACCGAGCCACAACGCAGCAGCCTAAAAAACAAGCCGGTCGTTCGCGGTCTCAAGTGGACGATTCCCCTCTTGCAACACAGCTCCAGCACGACCTTTCGATGTCTTCAGGCGTGACTCGTTGGCTCCACTGGATCGAGGCACTCGAGCGTGCCCATCCAGAGGACTACTTCCGCCTAGCAAGTCTGGCACGTGGCGATGCAATAGCGCTAAGGTTCGTGGCGACCCGTTGGATCCAATCCGCGCCTCGGCACCTGTTCGATACTCTGGTCGAAGCGTCCAAATCAGGCGGAACATTTCCTGTGCGGGAGCTTGGACGCGCCCTCTTTGACCAATGGCCCAAAAGCGATCCTGAATCGGCAATTGCCGCCTTAAATGAACCCGGAGATCTTGGGATGCGCCACACCTGGCAAACGCAAGTCGCCGCTGCTATAGCAGAAACAAATCCGGAACGAGGGATTCAGATAATGTCTCAGTGGCATATAGAAAATTATGGCGCGCCAATCAATGGAATAGAAGCCTGGGCGCGAGCTAATCCGCGGCACGCCGCGGAATTTACTCTGGCCAACCCGGCTGGCTATGTTTCACAGCTTTCTGTAGACACGATAGGAAGCGAATGGGCGAAAACCGACCCTTCTGGGGCTCTCGGCTTTGCCACCTCGCAGTCTGGTGAGCTCGCATCGCGGCTTGCAAGCAAGGTCTTGAAGGATTGGGCAGGGCGAAACTTAGGCGAAGCTGCAGACTGGCTGGCTGCCACAGATCAGCGAACTCGGAATCAATTAAGCCCAGCCTTTTTGGAGACTTGGGCCAAGCAGGATACGGCCGGTGCTTTGACCTGGGCTCAGCAAAACCTTGACGGCGACAGGATGAATCAAACGGTAACGAGCATCGTAAAAACTGCCGCCGAAAAGGACTTGGCTGGGGCAGTTGCGATGGTTAACGCTATGGACCCCTCCGCAACGCGTTCCGCTGCTGCCGTCGCTGTTGCACAGCAATGGTTTCCTGGCGACAGGTCAACAGATCAGCCCAAGCCAGAGGCCATTCAATGGTTATCGAGCCTGGATCAGGATTCCGTTAGACGAGTACTCGATAAAGTGAGCTGGAATTGGGCAAATTCCGACCCGAGCGGCATGGCTCGCTTTTTGGCCTCGGCGAGCAGCGCGGAGGTTCCGCCTTACACGGATTCCATTCTGGCGCAACAAATGGCGCGAACGAGCCCTCGTGAAGCTCTCGATTGGGCCGCAAGCCTTCCTCCTTCTCGAGGCAATGGCGCCGGAGCCGACGCATTTGCCGCGTGGCGACGATCTCAACCGGATGCTGCGGTGGACTGGTTAAACTCGTTGCCGCCCGATGATTCCCGACGTCAACCGTTCTTCGAACAAGCAATAAAGTCTATGGCTTACGATCCTCAGGCGCCACAAGAGCTAGCTAGTTTGCCTCCTGGACAGCAGGTGACAGCACGAAACGTAATTGCGACGATGTCGTTGCCTGAAGCTCAACGCAACCGGTTATTGGACGCTCTCAATGGTCCGTGAGTGGAGCATGACGCGCACTGCCACAAAAATGCTCAATCGCGTATGTTCCGGAGCCACTGGGCAGTAGAGCATGCCGAGGCTCTTGGGGCTCGGCCGAGAAATGGAACCCCTCTTTTCTGTTGATTATTGACAATAGAGCCATTCAGTCTCTGCTCCGAACCGTGCTGGGTTGTGGAGTGCTCGGCATCGCCGACATGACCTTCCAAACTTCCAAAAGCAAGTCATCGACAAAAATTGTGCTCGTTGAAACTGGATCTTCAGGCGTATCACACTTGCGAGTTGGGTGGACAGGATCCCGCTTGTAACGATTGCCGAACCGACATTGTACGATGATTATGGCCAGTGAGCGCTATTGGAAGGACCTGTTGTGAGCGGCGGAACGGAACCTTACGGAAACCGCCGGGTTGAAACTTTCCATTCTTCCGTGAGATCTTCTTGCAGCACTTAGCAACAAAATCTCTTCTTCCTTCTTCGATTTGGTTTCTA